>Ga0255780_10000116_pt1 | contig 73485 bp, 50 predicted proteins | sample 071ome_32_FD_179978 | JGI IMG/M metagenome (GOLD analysis project Ga0255780, IMG submission 179978) | Coastal salt marsh microbial communities from the Groves Creek Marsh, Skidaway Island, Georgia - 071405AT metaG (version 2) | ecosystem: Environmental > Aquatic > Marine > Intertidal zone >... | reverse complement strand
TGAAAATGAAAGCATGGCAACACGAGGACTTACACCAAAACGGCGTGCTACCTTCGCTGTTTGAACAGCTATTTCGGCAAGTGTTCGTTCATCTGGATAAACATTGACTGTTGCGTCTGCGAGAAAGATAGTTCGACCTTTGATGTTCATCATATAGCAGCCAATGACGCAATGGCTCTCTGTATCCGAGCCAATTGACTCAAGTGTTGGCCGCAAAACATCAGCATATTTTCGACTCACACCTCCAACAAATCCATCGGCGTCACCTTGAACAACCATTTGACTTGCGAAATATGGTCTACTTCGCATCATTCGCTGAGCATCAGCGAGGGTGATGCCTTTGCGTTGTCGTTTTTTGAAAAATGCCTCGGCATAGGTTGTTTTTCTTCTTGGGTCATTTGGAGGGTCATAGACTTCATAATCAAAATGCAATCCTAGGTCCTCGACCATCGCATTGATTCTGTCGACCTTGCCCAAAAGTATGGGATGACAGATTTTCTCTTCATACAATTGAGCAGCGGCTCGAATGACTTTCTCATTATCTCCTTCAGGGAACACAATTCTCTTGTTCTTACCCCGCACTTGATTGATGACTTGTCGCATGACTGAATATGACTCGCCAAGCCTTGCCTCTAATTCCTCTTGATAAGCTTTCAAATCAAACTCTTCAAGAGAAACTGCGGCTATTCCTTCCTCTATTGCTGCCTTGGCCACCGCAGCAGCTTCCCAAATGAGGACTCGCCGGTCGAATGGCTTTGGAATGATGTACTCTGGACCATATTGCATGGTCACACCATCGTAGGCCTCCGATATGTAATCGGGCACTGGTTCTTTAGCAAGATCTGCGAGGGCTCTGGTTGCAGCCATTTTCATATTTTGAGTGATATCTCTTGCTCGAACATCTAGCGCACCCCTAAAGATATAGGGAAACCCAAGTACATTATTGACTTGATTTGGATAATCGGACCTACCCGTTGCAACGATAGCATCCTTTCTGACCTTCATGACTTCTTCAGGTGTGATTTCAGGAGTGGGGTTTGCAAGTGCAAAAACGATGGGTTTTGGGCCCATTTTTTCAACCATTTCTTTTGAAACAAGCCCACCTTTCGATAGCCCAAGAAGAACATCAGCACCAACAAGAGCATCCGCCAAGTCCCCGTCCATTCTGTCTTGAGCAAACGGTTGTTTGTACTGATTCACCTCTCCCTTTTCGACTCTCGATGTTGTCACGATACCTTGACTATCAACCATGGTGATATTTTCGATGTTCACGCCCAAGGCCACATAATGTCGGGCACATGCAATGGCCGAAGCACCTGCTCCAATAACAACGACTTTGACCTTTGATAACGATTTTTCTTGTAATTCACATGCATTGAGCAAAGCTGCTCCTGAAATGATTGCGGTTCCATGTTGGTCGTCGTGCATAACTGGAATATCAGTCGCTTCAGCAATACGTTTTTCAATTTCAAAGCATTCTGGGGCTTTGATATCTTCAAGGTTAATGCCGCCGAATGTTTGAGAGATATTGACGACCGTATTCACAAATTCATCCGGGTCTTCAGTGTTCACTTCAATGTCAAAAACATCAATACCTGCAAAGGTCTTGAGGAGGAGCCCCTTACCTTCCATAACTGGTTTGCTTGCCAAAGGACCAATATTTCCCAATCCAAGTACTGCGGTTCCGTTGCTGATTACCGCGACTAAATTTCCTTTTGATGTGTACTTGTATGCATTCTCTGGGACTTTTTCAATTTCTAAGCAAGGATAGGCGACACCTGGTGAATATGCTAGGCTCAACTCGTGAGAAGTCGAATGCGGTTTTGTTGGAACAACTTTGATCTTTCCACGAGGTTCAGCTTCGTGATAGTCCAACGCCTCTTTCTTGAGTCTGGACTCTTTTTGACGTCGATTCATGCCATCACCATCAAAACCGGTGCCCACTTCATGTATGAGCATTGCTCATGAAATGAGGTACATGCATCAATTCATCGTCTTGAACCAGCGATTCGTGATGCAAATAAAGAGTCATTGAAGGAATGGCTTCAAATACCATAAAACAACGAAAATTGTCATGAAGAAACGTTTCGAGTCAAGGCGGATGTTTTCCGCTTTTGCTTTGGTCATCATCATGACCCTCAGTACAACGGTTCCTATGGGGTTCATCATGCCTACACAGGCACACTCAGTCCCAGGCGATGTCCTATGGCCGACTGAAGGAAGCAACGACACTGGTTGGATTGAATTATCCACCACCGGTGCCAACCCTTCAACCAATACAAAAGCCTCAGCAACTTGGAATTTATCTTTTGCACCAGGAGCGGAAGTATCCAATGTCCATCTAGAAATACAAGTACGAGGCGAAGATGGCATCATCATCGATGAACCTCATCTATTCGTTGGCCAACAAAACAATGCAAATATTGTCGACATGCGTGGTTGGGGTACACTTGGCCAAACAAATATTTTCGACGGATCTCCCGGAAGTTCAACCGCTTCTGGACAACTAAATCCGAACAGTTTCTCCGGTGCACAAGTGACACTTCCTACGAATGCTGAAATTACAACAATGATCATCGAAGCATTATCTCCTGCAGACCCTGCTGTTTCTCTGCGTGAGGTCAATGTCGAAATCATCGACTCGGAAATCGATCCAAACGACAACAAAATGTACCTCGCTGTCGATTCAAGCATACTCGTTTTATCATTCGATGGTATTTCATCAACGATTCTTGATGTTTTGGACCTTGAAAAAGAGACAATCCTCGACATTGAAATTGACATTCAGTCACAGATACTACAAATTTTACATGCTGATGGAACATTCTCCGGAATTTCACTCGATGATAATTCGATACAAAACGGCCTTCCAAATGCCCCAACGAACTACTTGTTTAACAAATTCATTTACGATGGACAAACATGGTGGGCGACATATTCTGGTGGCGTTGCGTCATTGGTGCAGGGAATTTGGACGCCAGCAGGACAACAAAGTTCAGGAGCAAATAATGGGCTCGACATGCTTGTGCTGAATGGCCTCCTGTATGTTTCACATGCGAATTTAGGAGTACAAACCATCAACATTTCAAGCGGTAATGTCATTTCACAATGGTCGACTGCAAACAATCTTCACTCAGACTTTGTCACTGAATTTCTAGTTGTAGGAAATCAATTGTTCATGGCTTCTCAAGATAGCGGGATTGGTAGGTATGACTGGAATTCAGGATTTTGGTTGTCAACTTGGAACAGCGGTAACTGGTTAACATCAAATTACATTGGCGGACTAGCCATCAACGGAAATTCAATTTATATCCTCAATGGGAAAAATTTGCAAACCTACAACTCGACAAGTGGTGTCTTTGTTAGCGGAGGCAATTTTGGTCTATCATCAGAATTTGGCCTCCTTGGTGAAGGTCAAAGTCTTACTACGTGGCCTGTTGGAGGGCCATTCGGTCCGTCGTATGCCTCAGTGATTATTGGCGATGGCTCTGGACGTTTGATTGGATATGATGAATCAACTGGAAACCATGCAGACATTCTTCTTGCAAGTGGACCGAGTTCTGGTGATATGTCTGGCTTAATTGAACTCAATGGAATCATCTATGTCGGGGCCAAAGACCTCATTAATCGATATGATGTTTCTTCAGCAGAATGGGGCTCGCCATTCTCGAATTTGGGTAATCAAAATCAAAACACCATCGCATTTTTACGAACTGATGGGCAATCGATTTTCGCCTGTTTCAAAAACGGAGATGTGGCCAAGGTGTCCACCACTGGCCAAGTCCAAACGTATTACACCAGTAGTCAACAAACGGGTTCTAGGCTCGCAGGTTGTGCTGTTGATTCAACCAACCTCGTCATTGTGGCATCTGGTGTTATGGCGTATATCGACCATACCACAACAAATGCTGGCTGGAATGTTTTTAACACTCAAAATGGGCTTGATTCCTCGTTTTTGACCGATGTTGTCATGCACAATCAAGTCATTTACATCGCTTCTGAAGACGAAGGCGTGCTTCGTTACAATACAAGTTCAAACTCATTTTTGCAACCGTGGTCCTCCACTGGCGTCAATGGTGTTGATTTTGCCCCAGTTGCTATCATTGGAGATATCCTTCACCTCGGTCTGCCAGGATTTGGTATCGCTCGTAAAGACCTTGTATTAAACGAAATCATTGAACCACTTGTTACTGCTCAAGGAAACAGCGGTAATCGGTTTGCAATATTGCCCTCTGCTAATGTCTACGCACTTGCCTCTGATGGAGGAGACCTTCTTATCGGAACTCAACAGGGGGCAAGGAAATGGAATGGACAAACTGCTTCATCTTTTGGCCAAGGAAGCAGCTGGAGTACACGCCCATCTCAATTCTTTGATTTGATGGTCGAAGGGAATGCTGTCTATGCAGGTACAAACATCGGATTGTGTAAGTACACATTGAGCACACTAGCAATTCAAGATTGTATCAACGCTCAAGATGGTATGCCGAATTGGGCAGTTTACAGCGTTGGCACCAACGCAACAGTGGTCTTTGGCGGCACAGTAAGCGGGGTTGGTTTGCTCGATAAATCCTCATTTACGTGGTCGGAAAACTGGGAAAATGATTTCGGCCAATCTGGAAACGCAGTTGTTGAAATCATTGGTGATATTGCCTTTATCGGTATCAATGGGTTTGGCGTCCTACGATATGACCTTACAACAGAACAGTGGTTAACGCCATACACGCTTGACAACGTTCTCGATAACGGAAACGAAGATGTTTCTGGTCTCGCTGCTGATATTCGTCCAAACCACTTGTGGGTTGGAGGAGAAGATGGATTTCAGTTGATCAACATTACATCTGGTCAAGAAGTCTACGACATTGAACGTTCAAGCTCATTGTACACGGGAACCTCAGAACCATACCAAATGATTGTTCACAACAATGTGATGTACTACCGTAGCGACAACTCAGATTCTATCGGACGAATCGACCTTGTCAATTTCAATCAGCTTGCATTACTTGACGCTGGCCCAAGAGTGAACGAAAATGGCGGCGTCATTTACGGCCTTGGTCTTGTTGATGACATTCTTATCGCTTCTGTAGCATCAGGACAGTGGTGGAACGCTGAAGGCTCCGGTGGCCTTGCTATGTGGAACACCTCAAACAATTCATGGGGGCCAAGTGTCTTTCCTGAGGGCCAAGTTGACCGCGTCACAGCATACCAAAGCAGTTTTGGAAACACGTGGGTTGCTTGGGGTGAATCAAAGCTTGAACTCTATGATTCAAACTATGTGCTCCAAGGCAGTTGGACTCAATTTGACCTTCCAATTCGAGGGATTGTCGAATGGAAAGGAGCCACACTCTTCGCTACTGAAGATGGCATCATTCGATATGATGAACAAAACTCACAATGGCTGTCAACCTGGACTGAAGGAAGTGGCCTGCCAAATAACGCTGGCTCGCAATTCTTTGAATTGTGGACCGATGGCAATCACCTCATCATCGGCGGTGGAATTTACGGCAGTTTTGGCGGTGGAAATTTCTTCCAGGAAGGCGTGGTCACACACATTAACGGCATCACAAACATCACCACACTTCATCGAAGCAGTCAATCAAACAATATTCCAAACGGATATCCGATGTCTGCAACTATGTGTGGAGGATACCTCCATGTGGCCATGTACCAAGGCACTGGCTCTATTGCACGATTCAATATTCTCAACAATCAATCAACGACGGTCTCGCCATTCCAACGTTCTGACTTTGGTGGATTTGGTGTGGCCTCTGTTGCATGCGATTCATCTGAAACATTGTATGTTGGATTCTACAACAACAACCAAGGCATCTCAAAATACAGTTATTCAACTCAGCAATGGTTGAACCAAATTACGACATCGGCAAACGGATTGCCTTCCGATTTGGTCTGGTACGATGGTCTTGACTGGTCAAATGGTCGCCTCATCGTCGGCCATGGTGTTGGCAATGATATTGCTGGCGGATATTCCATCTTCACCTCAAATGGTGCTACAACAGGGCAAGCAACTGTACGAGGCGGAGGTTCATCTGCTACCTCATTCCAGTGGATTGGATCTTCTTGGCTCATGGGTCAGGCTGGAGGTTCATCTGGTTACAGTCGCGTCTCAAACATCTCAATTCTCGGTGAGCAGGTGCTTCTTGATTTACCAGGAATTGTAAGTGGGCAACTTGGAACCATCTCAGGAAATGCAACCAGTGTTTTTGTCACCACGAAGCCAACGACCGGTGGCACTGGGAATTCCTTTGCGGCTACTGGCGTGTTAAAGGGCCATTTCTTAGCAAATGGTTCGCTTGAATGGGATTTCGGGTGGACATTCCCTGGACGAGCAATTGCCTATGACGCAGAGATGGTGAGTGCTGATATGTACTTCTCAACCATCAACAACGGTTTATTCAAGTTGAGTTCAAATGGCCAATTGCAAAAAATCAACGGTGGGTTACATCAAAACCTCGACGGTATCTCTCGTTACGGTGGTGACCTCGTCATTGGTTTAGCTGCTGAATCAGGTTCGAGCCCTGGCGTACAAAATTTTAATCTTTCAACTCAAACATTTACTTCTGGAAGACTCATTGCCGGTCTTCCATCGAACATTATTAATGGATTTAGAACGAGTTCGACCCACATGTACATTGCAACCGACAATGGCATTGGTGTTTGGAACTATTCTAGTGATGACTGGGAAGATTCGATCACAGCCGCCGATGGATTGCCATCCTCAGTTGTGAACGATATTTTTGTTGGAGGTTCATCGAGTAGTGGGTCCGGCTCATTGGTCTATTTCGCCACAGCAAACGGCGTGGTTGAATATGATGAAGGTACGTTGCAAATGCAAACGATTGGAAAGGCCCAAGGGCTTGCAGGTAATTCTGCTTGGATGTTTGCGGAGACGACAAGCCCAAGCGGAGCCACCAACCTCCTCGTATCTCATGATGGAAGAGGCGATGAGCGACCAGGAATCAGTATACTCAGCCTTTCAACTTCTCCGCCAACGTTGGATTCAACGCATAAATTTGATCAACTTCCATCCAATATTGTTCTTGCCCTTTCTAGTGACTGGTGGGGCGTTCACATCTCAACACTCAATTCCCAGCAAATGATTCACTGGAATAGTTCAAGCGGTGATTTCGAAGAAGGTCAAGGCTTTGTCAATCTCAACTCTTGGTGGCCTGCTCGAGATGTTATGAGCAATGGAAATCAAATTGTCAGCATCAGTTCAAACAATGGTATTGCTATGCTTGAATCTAGAACTGGTGCTCACTCGATTCTTAACATTGCCCTTCCGCCAGAAGGGATTAATGAGGTTCGACAAGGCGTCGTAACCTCATCTCATTTCTGGTTAACAACAGATCAAGGCCTCATTGGCTTTGAGAACAATGGACAATACAACGCAGTGGATGATTTTATCCTTCGACGTGCACAACCTCTTCAATTTGCGACAGCTGGTGGAGCAATTTCAAGAAATATCACCTCTCAAACCCATGTTGGCGATGAAATTACCCTTGTCGACCCAACAAATCCGCTTTTCCTCAACCTTGCAGGCGATGTTTCGGGACCACACAATTCCACCTTCTCCACGATGCCGTTCATGTTCACATCCCCTGTCGATAATGCAATGGTTTGGACGAAACTAGTTGATTTGAAATACAATGCAATCATTAATCTTAGCAACGATGAAAATCTTGTATCAAATCTACAGTACGCCATCGATTCTGGTATTTTGCTCAATAATACACAGCATGTGTCAATGACGCTGCAGTCACCGCAGAATGGTACCTTGCTTGTTCGGTTGAGTTATGATTACATTCGACGAGATACGCCCATACAACTGAATTCAATCTATGACCGCCCTGACGACGGTGGCTCTACGTTAATGGTTGAATGGTCGCTAATTCATGACCCCGACTTTTCGCAGTACCACATCTTTGTGAACGATGGACCATGGACAAATACACCAACGGAACTTGAATTACGACAGCGCACGCCCGACAAAACAATTTCACTTCACAGTCGCACCTCTTCCGATGTTTCCACAGCAAATGGGGTACCCCTCGTCGATGGTCGTGAATATTTTGCAATTGTTGTCACCCAGTATAACGATGGTCGATGGGGAAATATTCCTCTTCAAATTGGTCCTGCATCCCCGACTGATGAAGTTCCTCGACCTCCAAAATGGGCTACTGCTGAACCGCACACAAATGGTGAGGATGGTGAAATTGAACTCGAATGGGCAAGATGTACTGCCCTCGACCTCGCTTCAACAAATGTCTATGTCTCGAAAAACAAATTCTCTGACGTCGTTGGGATCAAAATTCATGACACAATTGACGTGTTGGAAGGGAATACCTCGATAATATCACTCACACCCCAAACGCCTTACTGGATTGGATTCACATGTGAAGATGAGGCCGGTCAAGAAAACACTTCGGATGTCACCATCGTCGGTCCAGTTGTTCCAACAGGAGAATTGAACGACAACCAAGCTCCACTCCCCATTAACGGAACAATTGCAGAGGATGTTCCGAACGATGAAGGCGGGAGAATTTCTGTTCAATGGAACGTGAGCTTCGATGATGATTGCTCATTGTACACCGTGTTCATGAAACAGGCTCAAAACGATGGAGGCGCAAATCCTGAGGACCAAAACAACACGATGCGTGGGGATGTGAGCGATTTTTCACAAGCCGCAATCATTAGCCCATGTGATCAAAATCAGACCATTATTTCAACCCTCGACGGCGTCCCGCTCATCGATGGACAGCTATACATTATTGGCGTAGTTGCATACGACGCTTGGCTCAATGGAAACACAGAGGATGTTCTCTTGGTTTCAGCTACTCCTTTACAAAATATCGTAGGTTCTGGAACGATACCTGACCGTGTAACAAACATCATGGCCTTTGATCACCCAGATGATGATGGTAAAGCAATCGATGTGGTATGGCAGCCATCCGAAGCAGACGATTTTGCTTCCTACACGATTTGGGTCGCCGATAAACCTCTCACTGACATTTCATGGCTCTATGCATCAAGAGGAACAAATGCCGCAAACTGTGGATGTTTTTCTTTTAATAAACAATGGATTGATGAACGGACAAATCCGATTGAACTTACCATTTCAACAGCGTTGTATGGAGGGCAAGATCTCCTCGCATCAACACCTCAACTCATTCAACCCAATGTGAAACTGTATGTTGTCGTTACCGTGCATGACATCAAAGGAAATGTCCACGTTGATGATTTGATTCAAGCCACTGTGACACCAATCGATAATCTCAACGATAATGAACCACCACAGCGAATTGACACCGTTTCTATTCTCGATGTTCCAAACGATGATGGAACATCTGTCTTTGTTGACTTTGAATTATCGAATGATTCCGATATTTCCTCCTACGAAATTTATGGTGCAACATGGGCGTTTTCTTCGGTCAACATAGGTGGAGATGGGCCTACAGAGCCGCTTTTTATCTTGAGTAGAACGCCTGAATTACCGCTTCGTCTTGACCTTCTCGCAGGAGATACTCAAATTATTGCAGACCTGGACATCTGGGTCGCTGTTGTGGCTGTCGATGCTGCTGGCAATGCTCATCGAACAGAACTCATTGTTGCAGAAGGCTCGGCTGTAGATAATGGTGGATTCTCTTTGAATGACCCCCTATCTCCTGCCTCAGATGTAAAAGTGTCATGGCTTGATGAGAAGGACATCCTTGTTCAATGGGAAAATCCAACCGATGAGCGAGTTGATGGAATGCGATTATATATTCAAGATGAAGACTTTTCAACGATTGACGAAGCTGACTTCCTTGGCGAAGTTAAGGGAGATACTTCCTTCATTATTACAAATGAAATGTATAGCTCACTCGTAAATTCATCGAAGTGGTATATCGCTGTAACACCATTTAACGCCCTCGGCGTTGAGAAGGATGTCGTACCTGTCGTTTTGAACAACGTCGATGCTTCTGAAACCGGTGGAGAGCAGAATGGAGACGGAACAGAATTCTCGATCAATGCAATTCTAAGTCAAGAAATGCTTCTCGCACTCGGCCTTGGCCTCGTACTTTTGTTAACGCTCATCACCCTTGTACGTGGACGAAAGCGTTCTAGCGGGGCCCGAATTTCAAAAGATTGGGAATTACAAGAATCAACATGGGGAATTGATACAGATAGAAATTGGAGTGGAGGCGCTTTCGAAACACCAGTCCAACAGTCTCCACCACAACCCGAACGACAATTTGGAACATATGGAAGAGAGGTGTATCAGGCACAACAACCTGTGCTACAACCAGTCCAACAACCACAGCAGTTCATACAACCATCTCAAACACCAACTCAAGATGCCCCATCGTCGATTGACACATCATTTTTGGATGACCTACTTTGAGGGCTTACTAGATGGATGGCCTTCGTAACGAACCAACAGATGCTGTGTTCACCACTTGTCTTTGGGATGGTCGTGGACAAGTCTTGGATTGGCCATTACATCTTAGACGATTAGAAGAACATGCACATCGTCTTGAAGTTGAATTTCCTGACGACATCTCCCAAAAAATCTCTGAACAACTAACACAATATCTCACCAGACAAGGTGAACCTGATGGTATGCATCAATTGCTCCGTATTACATTACAAAATCATGGACATTGCGAGTTGACATTTCGGACACCTCCGACTTTTCAAAGACAAATGCGAGCAATTAGTGTTGAGGCTCCGCGATGGAATCAATCAATTACTGGCTGTAAACACGCGGACTGGTACCCTTACCGTGACGCAAAGTCATTTGCAGAATCTCATGGCATGGATATTTCTGTATTCATGCATGATAATGCAATCGTTGATGCCGATAGGGCAACACCTGCACTCATGACCAACGATGGAGAACTTTGGGTCGCTTCTGAACAACAAGGTTGTGTGAGAAGCATTACATTAGGAGGTATGATGAACGAGATGGTTTTACATGGATTCAGCATACGATACGGTAAACTTACAGAGCGAATGATTCGAACCTGTAGAGAATTTGTTGTTTTTGGAACTGGTGTTGGCGTCGCTCAAATTACTGAAATTGATGGCATTCGAATCGGGACGACACAAAGCATTGCCGATGAATTACGAACATGTCTGGCACTGCACCGGGAAAACCCACAATCATGGACAAAAGTAGTGTGATCAGTATGCATGACATTTTGCAACTCAAGCAACTATGGGAGGAACATGGTTGGCTTGGTGAGAAAGCAACTCGATTTGGTAGCCCTGACTGCATCCTTCTCCATTCAGGTGGACCTGCAACCCATCTCTCGACATTTTCATTACTTTGCGGTCCATCGAGAATTCGAGCGATTGTGCGACAACCTGAAAATGAATTTCGACCTCAACTTTACCCTGATGGACAATTCTCAATTCAAGAAATAGATTCACCAATTTTTCTTGAAATCGAAGAATGGAAACATGGTGCGTGGTACCACTTGAGGAAGCATCAACTTGATTCAATTGGCAGTGCGATGATTGAATTGAAGCATTACTCTCCGACAACTCTGTTTGATAGAGCACCACATCCCAAACTTCCATCACAGCCTTTCTGGGTGTCTGCCCTATCGTATGACCTGGTTCAATGGACACAACCCATCGAATTTCAACATAGACCAGATGCAAGAACAATTCTAGCATGTTTCTATCTCGTCGAGCAAGGATGTGTTTACAATTGTCTGGAACAAAATTTTACAGTTTTCAAAATCCCTTCATCCGATTGGAATCCAAGCATTGCCACCTTTGAGAAAACCAAAGATGCTCTCGAGCCGTTTCGACAAATGGCATTCACGACTAGATTACATGAACAAGAATATTTGAAACGAATTGAAAATGTTCAACAAAATATCGTCAAAGGTGACGTGTATCAAGTGAACATTGGACAAGTTTGGCGTGGTGAATTACAACATGAACCTTGGGATACATTTTGTTTGTTGGATGAGATAAATCCATCTCCATATTCTGCATTCTTCGAAATGAAAGATGAAGGAATGGCCCTCGTATCAAGCTCACCTGAATGTTTAATCGAGTCAAGTGATGGATTCATTCAAACATCGCCTATCAAGGGCACAATTCATACAGGAAAAGATGAACTGGAAAATGAAAAGTCTCGAATGGTTTTGCTCAATGATGAAAAAGAACGAGCGGAGCACAGAATGTTGGTTGATCTCATGAGGAACGACCTTGGTCAAGTTTGTGAGGCAGGTAGTGTCCGTGTTGAACGATTTGATATTGAACAATATGCGAGTGTACAGCATCTTGTAAGTCGGATTTCGGGGAAATTACAACAAGATATTTCTCCATCCAAAATTATTGATTCAATTTTCCCTGGAGGTTCGATTACTGGATGTCCGCGAACGATGGTTTGTCATATCATCAATCAAATCGAACAAGGCCCTCGCTCGTTTTGGACCGGTTCAATCGGATGGTTTGACCCGTATTCAAGCAATGCATGTTGGAATATCCTCATCCGCACCATAGAATCCTGGATTGATGGGAAAAAATGGATAGGTAGTATTGCGGCTGGAGGCGGAATTACGATTTCTTCAAATCCGGTGGCTGAAGTAAAAGAGTCATTACAAAAAGCAAAACCATTGCTCCACGCTGCTGGATGGGTTGAGGATGATGCATCGCCTGTACAACAATCAATCAAGATTTTTACCTTACCAAAAGAAAGGAATTGGATTAAGAGCAATGCATATGTTGGTAATGTAATTTCTGATATAAGCCAAAACAAGGCCGACGTTCTCTTCATCGATAATCTCGATTCATTTTCAATGAATATCGTCCACTCGTTGACCACAAAGGGCTACGAAGTACAAATCATTCATGCTCGGTTTCCTCCATTTTGTTTGATGAATGAAGCAGAAATTTTTGATTGGTTGACGAATCATTCGTCATCCTATATTGTGATCGGGCCGGGCCCGGGAAGGCCTGAGGATGTTCCATTTACCTTCCATCTCGCTAAGCTTGCTGTTGATGGAAAACTTCGTCAATCCGTTCTCGGTGTATGCCTTGGGCACCAAGCATTAGGCCTTCAAGATGGATTCAACCTCATTGAATCAGAATATGGGCCTGTACACGGTAGACCCGTTGATATCCACCACCATGAATTTGGCTTGTTCAATAACCTCAAGTCTCCATGGAAATTTACACGATACAATTCTCTTGTGCTTATTCCAAAAAAAGAAAACAGTTTCAGTATCACATCAAATGATGTCAACGGCGAGATTATGTCGATTCGCCATAACGAACTTTCGGTTTTTGGAATTCAATTTCACCCAGAATCAGTTGGTTCCCAACAAGGCGACCTTATCTTCTCCAATTTCTTCAACCATCATCGCATTGTTGAAGAATGAGGTTCATTTCCGATAGGTTGGGGAGACTATGCCGACATGCAGACATTGTGCGAGTACCTATCCAAGAGAGCAGTTTATTCATGGAAATGGCCCTAAGACACAGGTATGTGTTCGCTGTGGCTTGGACCTTGGGCTTGTCAAAAAGGAAGATGCCCCCAACATGTACAGCGGAGACATTGCAAATGCCCGTTTTGGAATCGTTGCCCGAAGATACAGTATTTTGCTCTACATTCCAGTGCTCTGGACCCTATGGATTGTCTATCTCTCTGGCATCAAGCCCTGGGGCACATACTTTCTCATCTTGATTCTCCTGCTCACCATTATCGGCCCAGTTTGGTTCATTTACAGAGGCGGGAAATTTTCAGGGGATATGGCTCGACTCACTCCGCATTACGACCGACCAAAGGGACATTGATTATTTTGAATGAATTTTGATCACATCGTTGTCTTGAACGATGTAATCTGCACCAATTGTTCGTTTTGTGACACCATGAGTTGCTCGGATGAAACCATCTCCCAGATCTGAATGTACCTTGTAAGCCATTTCTTTACACGTTGATGAAGTAGCGACGAGAAATGCGTCGGGCAGGATTCGTTGTTCACCATCCACCCAATGATTTTCGTCTTGGACAGGATACACGACGATGTGTTCAAGAATATTAAAAACGATTTTTTCCAATAATGGTAAGACTCCTGTTGAAGAATGTAATTGCAACAACAATCGCATTTGTTCTAGTGCACGTTGTTGAGGCTCCGATAATGATGATTCATCCGCAATAGAAAAAGACGAATCGCCTGGTGTATAATGAATAATTTTTGATTCTGTTGCTCGTCGTAAAGCTAATTCTAAGTCTGCTAAACACGGTGTAAAATCAATCGGTAAATCTTTTTTCAACACTTCGAGATGTTCTGTTTTATCGCACTTGTTTCCTGCATAAACAATTGGAAAAATTCGTTGTCGTAACATCGTCGAAATCTTTCTTTGTTCTTCTTCGGATAATGCCCAAGGTGTTGATATATCTCCACCTTGTTGTATGAAATCCTGCAATGTTTGATTCACATGCGAGCTTTGTGCACCGATGCCACTCAATTTATCGAGAAGAAATAATGCGAACCCTCGTTCACCTTCAGATTGCACACGTCTTGTTCCACGGCTCCATCCTTCGGTAAGCAACTGGAAAACCCAGGAATCAAGTTCTTCTTTTAGAAAGACTATTTCTTGAATCGAACGTTCAAGGGTTTGTCCATAAGGTTGTTGAAATCCAAGAAACTGACCTTCGATATCGGTTGAACCAGATGCATCGAAAATATGAATCAATGCATCGCAATTTGAAAGATCAGAAAGAAATGCATTGCCTCGTCCACGACCTGCGTGTGCACCAGGGACTAAACCTGCAACATCGACAAGCTGTACAGGGATATATCGCTGATGATTTACGCAAAAACCTGTTCGGGGTTCACATAAACTTCCTTTTCGTTCATCATTCGTATCGAAGTTTGAAAGCCTGCCTTCTTTTTCTAATTTGTCTCGAAGTTGCTTACAAGGACAAGGCTGGGGAGCCCGAACGTAGGCTACTCCGATGTTTGGGTCGATTGTACAAAAGGGGTAATTTGCAATATCTACGGTAGCTAATGTGGCCGAACTGAAGAATGTCGATTTTCCGACATTTGGTTTGCCAACCAAACCAATCTTCACATCAGCCCCTCATTCTTCTTCATCGGAGGCTTGCGAAACGGTATACGATGCATTAATGAGAGCTATTTGGATATCGAGTTCTGGAAGGTTGATCGAACCATCTCCATCGATATCAAATCGACGAACTAAAGCGGAGGTCTGGGCACCTGAAAGTTGATGGCCAATACCAGTAAAAATGTCGCAGAGTTCTTGTTCATCGATTGACCCACTAGCATCTTTATCGGATTGTTTAAACAAATCAAAGACTGACATCTTCTTTTCAACAAGATGATTTGCAAGGTCGACAAGGAGGTGATCAACTTCTTTATCTGGAATTTCGGTTATCTCATCATCATGTAGTGTGGCTCCGACTGAAATAAGCGATGTACCGCCTTCAGCATGACCTTGTTCAGAAAGGACGAGGACTGTATCGATGCCAACGCCTCTTCCAATCAATTCACGGATACTTGTTTTCGTGCCTGTTACCAATGTGTAGGATTTGATATCTGCCTGTGTGGTCGAAACGGATTGTGTTGAATGAGAGATGCCTGTTCGTATCATCAACAGTGTTGCAAATAGAGCACCAATAGGTAGAATGTAGAACAGGACGGAGCCTGTGAGATAGTAACTGCCAACATCTGCAACTGCGTCCTCAATTGCCATTGAATTCACTGTGATTGTTGCGAATTCTCCTATCGTATAGGCGATGGTCGATGCAAGACCGCCAACAAAAATCATGTACACTGATAGATGTGCTGTCGATGAGGACGGGAGTGCTTTTCGTGCTGCCATTGGATATGTCGTAAAGATAGATCCGACGAGAACAAGTCCGCCTATTGTGAACATAGCACCCAAGTCAACGACACTTGCCAAACTTGAAAATTCACCTGAGCCGACAAAGACATCCATTGCTGTGAAGTAAGAACCTACAACAAAGAAGGGGAGGAGGAAAAATGCGAGAAGGACTGCAAGTGCACCTGGGTGATTCATGACCTTGTCAAAACCACCTGTTGCTGTCATCATAATGTTGATACTCGCAGCAAACAATGGCAACATTGAGAGTGTGAGGAGAATTGCACCAACGTTGGTTATGAAATTTCCACTGTTTGATGTTGTCATGAAAAACACACTCGGTGTGACGAACAACAACAACATACTCGCTGTGCGGAGTGATGGTGACCAGATTGGTGTTTCAGCGACCTTGGGTACGACGTAGTATCCCATTCCGAGAAGGAGTGCGAGAATGGCCCATCCATTTGCAACACGCTCACCAAGCCAAACGGTTTGTGTGGAATCTGCTAATTCGCCAAAGAAGATAAACATCAAACCGAAAATTTTCACGGTGACTCCCATGATGATGAACCATGACCCAGTGAGAAGTGCCTCACCATTTGATTGTCCAATCGTGGAAAGTAAATTGATGAGAACAGGAATTAAAAGTGCTGCGATGGCAAGAGTTTCGAGAGAGAGGAGAAGGGTAGTAAATCCATCAGACGAGGTATCAACATCGAAAAGACCCAGGAGACCCGGAAGAACGAGGCGGGTTACAAGCAGCACTGAAACAAGAACTGCAACCATTGAAGCGTTTGATTCACTTGCTAGACGTCCATTTGCATTTCGAGAAACAACAACCATTCCGCTACCTACGAGCCCGAGTAACAATGCAGTGTTTAGTGCTGATGTTGTAAACTCGACCAAAGCAGATCCGTCATCGTAAGACCAACCAACACTGGCTAAGGAGTTTAGAGCTGTAGGGTCGTAGGTATGCCACCCGATGAGGAAGCCCATGATGCCTGCAAAGAAGAACCAAAGCATGCCAAAATTCATCCAAGTTTTTGCTCCGCTACCGTCGTCGTCATTAAACAAATCAACAAGTCCTGGTGGATTTTTTCTAAGTATAAACAGACCAATCTGAGTAAGCACCGATTTCATTTCACCTATTCCTTTAGACAGGAATTGGGATAGGAAATAGAGTGAAACAACGAGGAGAATTCCTAAAATGAAAACAACATCCATATGGTCACCTCAGTCAACTAGAATTTCTCCTACTAGAGTCGCTACTATCGCACCAATGCCGATAATGAAACCGAGAAGGTAATACCAAATCCCTCCGCCGCCAAGATTACCGATCAATGGAACTATTTCGCCAAGGAGGGGTATGTTGTCCCAACCGAAAATATTTGAAAAAAGGGCAAAAAATCCTAAAATTGCAACGACCATGAGGGTTAACATCATTCGTGAAGCCGTAGGCTCGTTGTTTCCAACGGTAGTATCAGGGAGAACAGAAGTGTCGGTCATCGTGCTCACACACCAAAGAGGTATGCTCACCCGACTTGGCGGGTATCCATAAAGATTCAGTAACAGCATTCAAGAGAGATTCGATAAAATGGAGACTTATGGAGAACGAAGTTTGATTCTCGAAGGCGTCCTCCTGTGCTTCGACAATCCTAATGGAATTGGCAAATTTCGCTCCAAATCAAGTTCTAATTTCCATTGTTTTTGGCATGAACATTCGATTCCGGAGAATTCCCCCAATGATGCTGAAACTGCGTATCGTTCGATGGCTGCGACAACCTCTGCATCGCATTGCCCACAATTATGAGAACCCCGGAGTTTTCCACCTGCAGTTGGATGGACAATTATTCGAGTTGAACACTTCTCTTGTTCAAGTTTAGTGTGACTACGTTGAATCATTTCAACCAGCGACCAAAGCCAAGGCGGGTGATAGTCGCCGTTGCGGTATAATCGATCAATCACCGTACCACCTTGAACATTCATCGGATTCACTGATATCTCATCTGAGAGAGGAGCGACAGCGCAAATCCAAGATACCGCATGGTCGAGTGCGTCTACTTCGCTCATAAATGGAGGTTTAAACATAAGATATGTCTTCACTCGAAGATTGAATGTTCTCAGGTTCTCAACAGCACGATGCCAAGAAGAAGTAGTGAATCCTTTGTTCACATGAAATCGTAAAACTTCATCATCATAGGCTTCAAGACCTATAGCAACAGTAAATTTAGGATTGATGCTCGTCGCCCATCTCAACTTTTCTTCGGTTAATTGTTCGCATCTGCTTTCGACAATCAACTCTTTTTCTAAATCGTGACAATCACGGAGGACTGTTTCTTGGAAATCAACGGGAATCTCCCTGTCTTCCAAGAGGCTGCCTGATGTGTAAACTTTCACCATATCCACATCTGAAAAAGAGTTCAATTTTTCCTTTGCAACGTCCCACTGTGCATGTAAATCAGCAGATGTGACATCATCTCTTGTGTCATTGAAATATCCACAAAATGTACAACCAGATGACCACCACCAGTGGCAACCTTTTGTTCTCAAAATAACCGTAGCTGCTTGACAGACCGTTCCGTCGGAGGTAACCTCAGGCGTTTGATAGACAAGTGCCGGGTCTTTCGCATCCCAGGCATGCTTCTTTTTCAGAGCGTATGTTGTGTTCTCTGGTGCTTTGACCAAATCATGAATTCGCAGTCGTTTTGTCTTTGGTTGAAGAATGGTTTGATGTTCTGTCAAAACAATCACTCCGGGGTCAATGCGTTGTTGAAAAATTCAACCAGTTTCTCTTCATACGCGTTCGGTTGAGTAAGCATCAAGGTCACATGAGCGAGGATAGCCTCTTCGCCTTCTTCCGTTGTAAATTGAACTGCAGAATCCGCAAACCAGCACTCGACATGGTCGCTATTGGCACGAGCCGTTTCACACATGCTCTCTCCGTGGTGCATTCGGATGCGTGTGTCATTGGTTGATTGGGCGATATACATCCAACGATTGTTGATATTTTCCGCTGCTTCGTAGGGCTCAAGGTCAACAATGTCGTCGCCAGAATACACTTTACCTGCAAAAACACCCGCATCGACGAGAACAGATGGTAGACCTTGATATTCCAATTCTTCACGTAAAATTTTGTCCATTGAATAATACACTGAATCCAAAAATGCTGCTTGAATGAGTGGTTCTTGTGCAAATGCTAGTGCTGCTGTACCCGCCCCCATCGATGCACCATACAAACCAATTTGCTGTGATGAAGCTGCTTTTTCATTTTGGAGCCAAGTCCAAGCAGCATGAACATCACGCCATTCGCGTTGGCCAGCTGATACTAATTCATCTTCCACTGTGCTTTCCCAGTGGTCTCTGAGATCGAGCATAAGAACGTTGAACCCGTTTTTCGCTAGCATCCCTGCCGGTATGAGGACTTCATGATTTGCCTTGCATGAACGAATGCCGTGTACTAAGATGACCCAGGGTGAAGCTGAATTTTGTTCAACATACCAAGCTGAGATGGTGATGGGTTCGTCTTCAAGATAGATTGTGGCGTTCTCCCATGATTCCATGTAATACTGGTCGATTTGAGGGGCGATTGACTGGTTCCACTCATGAGTGTAGCTCACGACATTTTCTGGATACAAATGCGGCGAAAATTCGGCTGGGGTGTTGTACGGAGCGTGATTCGTGCAATCGATATCGGTTTTAGCGATTTCAAAGTAGACAAATAATCCTACTTGGTAATACAATGCTGGTGCAGCGGCAAGAGCGAGTAAACAAAATGCCGGGAGTATGCGGAGATACTTCATTCATCTTCCTCCATACGATGTGATACAAAAAGAATACTTGAGCCCGCTTGGACAAATTCACCTTTGGGATACTTTGGATTCTTTTCATCTGCGGAAACAACATTGGGTTGATATTTTTCTGCAACTACCCGGACATCAACACGAGAACCAAGACGAATCATGCCGATTCTTTGTCCTCGGCGGAGTGTGTATGGTGCGATCACCCACGGAACAATCGTTCTAGCAAGTGCACCAGAAATTTGAGTGATTTCGAGGCGTTCACCATCACCAAATTCAAACACATTTCGAACTCGTTCGTTAAATTCACTCTCCTTCTTGAAGGCAGGTAAAAAAGGACCACGCTTCAATCCCTTGCCTTTTCTGTGCTCGGTGATCACCAAGTCACCATCGACTGGACTCCTATTCACATGGACGTCCAATGGCGACATAAAAACCGCAATACGCCAGACATCTGTCGAAGATTCTTCTCCTTCTGGCACTTCTTCATACCTTTGTTCAGTTTCAAATTGTAAGGGGCTCTCATGTGGTTTCTCAAACCAGTCGCCAGTTAGCGAATCATTTACGTAATCTCCTGATTCAATCTCTTGGGTTGAAGGACGGCGGCCTGTTGCACGCTCCCGCTTGATGAACATGACATGACCGTCGGCGGGTGACAAAATAGTGCCATTTTCTTTAGGGATTGGCCGGTCGGGGTCTCGCCAGAAGTTAGCAAAAAAAAGTGAGATCATAATACAAAGAATACCGAAGAGCGGCACGAGGCCGGCCACTGGGTCAACGATTGAACCAACAAGAAGTGCACTCACTCCCATACAAGCCGTTGTGACGACAGGAGCTAAACCTCCGGGGGCAAGTCCGCCCATAACCTCACCAATTAAGATGACCAGGGGTCTTCTCCGTCTGACCAAGTGACAGGTTCTTCTTGTTTATCAGGTTCTTCACCTGCTCCGTCCTCTGTTTCGACCGCTGCTTCGACGTCTTCCACGGTTTCATCAACCTGAGGTTCTTCTTCATTAGTGACTGACTCGCCTTCGCTTTCTTCTGTTGAAGGTTCTTCTTCGACTTGTTCTCCTTCATCCGAAGACATTTCTCCAGCCCTTGCTTCGACAAGTTCTTCCACACGTTCAGTGAAAGCCCTGCGAAGATGCTGTGATTTCCGCTCTGCATCGACTGCTCGCTCAATCATGTCGTAACGTTCCTTGATTGCTTTGTTCAACTCTTCGAACAATGCCATGTGGTCCATGTACCAAGTATCACGTGCCGACATTTCTGCGACGGCTAATCGTAGGTCGTTATCAAGTTCTTCTGCTATGGAGAACACTTTACCCAGTCGATCTTTTTCTCTCGCGTACTTTTCTTCCATCTTGTCAAGTTCTGGCTCGAGATGTTCAACTCGTTTCAATGATGTTGTCGCTTTACGCTCCAATTCACGTAGACGTACATCTTTCTCTGCGATGATGGATTCCAATGATTCTTTTTCGATTTCACGGTCGATAATTTCCTTTTCCAAGACTTCGATTTCTGCTCTAGCATCAACCAATTCTTTTTCTTGAGTTTCATAGGCTGCAAAGAGTTTCTGAAGTCGATCGGTTTCTGTAGAAAGAGCCTCTTCTAACTCTTTGATTCGGACATCATCTGTTACTGTGCCGTCTGTCATACTGCTCACCTTGGGCTACGCCTACTCTAAACCCACATTGGCTTTACATATCAAGCCGACGCTTGAACATTCCAACTTCATGGCTAATTTTCTTTGATTATATTCTATCAGTTGCAGACACCAATTCGCGCGCAATCCCAACTTCGCCCATAGAATGTCCTGCGTCTGGTACAATGATAAGTTGACTCGTTTTCATTGCCTTATGTAATTCCCATGCACTTTTTGCAGGGCAAACAACATCATATCGACCTTGAACAATTACAGTAGGAATGTGGGAAACCTGTTCAATGTTCTTGAGAATATATGCCTCCTCTACAAAAATGGAATTGATGAAGTAATGGCATTCAATTCGTGCAAATGCTACTGCAAAATCCAAATCTTCGGCCTTATCAAGATATTCCGGGTCAGGAAACAGGCGGCTAGTTGCCATTTCCCATCGAGTCCATTCACGTGCTGCTGCTCGCCGAATCTCGACATTTTCATCGGTCAATCTTCTGTAGTATGCTTGAATCAAATCGTGTTGCTCCTCAACTGGAATGTGGCCCCGATATGAATCAAATGCGTCAGGGAAAATATGGCTTGCACCGTCTTGGTAAAACCAGTGCAATTCACTCTTTCGGCACATGAAAATTCCCCTAAGAACTAAACTCAGGACTCGATTTGGGTTGTTTTGTGCATAGATAAGGGAAAGCGTGGAGCCCCAAGAGCCCCCAAATACATGCCATTGTTCAATTCCGAAATGCTCTCGTAATGCTTCGATATCCTGCACTGAGGCTTGAGTGTTGTTTTCGGCTAATTCTGCATGAGGCGTCGATTTCCCACAACCTCGTTGATCAAATTGAATGATGTCGAATTTTTCTGGATTGAAGTATCGTCTATACGACGGTTGACTTCCACCACCCGGCCCGCCGTGAATGACGAGGATGGGGATGCCTTCTGGATTTCCTGAACGTTCCCAAAAAATTGTATGGAGAGCTGTGACTTGAAGAAAACCTGTCGAATGAGGTTCAAGTTTTGGATAAAGTACATCATCAATTGAATCTTGTGAAATTTGCATGTTCATCGCAGATGGTTAAGGAACAAGTTTTTTTCTATTGTCGTGAGATTTATCGATATCGAAAGACTCGCCACGTTATGGGCTTAAAAAAAGCGACAGATGTTTTTTCTGACTGGGCGAAAATGGGTAAAGATGTTGGAATGGAAGAAGGGCACGCTGCATCAGTTTCAGTTATGTTAGAACAAGCAAGCAACCTTATGGGAAAACCGTTCAAAGCAATCGATATTGGATGTGGAAACGGCTGGGTTGTACGTAAATTGCGTTCATTCGATTCATGTGTTCATGCGAGTGGAATTGATGGTGCAGAGGAGATGATAGCAAAAGCAAGACTGACTGATTCTGAGGGTGAGTATATTCATGCACAACTCCCTGGATGGAATCCGGAAGAGAAATTCGACCTTGTCATGAGCATGGAATTTATGTATTATCTCGAAAATCCGAAACAATTTCTTCGCAATATCTTCACAGATTGGATGGTGCCGGGAGGCTGGCTTATTTTTGGCATAGACCACTACACTGAAAACGAATCAAGTCATTCTTGGCCTGAGAAATTGAATGTTCACATGACCACAATGAGTGAGGAAGAATGGCAAGAATCTCTTCGTGAGATTGGTTTCGTAAATGTAAATTCCTTTCGTGCGGGAACAAAAGACGATTGGGCGGGGACACTCATTCTTATTGCTCAGGCAAAATGAACCCCAATGGCTCGGATACTGGCCCACATCTACGAACATGACCTCGGAAAAAGGGACAAGACATACACTCTTCTCCTGAATCAAGACGCTTGGGAGTCTCAAAAACGCCTGGTGCTGCATTGACCTTCGTTCGCCATTCGAGATGCTGGCTCAAATCATTTTTCGCTTGTGCATATTGTTCAGGAGTAAGTTCAACCATTCGACCCGAGGCCCCAACTAGAATGGCAGGTGGAAGTATTCTTCTTCGCATTTGATGCGGTTTTCTTGATTCAATGGATTCCAATGCCATCGAATAAAGCGTAAGTTGCAATCGGTATGATTGGAGTAACTCTGCTTCTGCTGTGGTTGTTGGCAGTGGGTACGATGGATCACCTTCGATGACTTGAAGAGGATGTGGGCTATTCATATCGATGGAGAACTCATCGAGACAGCCTTTTGTCTTCAAATCTACAACTTGCAAGTATCCATGATTTTTCGAATCCCTTAATGCTATGACAAGGTCAATTCTTCCTTCAAAAATCATCGATGCTTCATCGATAATAGCGTTGATTTCGTCACCAAATGGAGTTGTTTGCGTCAGTTCTAGATTTAAATTCTCAACATGATGGATGTGTCGAATTGGTAATTCTGTTCTCACGCCTTCAGCGATGAATCCATTCATTTCTTGTCCTTTCAAGAGCAACCCTAATTTTTGATGTTCAATTAATTCGGAAATGGCGAGAATACGATTCTTTGTCGGTTCAAACTTCATGTGTTCATTCGTTATTCCATACTCAAAAAGTACTGATTCAATCGTGGCTATATCAAGCAATTTATTCTCATTTTCAATATGCCAATCGATAGAAAGTTTTGCTGTATGCTCATCGATATTGATTGGATTAGGTAATCCCACCTCCAAAAGTCTATGCATCATCAATCCAAATTCACGGGGATTTGGAAGGTTGGATGAGATTTGATGCGCATCATTTTGACGAAGAAAAAGAGGCTCAGTGTGCCACCCGAGAACCTGGCCTAGCCAATATCTTCGAGGACAACGATACGATGTGTCAATGTCGTAAGCTGCTCCTTTCATCTCGATATTGAATTGTGAAGGTCTTCGCCCGTTTTCTTTTTTGTCCATCGTCTGAACTATTCTATCAAACATATCGATTGATTGTTGCATAACTGAGTCAGGTTGCTTGGTTTGGAAACACTCGGGATGGTGATACACACGCAAAGATTGAATCGCGGATGGGTGGAATGTAGAACAATTGAGCAATTCTTTTGGATTGAAATAAATGGGACTATCATCCATTGGTGGCAGAATTTTTCCATCCATATCCCCTTCAAGTAACCATGGAGAATCAATGTCACCACCACGCTTTGCTACATGACGTAAAGCATCAATGAGCATATTTCCGAAGGAGCGGGTGCTTTGACTTCGCTTGATTTGAAAGCATTTTGAATCCTCATGGTATGAACCCATACTACTGGGCGAGCCGACAAAAATAAGTCGCTCTTCAGCCCTTGTAAGTGCAACATAGAGTTGTCGTCGACGTTCGGCACGGCCTTGTGCATCATCAATGGCTTTGGTAAATTCCCATAATCCATCATGGGGCCGGTCATGATCTGTCCACGGTTGAATTCGACCTGCAACGACTTGAGGCGTCACCAGAACGTTATCTTGTACTGATTGCGAAGCATCTCGTTGACCTGCATCGAACATTCCTGCTACAACAATGACCTTTGCCTGCAAACCTTTTGATTTGTGCAGTGTCATAATTTGGACCGCATTTGAAGATGAAGATGATTCTGCAGGCGGACCTTTTTTGCCTAGATTCTTCAAAGCATTCATGTGTTTTTGAGTGGCAAGAATATTGTAACCATTTTCGGCTAGGGTCGTTTTCAATAATTCACACCATGATTCAACATGATTTCTTTCCGATTCTGATGAATGCACAACGAGAAGGTCAGAATAATCGATAAGGTAGGCAAATGCATCCTCGATTCGTCCTTTGAGTCGTAAGGAATTCAGATCGACGAACATTTTCCTTATCGGACCAGAAAAAATCTCGGATTGAAAACATGAAAATAAATCATCTTCAGATGCTAAGTGAAATAGTTCATGAATTTCGTCATCCGACAAACCAGCCAAAGGTGAGCGTAAAACGCCAAACAATGCTCTTTTTGATCCGGGGTTCGCTATAAGTTCAAGCATCGAAATCAAAGGCTGTATCACTGGTTGGTGCAACAATGCTCCTTGTTTATCCGATACTGCTGGAATTCCTCTATGGCTCAACCTTTGAATCAAATCTGCTACATGCGTACGTGCATGGAAAAGAACCATGATGTCACTGGGTTGATAGACCGAATCATCAACGATATCCACCCATTCAAGATTCTCGGTGTCCCAAACGCGAGTCTGTTGCTTTGAAAGTAGAGCTTCGATTCTTTGGGCTATGAGTTCATTCTCAAGTTGTTTGACCGAAGAGCGTGAATCAAGGAATGGGTCGAAGGCCTTATTCATATCAACACTCGCTTGCTCTAGATGTGTTTGAATAGGTACCAACCATTCCAAATAACCACCTGATTGATTCCGACCTGGACGTAATCGCTGTGGTTCTGCGTACCAATTACCTACAATCGTTTCGTGGCGCGGTGAAAACACATCATCAAACACATCGTTCATAAATTCAAGAAGATGTGAATTTGTTCGATAATTTGTTGTCAAATCAATATGTCCTTCTCGACGACGTTGAATTCGGTCCAAATCGGTGATGAATTTCCCTTCCTCGTCATCACCTGCAGCAAAATGAATATACGTATGTGGTGCACTTTTTTCCTTGTCGTTGTGTTTGTTGGTAAATGCATTTCCAGATGCTCCATCGCCAACAGGTCTTGGATCTCTTCCATGGTCTTCTTTTCGGATATCTTGTAGACTTGGATTGGAATATTCATGTCTGTTCGCACGTCGAATCTGTTCAACCATGTCCCTCATCACAGAGACTTCAGCTTGCCGGAAACGGTAGATACTCTGTTTCATATCACCGACGATGCAAATTGTTGGACCCCAGTACCAATCATCTTTTTCTGATTGGTCGGAAAGTTTCAATCTTCTCCCCCAAAGCCTGGAAAGAAGGCGTGCATGACTAGGATTTGTATCTTGATATTCGTCGATGATAAACGCTCTAAATTGCCGACGAAGGTTCTTCAGAATCTGAATTCGATGAAGTAAATCATTTCGGCAGCGGTCATCATCGTGTAAGATCGTGAGAGCTCTTGCTATATGGGCGTCTTTCCAAGGTTCAGATGTCATTGAATCCAATGCCTCAACCGCTTCTTTAGGGTATACTTGCCGACACATATCTGGACAACGTGTGAGGAGTAAATCAGCTGCAAATCTGAGGATATCGTCGAAATCATTGAATCCATCAATCGATTTTCTATGGGAGTGGATTTGATGAGCTCCTTTGTGAATGAAAAACAAATCCTGCATAACATCCATTTGTAGTTGCTCTGAAACGTAGTGATTCAGATGTTCGTGGTCTGTAGGGATGCCTTTTTCTAGACCGTAAAGATATGATTTCGCATTTGAAGGCATAAATGAATATCCTTCTTCTGGTTGAATTGTAAAAACACATCGGGCAAGCAATAGAAAAATTGAGTGCTCTTGGTGGTTCAAATGTTCCTTGATTGCATCGGAAAATTCAACGCCTTTGCTATAGATTTCATTTTTTAGTTCCTTATCTGAAAATGTTGTTTCCCCTTTCTTCAATAATCCAGCGACCCACTCGTCATCAGGTAAATTACCCCTAGGAAAGTATGACGGTTTTCCCTTCGATAAACTAGAGAAACTGGAAATCGAAAGACACACTCGCCAAATCCATCGTAATTTATCCAACGGGTTTTGATGAGGGGGATGTTCAGCAAGATGAATCAGATGATGCATTCGAGATTGTGAGAATGTTGACCCCGAAGGAATGCACTTGGACGAATAGGCTCGGAAATTATCAACCCAATCCACTATGCTTTGATGAAGTCCCTCAGTGAAGACATCAAGTTCGTCTTCATTCAATGTATCCAACATGATATCGAACAACAACTGAATCGATTCAGAGTGTTGTGAAGAGAATTCAACGCCTTTCTCTTCCGCCCGGCGCATCAAATTTCGATAGGCCTCTTCAACAAACATTGATTTTGACATTAATCCTTGAATGACAATTTCAGCATTTGCTTGGCCTCCCAAACGTACTGTTAGGCGATCTCTCGCTTCAAGAAATTCTACCGGGTTCTCGAGTAATCCTGCTTCTAAAGCATCATCAACATGGCGCATTCGCCAAATACTACTCAATGTTTCCAGAATCAAAATTTGGGACATTTCCTCGGAAATCTGCTCAACTGGAGGCGTGATTGCTACAAGGTCAAGGTATGGTTGAACAAGTTGACTAAGAAAACTATCAATTGTTGATATTGGTGCATTATCAAGTTCTGATAAGAGCATTTCGACATCCCCACTCTTTTGGAGGCGAGGGTCAAAAACAGCGTTTTTACCCGATAATGATGTATCTGATAGTAATGAGAGTACATTTCGAATTCGTCCCTTTAATTCGGAGGCTGCCTTCCGAGTGAAGGTAATTGCAGCAACCTCTGCTGGAAGCAAACCTAGCCAATCTTTTGGATGTGTTCTTGATTGTTTTGAAGACTTGAGGGAGTCGGCGGCCCGCAAGTCTTCACGAGGGCCCGGGAGTGTCGCTATTGTCGCTCTTTGGATTGGTGACAACAAATGTTGAATGTATCGTTGAGCCATCACCGTTGTCTTCCCAGTACCCGCACCTGCATCGAGTGCAATGTGTTTATCGATATCTAAACCAAGACGTTGGCTGTTGTTGAAGCGGGTCATTTCATTTCACCTCCTGCAACGTCATACAATGTGCACACACTGTTTATTGGACAATATGAACAATGGCGTCCAGGTGTCGGATTCACATATCCACTTGATGCCGTCTCTATGACTCTCATAGCCGTCTCTATTCGTTCATTCATCCAAACACGAAATGGTGAAGATACATTCTTTTCGTCAATTGTCGAAGGATAAAGTCGACTCAAGATCTTCGTCTGTTTTCCAATTCCATCGATTTGAGCACCCTGGGGAAAAGCAGTTGTGTCGATTTCAACATAATGTTCAGTCCATTCACCAACTTCAGAAATACCTATGCCGATAACTCTGTCATTTGGATGGGTAATTTCCCATGCTCTTGCATAAAGTGCAAGTTGTACTTCACGAACCAATCCTTTGAAATGACGATTCCCGATATTGTCAGATTTAGGACCACTTACTGTTTTGATATCTCGAATGATGACATATCTTTGAGAAGAGCGTTGTTGTTCATCATATTGCATTGGAAAAGGTTCTTTGAACTCTTTTTCATCAATAAATCCTTCATCGATAAGCGCATCTTCTAACTCTTCTGTTGGGATGAATATATCCACTCGATCGGCGAATCCGTTCACACAAAGATGCAAGTCAGACTTTTGCATCAAGTTCACATGACCCGATTCTCCTTCAGAAACCGGCCACTCAACTGCAATCGGTGCACAGGAACGTAATTCGTATGTTTTTTGAATCAAATCACCTATACTTCCCTGAGGTTGGAGCGTTACTTTTCCTTCGAGATATTGACGCCAAGCCTCAGGGCTTGAGCCAATGAGGCTTCGACATCGATGGACGGAAATAGCAAAATCTAATTCCAACCATGTCACATTTGTTGCAAGAAAATCTAGGGCCTGCTCCCATCCATCAACTGGATTTGAAATTGGTCCTTCATGAAGTGGAATTGGTTCGTTTACCTCGCCATCATATGCGACAACCCCGTGTTCGTTGAGGATGTGAGCCAGTATTTCATGCACCATATCCCCTCTCATGATTGCATTGATGTCTTCCTCAAGCTCCGAAGGTGCATCTTCCACATTGAGAAATTGTTTCGCCCAACCTTTACGGGGGCACTCTATCCATGTTTGAAGTCGAGAGGGTGACCACCTATCTCGCTCTAGAGATGCTTCAATCGTTCCACTAAAGTGTTCGATTTCCGGTTGGGATTCAAAGGCAGGAGGAAGTGGACGTGGGTCAATGTATGGCGAGATGGATTTTCCCCCGCCTTTTATCCCCAAGTGAGGATATTCTCCCCCCAAACCTTCCACTTTATGGGCTTGAAGAATATTCAATCCCTCTTTCAAATCTGATATCGTTGTTCGATATTTGCGTGAATCCCAGGACAGCGTTTCCCCTCTGTTCAAGTTATTTTTACTGGGTTGCCTCGAAATGCGGTCATTATGCAATGCTCGTTCCAAACTTGGCAAAAACGAATTGTTGCGATGTATCGGTTGCGTTTGCTGCACCCCATACTTTAATTCAAGGCCAACGTTTTGGCGGATGTTTCTTTGGCTGGAGCCATTTTTTTCAATCAAATATGCACCTTTGACCTGATGAATTCGCAATGGTTTCGGAATCACCCAATGAAGATCATTCTTTTCATCGTACGTTGTCCCCCAATATGCCGAGAGTGAATTGCTACCTTTTTGCATCATCCATTCAAAAGGTGATGCGAGATTGGCATATTCCCCTTCACTAAGTTCATTGTACCATTCAGCCAAGGGTGTTGCAGCCTCTCCTCCTTCCTCTAAAGAAGCATCAAATATACATGTTAATGGGGAACAATTCAACAAATGACGAAGGTGATGGCGGCCTTGTCGAATTTTTGAACTGTTGGATAGAAAACCAAGCTCTTTTTTCGTGAATTCATCCAACCAAGGAATCACTGGTTGTTTCATCGACCACGATTCTATATCCGTAAAGGTGAGTATGAGTAAGTCACATTCAAGGCCAAAGGCTTGCTCTGGAGTCATGATTTTAATCAAATCAGAATTCAATTGATTTGCATCCGTTTTTACTTGAGCCGAAATAAAAGCCATTCTCTCGAAAAACCAATACGGTGTAAGTTTCGACCATGCTGATGTATTGATACTTGATTGCAACTTTCGAATTTCAAGAATGAATTTTTCTAATGCTTGAGCTTCATGATTTGTTTGGTCGAGGTCATGAACAATCTCTTCCCAGTCTATTTTTCCAAGAATTTCTTCAAACCATTCGAATACATTGGAGGGACTTGATGGCAGAGGTAATCCAGTTTCACTCATAGGGCCCTCAAGTTCTAATTGGGCGAAATACTGGTCTTCTGATGAGAGTAATGGTGACATTAATCTTGATATTGAGGCAAGTGCCCATAGGGTCTCCTCAATTTCTTTCTTTGAGATGACCTCATGCCTTGAGTCGATAGGTTGCATTTGAGACAATGTACCACGCCAACGCCCTAAAGCCCCCGGCCCTCCTAAAACATGGTTTATGGATGAGCATTTCTGGAGGACATTTTGATGCAGTACTGGCCGCCAATCCTCATTTTGAGGATGCTTGAGGTCGGGAAAAAGGTCGGTTTTCAATGGTAAACCGCCTGTGTGAATGAATCTTAGAAGGTAATTGAGAGACCATGCATGAACCCCATATCCGATTCTTGCTAAACCAACAAATTGCTGAACAAACGGAGTTTGTTGAAGAGGTATTGAGGAAGGCCAAACTGGTAGACCAAGCATGGATAGGTTGTGTTGCCAGACATTGTGATGTTCTTCTTTGCATGGGTCAATGATGATAATCTTGCCTTGGTGTTCTTGCAAATATTCTGAGATGAGTTGGCACACTGATTCAATTGTTTGCGTTTTATTTTCGAGAAGTATTCGAAGGAAAGAGGTGTGATGGCTTTTGCCGACCGATGTTTGCCACCCATCTGGCATGAGTTCAGCCCGCTCGATTTGATCGAGGCCGAGTGGCAGTGAATCTATTGAATCAAAATGTGCATCAACAATCGAACTTCCACGATGACCCAATCGAATTTGACCTTGTGCGACCAATTGATGAAACGGTAACCACGTAGATAATTTTTGTAAAATTGATTTTTGTATCGGAGAATAATCCGGCGGATGATTTAGAACGATAACTCCATCAACAAGTTGGAGATGAAAAGGTCGTTTATCCAAAGTTTTTAGTGAAGCATTCACATGGAATTCAGTGAGAAAAGGAATCATTTTTTGGTGAATTCGTTCAAACTTTTGGAGCTCATTCAATATATCATCAAAACCCGGGTTCGCTTCCCAACTCCAAGGTGGTTCCGCTTGCAAAAGTGCCCTTAAGGTTTTGATAATCCGTTGAGTTTTTGCAAATGTCCAGGGGTGAGCACCGCTGTGCAAGACTGGAAATGCGAACTTACTGGCTCGCCTTTCGAAGAGATTGTGAATTTTTTCAAGTAATGCGACATCATCTTCGAAGGGCGTCGGAAGCCGTAAATCACTTGCTAACTGACGTATCAGCCCGTCGTATGTTACATGGTGGTTTGGATGAAATGTGACTTCTTCGGCACGGAGACGGGTCATGAAAGCATTTCTGTGTTCGCTTGTAGGGTGAAGAAATAGCACATTGGAAATTGCACCTGAAACGATTGAATCGAACAACCAATTCGGGATGCCTCGTCCTAATTCAACCGGTTCCGATGATATCAAAACATGCTCCACATCCCTTCGCATTTGAGTACCAGATGCGAGTGTTTAATAACATTCCATGATGGCATTTTATCTACTGATTTACCCAGTTTCACAGTCATGATGTTCACGACGATCTATGGTGTCAAAACTGACTTTCGAGATGAATTTATGAGCGATATGTTTATATACTGCCGTCTACAATGTATAAACTCCCCGTCGGAACCAACCCAATTCCTTACGATTTGAGAGGAAAAAGAACAACATGAATAGAAATCATGTTTTGGTATCGACAAGGGCAATCAGCAGATATTCCTGGCATGCTACTCATCCAAGAATACTGTTCATCAAGAGGTGAAAAAAATGGAAAACAAATGTTTAGAGTGCGGCGGGTCGAATCTCCGCAATGAAGAAGAAAAAGCTGAATGCGTATGTTATGACTGTGGTTTCGTTATGCCAGAGTCTCAAAATGATGAGTACAACAATGCATCTAACCTGTATGGCGATGAGCGAACACACGAACGTGTAAGCTCCAGTGCTGATTTGGGTGGAACATTTCAAGCATCACGAAGTCGTGTGGACCACACCGGTCGTGCGGTAAACCGTGAGCTTCGTAGAGCATTCATATTTGGAACCCAACGTACGCAAGTTCGTGAGCGAAACCCTCAACTTCGTCAAGTGAAGGAAGCCGTTGTTGACCTTGTTGGCGAAGATGCCATGCTTCAAATTGAACGTATAATCGATGCATGCGTCCTACCGTTTAGCGAAGAAGACCTGCGAACAATCAAAGAATACGAGCGTGCCTCTGGCCGTCGTGAGAAGAATTTGAAGAATGTCGCACAAAGCACAAACCGAATCTCAAAAGATTTCTTTCAACGTCAAGGTGACGAGAATACTTCCACAGCTGGCCGTCTTAACAATTATCTCCTCGCAATGGCAATCCTTGAGTGGTGTTCGCTCCTTGGTTTGATTCAGCGAGTTGATTTGGCCAATCGACGTCAAGCATTAGACCTGCCCCTTGAACTTGTAACAAAGGCTCGACTTATTGTGGACAAATGTCTCAAAGCACAGATTCGTATGGGTCTTCGATACAACGGCTTGCGCTACATTGCAGAACGAAATGTGGTTGAAATCCGTGTGACAAATCGAGATGAAGATTTCACAGAAGCACTCGGCGTTCTTCTCGACGCATTGTCAGATGCTGGCATCAGTGATGAAATTCTAGATGGCATCAACAATGATATTGCTCGGCGTATGAATCTCCTCAAAGAACCTTCAATCGAAGGTCCGTTAACCAACCACCCTGCAAAGAAAATCATGGCTATGCTCGTCTACTTCTCACTCGAAGCACACATTGGACGACATCGAAACCTCACACTGTTAGCCGATGCAATTTTGATGACAGCCCAAGGACTTGCTAACTTCATTAGCATGGTTCAAAATGACCGTGAACTTCTACCTGAGGCATTCATTGCAGCCATTCGTCTCAGTCTTGGTGAGGGGTCGGAATTGGATGACCAAGACACAAACGAAGCCGTTGATCATTGAAGGGTAAAAATCAAACACAAGGTGCATGTCCAAATCTCATGGGCAGGCTAATGATTTTCGTCGTAACATTTGCACTTCTTTGTTCAATGCCATCGACTCAAGCAGCGCCCGTAGAGGACTTGGAGCATGGGTTCATTCTCGGTGGACAATGGACAAATGCAACAAATATCTCGACACAAACAGACCATTTCAGTGATCTGCCAACTTTAGTTGAAGATTACACAGCGACATGGTGTACGAATTGTGTCGATGTAGAACATGCACTCGATGAAATTCCTGCCACATTCCTCCAACAGTATCATTTCCACAGAGCAATCGGTGAGACTGAGGACCCGTTCGGCTCTGTTACCCTTGATGAACGATGGCAGGAAATGTACGGCCTGAGAATACCACCTACTGTCGTTTTCAATGGACACCTCAAGAAAGTTGGAAGTGTAGCTGATGGGGATTCGTTGAAAGATGATTATGATAACCTCACCAATTCAACACGACATTTGGATGAAGGAACAACCGACTTTGTCTGGACTCCGTCAGGTGATGACGGTATAATTGCCTGGAATGTTAATTTTAGTGCACTCGTTTTAGAAAATTATACTCTAGATGTTCAAGTGTGGTTTGTAGAATCCGGTGCTACATTTGAAGAAGGTTCGAACCAACTTGGATACTATCCGCACATTGTTCGTGAAATTCATTCTATGGGCAGTGACCTAAACGGAACTGCAACGCTTACAATACCAACAGCATTTGATGATGATGACATTGAGGTTCATCTGATGTATGAATTCACATCGATTCAAGATGAAGAATGCTGCGAAGGAGATGACAAACCAACATCAGAAGATGATGAATCTCTGCCTTTCCTCAACGTGAATGATTTGCTTCTCGTGATTGTGCTCTCCATCTTCGTTTTCCGTAAGAAAAAATACTGAACATGAAGGATGCAAGATTTACAGGTCTCCAAACCGAATCCCATCTTTGTGACCTTTTTTGTCATCCTGCAAATCTTCATGGAGTTGCCATCGTCCTTTTTCCAACTCTTCTGGGGCTTGGGTTCTATCGATGTAGTTCCACCAACGTGGTGGTGCTTTCTCCTTTCCTTGCTTCTGTTGAAGTTGATTGAGCATGCGTGCGACTTCAATACGAGCATCTGCTCTTGGATGACGCTTGCGTATCATCACGAGATTCTGTTCATCTTCAAGAAGGAGTTCGTAGCCAACGAGTTCAGCAATGTGTCGGATAAATCGTTCCTCATCCCTGTCTCGAATTGTGATCTTAAGAGAGAAGTGTTGAAAAGCCAATGATTTGGTATCTGCTCCATGCAATTGGATGGTTGATTCAATTGGTTGAAGGTGAAGGCACTCCCATGCCCTTGCAAATGTTTCACACCATCGACGTTCTCCGTCTCGGATGTCGCCACATCCGTGAATTCGTTTGTCTGTCTCTCTATTCCTAAAGATTTCATGAATGTAAGGAGGATTTTGTATGTATCTGCCCATATATTCTTGAATTCGGTCTCGGTTGATTCTTACTCCGCCTTCATGATCTTGTTCGTCCATCCTAATTGATTGGTCAACCAACCTCTTCCAAGCAAGTACTGCCTCTCGGTGAGTGAATTCATCAATTGTTGTGCGGGGGGCGCCTTGTTTGGTTTTCATTTCATAATCGTCGCCATTGCCGCCCCTTCGTCGTTGATCCCCAATTCTGTTTTGCATCCACCTCCTGAACGGATCGTTATTGTGGATTAAAGATAACTGCCTGGTCAACTCAGAGTTTGTCTCGTCAATGCGATGGAACCAACGCGGTCTTCTGCCCATATCTCCATGTTCGTCAAACTGCCTATCATTCCGACCACGGAAGGGGTGTTGACGAACAAAATCATGAAATTCTGGAATGTCGAGTTGTTGAAAAAATTCTTCTTGGTTTGTTGGTGTAAGAAGGAGAGGTCCGTTTCGAACAATATGATGTCGAAGACTATCGACGAGGCGGGATGAAATTGCATCATTAGCAATGCTCATCACCACCGAACCAATCGTATCTCCGATAGGGAGTCTCCGTTGCGTAGGCCCGTTATGAATACAAAGTGATTCTCGATATTGGATAGTTGTCCCTTGACAATCAAGAGGGCGAAGAAGATAGGGCGCACCGTGAGCTCCATAGCCCAATTTCAGTTCATAGTAATGACCAAATTTGCCACGTATTAAAATTGAATTCCGATGAACAACCGCATTTTCTCCTAGGACATCAAGACAACCTTGAAGAAATTGAACGGATACCCCGAATGGTGTTTCTGTTATTGGCTTTTTATGATCGTCTTTGAACCAGAGGGATTGAAGGGCTGAAAATAATTTTCTCGCTGGATGGTCAACGGGGTAAAAGCATGCTGAAAGAACAAACGCAATGTGCAATGGGTGTTCTATGACCGATATCCAGAAACTTGAACCGTCCACCCTTCTCGCTCTTACCTTGACTTTACCTTTTGAAAATCGAATCGGGGCAACTTGGTTTTCATCTTGATGGTAAATGTTTGTCTCTTTATTCCATGCTTGAACCCAAGGTTCTGGAAAGAGATGTTCTAAGTCATCGGGAATATTTTCGATTGCATTTCTATAATTTTCATGGAAACTCCTACGTTCTCTGTTTTGGAAAAATGAATTCACATCATATGCCCATGCATGAATACTGCTCGACAGCACATCACTTTCTCTGGAACAAATAATCTTGCTTCCAAGCCATCGCAGCATAGCGTAAAATGATTCTTCACCTGCTGTGCGACGTCGACGACGTCCCTGAAATCGAAGGCGGAACATTCGTTGTTCATGTGCCTCAGGAATGCTTGAAGAAAAAGCAGAGGCTGCTAAGAAAAATTGCTTCAAATCCCATCCTTTTCGTTCAATTGGGTTGGACATGATTTTGAAGAAAATTCCGATTGGAACTTCCTTGGCCACTTTAAAATTGTCAATAAAACAATCATCTCCGTGAATTGAAATAACTGTTCCATCATGAAGTTCAACCCCTCTTCGAAGAATTGAGTGTTGTCTTTCACACAATGGCCCGTCTGTAAATTTAAGATTGATGATTGTACTAAACTCATCTTCATCACATGGTAACTGTTGTACGGGGTCTGAACCATCATTCAATTTGAACCATTCAAGTTCGGGAATACCAAGCATCGGAGTGAGCCGTTTCCATTTCGTTGGGGTTTGTTTTGCACCAGCCATCAATTGAACGATTTCGTCCCTCGTATGAGGTTCGATTTTGATGTTCCAATCTTTTGTAATATTCGATTTCAGCAAGGATGTACAAAGTTCACAATGTTTATGTTGATCTTCAACTTGACGTGAAGAACAAATCTTGCAGAGATGATCGTATGGTTTCACGCAAAGGAAATATCTCGAGTGGATATAAACTCATGACATAATGGCTTCTTGAAGTCGAACCACATCTTCATCTTCAACGTGCAAATGGACAACAAATCGAAGTCGATGTGGCCCCACGTCAAAAACATCAATGCCTTTTGCTGAAAGATGCTCGACCCATTTTTTTGCTGGTTGTTCCGTATCAACATAGACCATGTTTGTCTGAACCGTTGAGACATCGACATGAAAACCTGGTGTTTGATGGAAAAAATCTGCAATCTGTTTGGCTCTGCGGTGGTCATCTTCTAATCGCTCAATGTTGTTTTCAAGAGCATACAAACATGCTCCTGCAAGTATCCCTGCTTGCCTCCATCCGCCTCCGAACATCTTTCGCCAACGGTGAGCAGTTGAGATGAATTCAGACGAACCCACAAGAATAGAACCAACAGGGGCACCTAACCCCTTGGATAGACAAACTGAAACTGAGTCGTACATTTCCGATAAGTTGTCAACAGGGGTATTTGTTGCAATGCTCGCATTAAAAATTCGTGCTCCATCAATGTGAGTTGCACAATCAAACTCTCGGGCTACATGTGCTATTGCATCTAATGTTTCTTTGCCATAACACGCTCCTCCACCAAGATTGGTCGTGTTTTCCACACAGACCAAACTCCCGTTTGGGTAATGGCTTTGGGAGCCTTCTGATTTTCGAATAGCTGCCCGAACTTGTTCGGGTGTCATCAAACATTTTTCCCCATCAACCAAAGAAATTGATGCCCCACAAAGAGCAGCGAACCCCCCACCTTCATATCGATAAATATGTGCTGATTTATCGCAAATGATTTCATCACCAGGAACGGTATGAGTTCGGAGGGCAATGGCATTTGACATCGTTCCAGAGGGAACAAACAATCCCGCTTCTTTTCCGAACATCTTCGCAACTTTTTGTTGAAGTTCAATCACTGTAGGGTCATCACCTAGAACATCGTCGCCGACCTTTGCGTTGTGCATGGCTTCCAACATCTTTGAAGTTGGTTGCGTCACAGTATCGCTGCGAAAATCAATCCTGTCGTTGTTGAATTCTCTCATCGTGCCAACCAAGAACTTCTTCTTCATCAATTCCTTGATGCTACAATAAGGATAAATGTCCAGTGATTTCGTCAATCTCCGCTTCGTACCAAGGGCCAATCGCTAACACTGTATAACTTCCTTTTGGAATCTGCGTATGACCTGCATCTATCGTTTTCGAAGTATGAATATTGGCTTGGCTTGCTTTGGAGAACAAGTCATTCATCTGTTGTTCGTCTGTCGCTTTCACACATACTTTCTTTTGGCCTTGACCAAGCCAAGCATCGACAATATGTGGGATAACAGAACCTGCAGAAAGAACGGTTTGTACACTGGCGTGGCCAACTTGGGCTGCAATTTTTCCCTTTTTCATTCCCAAACTATGGTTGATGACCAAAACGAGTTTTATTGGACGATTCTCAACAGGTTTTGTCATTTTTGGGGCAGTCATTCGATGAAGAAATGAACGAAAACCCATTACTCTACCCCATACAAATCTAGATTAGAAAATAAGTCATCAAGAGAAGTTTTGTGAGCGGGTCCAACACCTAACACCGTAATTGTTTCTGAAGGGACCTCAGTTCGACCTGCATCTCTTACGAGTGAATGAACAAGGCCAACTTCATTGCATTTTTCTTTCCAATACAAAATATCTTCTTCATCCAAAGCAGCCAAACATATTTTTCTGGAGCCGGTGTTTCTCCACATCTCAAATATTTGCGGTATGATTTTTCTTGCTTGTAAAGAACAATCAACGGCAGCATGGGCACATTGAACAGCAACTTTTCCCGGTGTCATTTCAAGATCGTTTCGCACGAGAAGTGCCATGCTTAGTTGATCATCCACTGATAACATGTAAGTCCTCAGCCGGTACAGATTCTTCGTGTATATTTTCAATTGGCATCAAAAAGTCCTGCATTGATTCCCCCAACCAAACTGCAAAACAAAGATTGCCAAGGATGTGGAACATGTCATAGAGCAATCCTGAATAAAGAATTGAGATGAATGAAGTTAGGGTTGTTGATGAATCGATGAGTGAAAGTGAGGTTATGAGATCAAAGAGGATGGATGAGGCAACAAGCATAGGCAACAGTACGTTCAATTCTATTTTTGCACTTGACCGTGCTGTAGCCGAAGCACCAAGTACCGCAACTACTGACCACCCAATCGCTTGAAACAATGTCCACCATCCATCGCCAATGAATAGATTTGAAAGAAGAGTGACGAGAATTGCAAAACTCATTCCTCTTCGTGCACCTTGATGAGCACCCATAAGGAAGACGGCCATGGTAACTGGTTGCACGTTAGGTAAGGGTTGGAGGATGACTCGCCCAGCAACTATGATAAAGACAAATGAAAGGAAGAAGAATGATTGCATCTTCGACGGTTTCGAGTTGGTAAAAAGCAAGATTGCAAACCCAACAAAAAAGAGATCAAAAAGAGTGTCTGCTAATGGTGACAGGATTGGCCCATGAGTGCCAATAGCAGAGAACATGGTTGCCCGAGTTGACGGTTGGACTTAGCCCTTACCATCAAGATGCTAGCGTCCATCTCAAAATACCTGAACCAGGCATTTCGGATTGGTCAGCGGAAATCTCACCCAATTCTCCATCGACCTTAAACTCCCAACCGTTACCATACACTCCGGAAAAACTTTCGATGAAGACGCCAAAGTAAAATTCTTGAACATCAATAGAAATATTGTTTTTCTCTGCCATAGCAACTGTGAGCGAATACACTGTATCATGACCTGTAAATCCTCCGTCGATAATTTGACCGTCCGGCAAATCGATAATGACAACTTGAGTATTGTTCCATTCATGAGGCCAATCGGGAGACCAAGCCTCCTCATCTTTTTGGAGGAAAGCTTCTGGTTTCGATTCCTGAAGAAGTGTCATCAATTGAGGGCTGATGAGAAGAAGGCTGATGAGCAAGGATGTCAAAAGTAACCGTAGCGCCCATATCTTTGAGCCCTTAATCACAAATTTAGCAGATATTGATACGAACAAGAGGAAGGCGAAGCCAATGAGAAATTCCGTCAAATTGTACTCCTTCTCATCGCTGAATACATCGTTTTTCTGGGAGTAAAGTCGTAATGCTCCAAAATCATTTCCAAACACCATAATCGAGTCAGATGATGAAGAAAATGCTGGAGATGCCGTTGAATATCCATCCAAGGTCGTATTGAACGATGACGAAGATACGATGACTCCTGTGGCATTCAGGGAAAGAATGAGCATGCCACCTTTCATCACATTTTGAGGAACCCAAATTCTATTGTTTTCATCAACTCCTACCTCACCGTTTGAATGTGATTTGATAGAATCTACTTGAACGCAGGCAAGAGCACAATCAAAAATTCGAACATGCGTGCTGTCAGTTGTCATTACAAATGATCCAATGCTGGTTGGAAAACCTGGTGAAGGACCACTTTCATTGAGCAATGTAAAAGATTTAGACGTCGTATTGAACAAGAGGATTTCGCTTCCGTTTGAAGTTTGTAGATGAACGACAACACCTGCATTGGTTATCACGGGAGGGTGTCGGATAAACCCCTCACCCGCATCGAATTGTTCAACTGTTCCATTATGAATAGACCACAACGTTCCGTTTTCATCACCCATCCATGTCCCATTGGGATCTTTTGATGCACCATTTCTCCACCCAAGTCCGAGTTCAAACTTTACTTGTTCGACACCATCTGCCAAGCAAAATTCAGAAAGGCCATGTCGAGTAGGAACAATGACATGATCGTCAAGAACGATTGCTCTTCCAGTGAGACCCCATTGATCAACCATAGTCGATTGGTTCCAAACCAATTCGCCAGTTGACACGTCATGGGCAGTTAAATCCCCATTCGCCCACGGAACAATAAGCATTGTTTCCCAAGAGCCGCAAACTCCCTCACCATTTTCGACAACAAGTAATGGTGCCATGTCATGTTGAGTGGATGCATTATTGGTGTGATTCCATAGCACATTACCATCGAAATCAAACGCAGTGACTTGAGGGCGCTCATCTTCAATCCAATATCCCGAGGTACGAACAAACACCATATCATCAAAAATAACCGGGCCGGTTGTGATGTACCCGTCTTCAAATTGATGCTCCCATACAAAAGAATAGGATGATGAAGTAGAAGCAGTCGTTTGCAGGCTCATCAAAAGCACAAAGAGAAGAATGATGCCTGGGTGTTGTGGTTTCATTCCTTCTCACTCAATCATATCAAGAATTGCTTGTCGGAGCAATGCGCTCACTTGCTTCCCGTCCGCACCACCTGCCGCTTGCATAACAACACCCATCAGGGGCCCCATTGCAGCCATGCCCTTTTGTTCAACAAATTCTCTTCGCTCTTCGAGCACACTTTTGATGATGGATGCCAAATCATCTGCAGACGCAGGGGCTAATTGATGCTCTACGCAATACGATTTGAGAGCATCGAACGATGGATTTGCTTCATTCCTAAACTGGGATACAATCCGCTCAATATGGTCGCGTGCACACAACTGTTGTTCATGAAGCAGAGCAACATTGTGAAGGAGGTGCAAAGGTGTTCCTTCATAATCGAGCATAAGTGAAGCCCAAAATTTCGCAGGTAACTCACCGAGGAACTCAATGAAAAGATCGTCTTGTTCTCGGGAAAGCAATTGTTTCGCTTGGTCTTCAGATATATCAACTTTAGATAGACGCGATAACCTCTCTTCTTCGTTTGGTGGAAGATTTGATTTAATGTCACCCCAATATGTTGTTGTAACCTTCGTCGTTTGAACATCAGTCTCGGGGTACATTCGAGAACTACCCGGCAAAGGACGCATTGGTGTTGTTGTTCCGTCTTCAGGTGCTCCTTTTTTGACCACCACATTCCTTACTTCTTTGGGAATACGGTGCCATGCTTGTTTTGCCCTGTTTTTCACAGATTCAAGTGCGAGTTTTGCCTGCCACTCGGGTGCAAGACACAATGCGAAGGCATCGTCATCACCTAGACCAAGTTCATTTGCTATTGCATCTACTTCATCTTGCGTGATGCCATAGGCTGGTAATTCGTCTGAATGAAAGATACCCTGGACGCCCGCTAATTTCGCTGCACCCGCCAATTCTCGACCCAAACGAGGCAATTGAGAGCCGTGAACATCAAGATCTTTCTTTCCCAAATGACCAGCAAGCCTTGGTAATTTCAGCCCTAACATGATGTTATTGTCGTTGAGACCTCGTAGAATCATGTCCGATGTTGAAGAGGAAAAGCAAGAGCTAACATCTTGAGAATGTGTTGAAAATAATGTGTCCACATACGACGAAATGTCCTGTTCAACTGCGATATCATCATCATCGCGATGAAATGACAGCGGTGGTTTTTCGATGGAAGCTCGTAACGAATTTGCAAGTCGGAAGAAATGCAATTGCCTGACCATTTCAAGACGAATAATTTTAGGAATCCATTGTAAATCTTGACAGCCTTTGATCTCGACTCTATCTCCGCAACCGATAGAGACATTCAGGTCTTGGCGAATACTACCGAGACCGCGCCGAACCTGCCGAGTTTGCCTTAGAATTTTTCCAAGGGCAATAGCAGTATCTTGAGCGTGCTGCGGATGGAGAATATCTGGAGATGTTGCAATTTCAATAAGGGGAATACCCAATCGGTCAAGATTGTAAACGACAAGAATGCCATCGCTTTGTTTTACCGAATCAAGTTTTCGAGCACTATCTTCTTCAAGGCAAATCACATCAATTCCCACATCTCCTTCTTCAGTATGAAGTGTACCGTTGGTTGCGACAAGGGTCGTGCGTTGGAAGCCGCTTGTGTTTGAACCGTCCACAACTGTTTTTCTCATCGTTTGAAGGAGCGGCAAAGGTTGGGCATTGAGAAGTGCTGAAACGGTCAATGAAATGTCGAGTGCTTGATTATCAATAGGCATTGGGGGTGATTCGTCAAGTTCGATCAGTCCTGCATTTGGCGATTGAACATATTGAAATGAGCGTTGACGCTGTTGCTCAAATTTTGCTGCGATATCAATTGCTCCACTCTCACCCCTCGGTGCCCGTAATCTCCGAATTGTCCGATGCCATTCGGCTGGTATGGTATCAATTGTAATATCATACAATTCACCTTTTTGACGAGAATGAAGTTTACCCGTGCCAAGTTGCTGATGAATCTCTAGGCCACACATAAATCCTAGCTGCTCGCAATCGAGAGATTCTGGATTGGAGATATCGCCTTGGGGCTCGACCAAATCTCGCGCCATGGTAATTGCAACACATTCCCCTTCATGAGAACGCCGATACAACCTTGACCTAGGCCAACCCAATTGTGTCGTACCCCGAAGGAAGATACAAACGTCCAGCATTGACTAATTTTTGAATAATTTGATCGGCTTGTTCAGTATCAATGTCAATGCGTTTGGCTTCTAAGTGAACTGTTTCACGACTCGCAAAACCTGTTTCGTCGTCAATCACGATTTTCTGAATGATCTCCATGAGACTTTGTTCTCGATTTCTTGTCGTAGGTTTCTTTCCAGACTCCAGTGTTGTCAAGTCACCACCAATTGATTCATCGCGTGAATGTCTAAACAAACGCGTTGCTCGATCCATATCTTCTCGATCAATATTCTTTGATAATCGAATCCGAGCACTTGCTTCAGCCAAACGAGAAATTGCCTCAATATCTCTTGCTGTCATACCGATGCTATCTTCGGCTTGACCCTTTTCTTGACGCTTTTCCACATAGAACGAAATGAATTCTTCAAACAACTCTAGTGGCATTTTTGGATGAATATTCCTTTTTGCGTATGCGACATATTTTCGAAGGAAATCCTTGTGCAAGGATTGAAATCCATTATCAGATTTTGATTCGGATTCATCGAAAAGCGTTGATTTGGTTGGGTCTGGCATTGAGCCCTCTTTCACTAAAATTTCACTCACTGAATTCCTTCGATTTTGAAGAATATGATTTGCTATCCGGGTGTCTGAATCGAAATTAGGCGTATCTGTAAGTAGCCAAATAAGATCAAAGCGAGATAAAAGAGGAGGTTCGAGGTCAATTTGGCGGACAAAGGGAACTTCGCTCGTGGGTTTGAATCGTCCGTCTTTTGGATTTGCTGCTGCGAGGACTGCACAACGGGTACTCAACGTTGCATTGATTCCAGCCTTTGCAATTGAAATTCGTTGTTGTTCCATGGCTTCATGCATACTCGCACGGTCACCTGGACTCATTTTATCGAATTCATCAACTGCGGCTAGACCCATGTCAGCCAACACCAATGCTCCTGCTTCAAGGGTCCATCGTCCATCAGCACTTGCGTCTTGGACCGCTGCTGCAGTTAGACCTGCAGCAGAAGCAGATTGACCAGAAGTAAATCGTCCTCGTGGTGAAATTTTGGCCATGTAACTCAGCAATTGTGATTTTGCAACACCCGGGTCACCCATGAGGAGGATGTGGATGTCTCCGCGAATTCTCGTCGAATCCTTGTTGAGACCTGGAACGCCACCAAAGAGCTGTAGCGCCAACGATTCTTTGACATGATTCAAACCAAAAATTGAGGGGGCAATCGACGCTTTTAGGATGTCAAAGATATTTGGATTTGAGGCTATTTCTTTAATTTCAATCTCTTCTGCGTCAGTGACCTTAATTTCCTCAAGGGCAACACTGTGATGTTCAAGTGAATGGATGTTGAAGAAATAATCAAACAGTGGTGTTTGCTTTCCACTCTTTCGTTGAGAACGGATGAAGAGGACACCATTAGCTTTGACTCGGTCACCTGGGGTGACACGTCCCGTCAAATCTTGTTCTGCAATACACATCAGCCGTGATGGTTGAAGTCCACCTCGCATTGACTCTGGTAACTCTTGAAGTTCGACAAATTGGGTGTTGATCAAAATAGAATGCTGATGATGAAGGGTAAATCGTGTCTGACGACCTTCGCGATTACAGCCACCATCCACGCCACTACACGTCAATGGTTGAACCAACTCTTGCTCATTGTATTGTTCGACAACCGTCGGATGACCACATGTATCACAGACGAAGGTTGCTCTGTACAACCGAGGTCGTACGCCTGTGATTTTTGTTACAACCGTATCGAGAGAGATGAAGACACCAATATCGTGGGCTCGAATATCCGAAATCGGACGGATTTGAGTACTTGGTAGGTCGTGAATTCGAACAAATGGTTGAAGATTTCCGTAGCCACTATCGAGAAGGATTTGATTCAATGCACGGTTTGCTGATTGAAAATTTGCTTCTGGGTGAGCAAGAATATTCTGTGCGAAGTCGTGGTCGAGTCCTTCGATAATCCTGTAGGACACTTCAAGAGATTGATTTTCAGGCCAGAGTTGAGTGAGGGTATGTATTTGCTCTGCGTATGTTTCTCTAAGCCATGTCACCCACCGTCCTTCAAGGTCTGCTTCTTGAATTTCTGAAATGGTATCACCTCGGCTTGATAGAGTAGACGCCTACCTTTTATGAAGAATTCTCAAAGCATTCGCCACCCCCCTGTTTCCTTTGGAAACGAATTCAAACAACTACGAAGGTGTAAATTTAAAATTCAATGCTGATGGAAAATTGCCGAAGGCAAATTCAAATCGACGCTGCCTTTGTTCAATATATGCCCAAGCATTCTTTTGCTCCAATCAGAGGTAAAGTTGAACGGTTTTCTTTTGATTCCACTTTGCTTGAAAATCAGTTGAGCGACCCAACAGAACGAGAAATTTTGGTCCATTGGTCTCCAGAAGGTCAGCGTATCCTTGACGATGGTGGGTCTCTTCCAGTGATTGTTTATCTTGCTCCTTTTACTTCAAGTGCTCCTGCAAGAGCTGGTTGGAAAGCTTTCTCGGAATCAATTCTTCAACGACACGAACGGCTCGTTCAAGATGGGGATATGAAACCGGTTCTGCTGGTTCTTCCTGACACATTCACATCGTTGGGTGGCAATCAATTCATTGATTCACCAATTCTCGGAAAATGGTCTTCATGGCTTTCCACAGAATTACAACAACACATCACTCAGCGTTACTCGACGAATGGATGCTTTTCACTGATTGGAAAATCCTCTGGTGGTTATGGTGCATTAGTGAACAGCATGCTTTTTCCTGACCGTTGGGCCGGAGTGGCAAGTCACTCAGGAGATGTTGGATTTGATTTCATGTTCAAACATGATTTTTTTCACACTCTCCGTCGGCTTCAACGATTTGGTTCAATACAAGAATTCATCGACTTCACACAAACCTCCTCGTCAGTATCTTACGAATCGATGCATGACCTGATGATGGTGGCTTTAGCAGCAAGTTATGACCCGCCAGAGAGTCATCTCATCAGCGATATTGCTTTTCCAATTCACGGAGTCTACCATGAGTTTGACGAAGAAAAATGGAAGAATTGGCTCCGTTGGGATCCTTTGAACATGACGCTTACATACAGCGAATCACTCAAAAAAATCAAACTCTTGTTTATTGATTGTGGAAATCAAGATCAGTACAATATCCATTTCGGAACACGACTTCTCAATCAATTGTTTGACACATTAGGCATTGAACATGTGTACGAAGAATTCGAAGGAACGCATTCAGGTATTGATTATCGTCTTGATACATCCATGGCTTTGTTATCACATCTTTAACACCTGTATGATTGAAGAATTATCGTATGCGGTTCATTCATGAACCCTCACCGATTGCAAAGGGTATGAGCAAATCAATGGATTATGCCAGTTCAGGCGTCGACATTGAACTTGAAGGGCAAGCGGTCGCCTCACTCATCTCGTCATTAGGTAAAAGTACCCGTAAAACAGGCACATTTGGAGCGCCAGTGCCTGTTCCAGGAGGTTTTGGTGGCCTCATAGAATTTGGAGAATATTACCTTGCTTTGGCAACCGATGGCGTGGGTAGTAAACTTCAAATCGCATCTGCCATGAATCATTTTGAAAGTGTTGGTATTGATTGCATGGCTATGAATGTCAACGATTTACTCTGTGTTGGAGCAGAACCCATCGCTTTCGTCGATTATGTTGCTGTTCCAAAACCGGACCCTGAGTTTCACAAGCAACTTGGGGCTTCGCTCGCAGAAGCATGTCGACTGGCGAACGTAACACTTGCTGGTGGAGAAACAGCTTCACTACCTGATATTGTGAATGAAGTCGATGTCTCTGGAACGGCTCTTGGTTATGTACGTCAAGGTGAACAAATTACGGGAGAGCATATTCAATCTGATGATGTGCTCATCGGTCTTGCATCAGATGGAATTCATTCAAACGGATTTTCCCTTGTTCGAGCGGTCATGTCTGAGAAAGGCTTCGATTATGGCGATGCGATTCCATTTGAACGTCATCATCACGGAAACCCGTGTACCTCATTTGGAGATGTGTACCTCATTCCTACGAAAATATACTGTGACCCAATTGTTCAACTCCTCGAATCCACACATGCCGAATATGGTTTCAATCGAGGTGATATCCACGGCTTATGCCACGTCACTGGAGGCGGATTAACCAATTTGTTGCGACTGCATTCATCGTACGGCTGGGTTATTGATACCCCACTTGCAGTACACCCTGAATTTGATTGGATTCAAGAACAAGGTGGCATCACCGACTGGGAAATGTATCGTACATTCAACATGGGAATGGGCATGGTTTTGGTGGTTTCAAAATCAGCTTCTATGGCTGTTCTTGAGTGGCTCCAAGAACGAGGCACAACTGCACAAATCGTTGGGCGTGTTCACGATGATGGAAAGCATGTCACCCATCTTCCAACAGGCTCAACATACGATACCTACTAATCGGTGTGGTCTTGAACTCAAATCGTGTGGGGTCATCATGGCCGATGAATCGGAATTGAATTTCGATGCTACAAGGCCAGGTCGACTTTGGATGGAAGGAAAGACCGTTATTCTTCTCTCAGACGAACAGGCGCGGCCTTCACACATGCCTCGCGGACCTGCGAAGAGAATTGGTCCTGGTTTTATTAATCCTGCAATGGCACCAGCAAGAACACGTTCTGTTCTTCTCTTGGCTGATGCATTAGAACATGAATGGCTAACTGAGGGTAATCAACCAATTCGTGCATTGGATGCACTTTGCAGCACAGGTGTTCGGTTTAGAAGGTGGAGGAATGAGATACCAGAATCCTTCCAACATCGATTACGAATTCATGCAAATGATTTGGATCAATTTGCATTGAAGAGGGCTCAGCATTCCCACGAAAAATTTCCACCTCCTTCGATATGGACATTTGATGAGGCCTTGTTCAATGATCAAGAACGAGTACATGGTCAACTCATCAATGGAATTTTCTACATGAATGAAGATGCACGAATTGCACTTAATCGAGGTGCTTACCAGTGGATTGATGTCGACCCTTTCGGTTCTCCGATCGCATTTCTAGATGCAGCGATTCAAGGTATTGGGAGAAGAGGAGTTCTCGAAGTTACAGCAACAGATACCGCTGCCTTGACCGGTTCAAGTCCATCTTCTCAACGCAGAAGATATGGTGCACATGGAATTGTAGACGCTTATGCCCATGACGATGCCGTGCGAACGCTGTTGGGTGTTGTTGCAACAACTGCGGCGAAGCACGATCGTTACATTGAACCTATTTTATCACTCTTTGATGGTCATCATGTTCGTCTCACAGTTCTTGTTCTTCGAGGGAAAGAAAAAGCATCATTGATTCAAAATTCGATGGGTTGGAGAACTCGATTAAAAGGCGGCGGCTATACCTTCGTAAATCATCCAGCACCTGATGAACTTGAATCATCAAGTGGCCCACTTTGGATTGGACCGATTTGGAATCGAGAAATCACGTCAAGAATTGATGAGGGAAGAGCACTTGAAATGTGCTACCCGGGCGAAATTGAACGACAAGAACTTAACAAATTGAGTACTGATTGGTCTGAACAAGATTGGGAATATTGGAGACGGGAAATCTGTCGAAGTGTCCGATTCATTCAAGGCGCTTCGAATCTTTTGAGTTCTGACCATCTCCTGATCGACATTGATGATTTTGCTAAAAAATTACATCTCAACCAAATTCCAAAAATGGAGACGATTTTGAAAACTTTTACAGATGAAGGATATGAAACTGCACGCGTGCCTGACATCAATCCCATGTTTGCCACATTGGCACCGTTAGAGGAAGCAAAACGAATCTTGTTAGAACTTGGGTCTTCACATGAATGATGGGTCGGCATCTGTCTCAGTATCAGATGCAAAGTCATCTGGTGCGGATAAACGTGGTTGTGCATTGGCCAGGGATTGTTGAACACTCTCCTCAATCACACGAGCGTATTCGAGCAAATCATTGAGCGGTATTTCGATCCCTGTAATATCACTCAATGCTTCAACTGCGAGTGCAGCAGCACGAGCATCGGGATACAGGGGGCTGGCCTCAGCAAGCAATGCAGTAACATCAAGACCTAAACGGTCCCCTTCACTCAGCAAGAAACCTGTAATACCAGTGACAATTCCTTCTTGAATAGTTTTAATTCCAAGTTCTTTGAGTTGTTCTCTCGACGAAGCTTTGGTTGAGACGCCAAAGAGTACACCATCATCGATTTCTTTTGATAACTTTGGGACGCCATCAATGATGATGAGTCGGTCAAAATTTCCTTTCGTGAACCATTCAAGGACTGTTGAACCAAACATGACATCCATCTCATTTTTGAATTGTAATTGAGAAATGAACACTCCAAGACCTTCTGATTGATAGATTCTCACCGGATGTTTTGGAATTTCGTCATGGACAAGGGCGACGGCTGGAAAGTCCGCATGCATCACGGTACCGAGTTGCCGCATGTCTAGACTTGTGATGAGATGGGCTGTCGCTATTGCACCAACTTTCCCATCAGTGGTAAAACCGCAAATTGCGACACCGCCTGTTGTTGTGGGATCTGCATCTTTCTGCAACATTAATGAATATCCTGGCATCAGCGTATCCATTGTTCCACCCAATTCATCGTGAAAGCGGCCTATTCAAAAATTTGACCGTTTACTCTTGCCATTCAGCCCAGTCGTCCCAGCCTTGTTCCCTGTACCACCAAACGCCTAGTTCGTCTTCATACCATTCTGTACCATCTTCATCGACTGAGATACCATCATCCGAATCAGACACTTCCTCAACCTCTGCATCGTGGGTTTCGGAAGTTGTTTCTTCATCATCTGAGTGTACGTCGATTTCATTCTTCGTTGCTCCACCCAAACTAAAGTCGATTCCCCGTTCTTCAGGTGCATCTTCTCCGATTGTTTTCCCTTCAGATTTGAGGTCATCAAGTGATTTTGTTTCCATTGGAACCTCATCTTTGGGCTGCTCGTTATCTTTAGGTTCGACCATGTCCATGGCTTCCTCATACCAATCGTCTTCATCATCGTCGTCTTCTTTTGGCGAACGAGAGGTAATGATTTTTGAAACAACAAATATGACAACCACCAGTGAGAGAAGCCCTCCACCAACGGGGATCAAGAGGCTTTGAAGGCTAGAGGTTGATTCTGGTTGTTCTATTGGGTCGTCGGTGAGTTCGACTGGTTCTCCTATCGACCATGAGATGAGGGATGCCGTTGAAGATATGAGATCTTGTGACTCCGACCAGGAAGTATAGATGGATACTGTTGAGGAATACGACCCTCCTGATGTCAGGACAACATTTGAATCTCGATTTGCTGTGATTGTAACAACTTTCGTCTCATTTTCGTCCATCACCACATCGTTGATTGTGAATGATACACCAACAACATCAACACTCTCAATGTCTAATGAAACGTTCACTGAAAATGGATTCGGATTGACAAGGGTGCATTCATACGACATTGGCGAAGATTCTACGACGAATGATAATTCGATGTTGGAACAGGAAATGGTTACATCGCTAATTTGTGTTGGCGTCCAATCCGTTGTTGTGTTGTTTTCTGTCGTGGTTGATTCGGATACAAGTGAAACTTCTGCTGTCGTTTGAGAGAAGAAGAGGTATTCGGGGACCTGACTGAAACTGATTTGGAGAAGTTGTCCATCAACAGCTGCACCTGATAAGGTCATGAGAGAACTCGATTGGATTGTTCCTTCATCATGAAGGGAACCATCGGTTGACTTTCGTTGCCATTCAAGTGTTGTTGATGAAAGGACGGAATCATTGACTGTTGGTGTGGTTGTAAGGCCAACTTGAATCGAATACTGGCCGTCTGTTAGTTCGGCAACTTCAGCAACCTCAACATCCACGAGGGCACCAGCGAGTACAGTTCGATTGGTTTCTGTACTGTTGAGGGGTTGTGCCATTGGATGATCATCACCTGAAAACGATGCTGTAATTGTCAGTTCACCTAAAATCTCTGCAACATCGAGGAGCGTTGTGAAATCGTCCAATGTTGCAACAACAACCCCCTGATCGTCTGTTGTGAGTTGAACGCTGTGCGTTCCTGTTCCGCTCGCCAATTCTATTGTTACTGATTTTGATTCTTCAGGACCATGTTGGGTTTCAAGGAGAGCGTTGATCTCAAACGTTTCATCAAGCACGACTGTATGAAGAGTTTCGTGATGTGACGTATTTTCAATAATGAGACTCAACATCGGCTCAAGTATCGTATCATTTCGAGGATAAACTGGCCCATCGGCCAGTACAGAAGTGGTGTAATTTCCATGCTCATCAGCACCAACCACAGCCACAAAATAACCTAAACCATTGACGAGAGCGTTACCAAAACTGTCGACAGTGATCTCAGTTGATGTGGTTTGGCTTGACACGGTTTTTGAAATATTCATGCCCGACACATCGGTAAACGTTGATGTATTGACAAAGATGTGGTATTGCTCAACACTTGTATTTCCAGCGTCCCACACAACCGTGAGGGTTGACCCCTCGTCACTTGGTTTGTCAGAAGCAGTCACATTAAGAATCTGGCCTGGTGCAGGAGGGAATGGGATTGTTACATTGAGAGGGTCGGATAAGTTACTAACAATACCGTTGTCGTGAATTGAACGAACATAGTAGGTATAGGTTGAATTTGCTTGAACGTTCATATCAATCGATAAATTAGAATTGGGAGCATCATAAGGTTGCTGTGTGGTATCAACAGATTCGCCTTGAGAAGTCCTGTACACCGCAAAATTCAGCAAATCATTGCCAAACAAGGACTGGTTTTGCCATGAAATCTGAACCATCGTTGAAGTTAGCGTATCAACCTTCAACACTGGCGTTGGAGGGATGACTAAATTTGGTGCTCCATCAACATACAGCACATTCAAATCACGAAGTTGAATTGAGCCTTGTTTTGAACTGTTAAATGGAAGATGTAGGGTCAATGATCCTGTTCCTAATTCCATCTCCTGATTGAAAATGTTTGTCAAATTTCCTTTGATGTGAGGATTGTAATCAACAAAAAATGTGGCAGAATATCGAATTGAAAGACTACTCAACTCGAACGAACCATTGCCTGATGATGTGTAACTCATGTTGAACGAAGACATTTTCACGCCATAACCATCTGTTGTTGAAGGCCATCCTACCGAAGCAATCGATAAAAGATTGAGAATTTCATTGGTGACATCTGGAACATCAAGTGTTGATGTACCATACATGCCACTTCCTGCATAACCTTCAGCAGAGACATCGACATCGCCATTCTTATCGATGTCATACATTGCTTGATGCCAAGAGCCAATGAAGACGCCGTGTTGATTCGATTCTCCTGCGCCAATAACTTGGTCCGTAATGCCATCGCCATCAAAGTCTAATGTGTGGATTTTGTCAGGGTTTGTCCATGGTTCAAGATCAAAGGAGGTTGTATTGATTGAACCAATGTTGACATGATGGCCGACCAACTTACCCTCAATCGTTTGCGGATTGTTATCTGTCACCCCTGTATCTGGAACGAAAATTGACTTCTGCCCGTCGCCATTGTGGTCAAAGACAGCGGCATTTTCCAAATTCATTGTTGATGTAATCGTACTCGTCACCCACTCTGTACCCGTGTTATTTGCAAATACAATGCCTTGTTGACCAGACATCACAAAGTCAATATCGCCGTCGCTATCAATGTCGCTCATTGACGCACCTGCAGGCAATGTATCAAAAACCACTGAAGTACTTGCAAGTGACGATGTTGAACTTTGATAGATAATTTCTGTGCTATGAAGATTGATTGAATTGTCTGTTACAACCGCGGTGAAATCAGAATTTGGGCCATCAAACTTTTCGACATACAATTCAATGAGGGTGGCTTGAATCGCTGAATTATTTTCGCTAATCGTGACGCTATGTCCTTGAGCAACCTGAGAATACACAATGTTTCGGTCATCGAATTCTTGCAATGCGACTTCACCATTTGTTCGAATCGTAATCAGGTCTGCTGCCCCATCCCCTGTCAAATCGCCGACGCCAACATCGATGATGCTGTTTGAAATTGTGTTGTTGACCTGTTGGTTGAATTGACTTGTCGTGGAGTTATACATGTGAATACACATCTTAAACGAAGAGAGGTTCACTGAAGCTACATCAGCATAGCCATCACCATCAAAATCATCGACGAGCAACCTGTTGGTCGCACATGTCGTCGAACTTAAGATGGAAACGACACCTCCGGTCATCATCGAATACACATGAATTTCATTTGTCGTCCCATTTTGAGATAAGACTACAGCATCATTCAAAGCGTCGCCATCAACATCGTTTGATTGAATGTCAATCACATTTCCAATCGCAAAAAATCCTCCTCCAATCGCTGCTCGGTATGATGTGTCTAAGTTGACTGAACTGATCGAAAGACCGTATGGTAAAAGAATGTCCGTAGAATTTGAAAATGTTCCCATAGAGGTTTGAACAGTGTCAGATGAAACGCCTCCTTCGAACACGTTTTGATCACCGAAATCACCGTACGAGGGATTGGTGAAATTCCATTCATGCTGTCCGTCGTCATCCATATCCAGCCAAACTTGACCAGGGGATTGAGATGATGGAAGCGTTGCTATGGCGAATGTTGCATTTGTTATCGTCGTGTTACGGAGAAGGTCAATGGTGATGTTGCTGGATGTAACACCATCGAAATTTAATTCCAATGTCCCTGAACCATCGCCGAATACTTCGATGCTTCCTCCACCATCAGCATGAACCGTTTGGATTGGAAGAATAAATGCTGAAAGCATCAAGAAAGTCAAAATTGAAACTTTTCTTTGTGATGACATAGGCTTGCCCTGTACCGCTGAGGCTATTTCTGTTCAATATGCTTGCGGTATCCTCAAAATTATCAAAATTTGGGCGAATTTGTTTAGAAAAATTTTACACAATGTTATCAATGAGATGGTTTAGTTCTTAACAATGGCCATCCACCATCGCAATCGAATTCACATTTCCGTTGGAGATGTTGTCATCGATTTGGAAGGTGCAACAATGCAAGTTGATGATGAATTTTACCTCATTAAAGGTGACGATTCATGGTCAAACATGATTGAAAAACTAAGAGACGCAAGAGAACTTGCGATACATGCAGCATTGAAAGCCGTCAAGGATGTTGGATTACCTGAACGTGGTTCAGCTTTTTTGGCGCTCGTCAACAAATCGTCTCTTCAGCGTAAACCTGACCAAGTTCTCGGTGCTATTCATTACTTGAGAGATGTTGAAGGAAAGACCGATTGTCCCCCTCGAATCATCGAGGAGTTGTTTGAAGATGCAGGCTTAGAAAAACCAGGCAATCTCTCACTCTACCTCAACCGACTTCGAGAAAAAGAATTCCTTCAAATTCCAGATGGTGTAGATGATAAAAATAGGTTCGCAATCCTTACACCCGAAGGCCGCGCCCATCTCGACAAGCGTTCGCTTGAATGAGGTGTAGGTTTGGTAATGTCGGGCGGAGGGCAAGGCGACCCACGTGACGACCCAGACACTCGTGATGAGGCAGTGGTTCTCGACGCTTCTTTTCAGAACCACACAAATGGAATTTTTCGAGGAGGGCGACACGCTGGCTCTAACTTCAAACGGGCAATTCTCGATGGAGCTGATCTTACGGGGGCTGATTTTACATCGTGTGATTTCCGTAAGGCATCAATGATCGGTGCTGATTTGATGAAATCTGCATTCGATGGTTCTGACTTTCGAGGTGCAGATTTAAAAAAGGCGAGACTGAATTTATCCAATTTCCGAAATTGTCAACTCAAAGGTGCAGATTTGAGGGGTATTCGTGGTAAATATGCTATTTGGCAGGGAAGTGATTGGTGGAACGCCACACTCGATGATGACCTGAAAAAGTCACTCGCTAAAAAATGGCCTAAACCTCATGATTCTTCATCTTGACCTTCGAGCTGAACTTCTGGATTCATCGCAAGACGTGCTCTTAGATTAAGCAAGGGTAAAACAGACATTGCAAAGCAAAGCCCAAGAAAAGTTGACCAAAGATAGACCGTTGTGAGATATGTCAACTGGAGTGATTGATTCAAACCATCTCTCGATTGGTTGTAGATATCATAGCTTGTGATGAACACTATACAGGCTCCCAATCCCACACCAACACCTGCGATTTTGGAGCCCAGTGGATTGAGCGACCTTAACATCGACCCACCAATCAGGCTCGTAAGTCCTGCTAATCCCAGACCTAACGCTTTGAAGAGAAATGAAGACTCTTCTTGACTCGTTTGTTCAAAGGCTCGATAATCATCTACTGTCGTATTTTCATCAGATTGTCGATTAGAATTCTTGAGCAAGGTCTCCACATCATTCTCGCTCATGTCTGATGTGTGATATGTGAAATTCGCGTAAGCATATGCGAGAAGGATAATACCACCAATCATCATAAATGTGCCAATGTTCCTTGGGCCTTTTGTATCTGGTCTCACTTCAAACATGCTCTACTTCCACCAGTAAATGTTCAATCATTGCTTTACGAATCTCCTGAGGAATGGGTACAGGTTCTAGACTCTGCATATCAACACAAACTGTTGTTTGTGAAGAAGACCAAACTTTGATTCCTTTTTGATTGGCCATGATATACGACCAAATGCATGATGTCGTCCCAATTTTTGTGATCGAAATCTCAACCGAAATGGTATCACCGTAGCGAATCGGGGCATGGAATTCAGATTCAATGTGTTTCAACGGAAAACCTACACCTACTTCTGTGAGGATATGATGATAATGATGCTGGGTGAATTTTTCCCAACAGTCCTCAAATGCCCGATGGCATAAATCGTAGATTCGAGGATAATAAGCAATACCAGCCAAATCAATCATTGGAAAATCGACTTTGCGAACACAAGTTACTGCCATATTCTTCGGTTCAAGCGATAGTGTATCAATGCTAGGGTTCTCTGGAAAAATTTCCTCAACCTGTGTGCTTATATTGGTCAGTCAATTCGGCGAAGCGAGGCCTGTTAGGGTAGTCTGGATATCCTTCATCCCTGCGGAGGATGAGACCCGTGTTCGAATCGCGGACGGGCCGCTCAAAATTCTTCTTCAAAACCACCTATGATTTTGATTTGTTCTTTGAGTTCTTCAAGTTCCTCGTAAACCATTGGTGAGGGTTCATCTCCCCATCGATCAGTATAGTCTGCTTCATAATACGGGTTGTTCGTAAACTCTCGACAAATTCGTTTCGCTAGAGGCGGATAGTCCACAGCGACCCGGAACGTAAAGAGGCGATGATGCCAGGTTGGTTGTGTCTTAAGGACGCGTGGACAATTTGAGAGGAGTTCCACTGCGTAGAAAATTTCGCAGAATTCATCAGTGTGGTCAAAGTCATCTTGGGCGTTTAGAGTAAGCGTGTTCCACCACGATTGTCTTGGTTTTTGATACTCAATTTTGAATCCTTGGATGCATGGGTTTTGAAAATCAATTCTCCATTTCCAATTGTTCGTGCCTTGAACCAATATTTTACTCTGCGTGAATTGAATACTTGCATCGCAGTGTTCATCAAAATATTCCTCAAGAGCATCTGAAATTGGACTTTTCGCATAACCATAGGTACGAATGAGAGCACTTCGCAGCGGCCTTAATTCATCCATACCAAAATACGACTCATCATTTAACAATCCCATAATATACGAACAAATGGAATCGATACCCGGTTGTTGAGATGAAAAACTCACTTGGACGCAGGCCTTGCATGGGTCATCAACGAAACGATGGAGGGGATGGACTTGTACAGGTTCAAACGATGTTGGGGCAAATGGGTTGCGCAATGCATCAATCCACGATTGAACATCAATTCGGTAGATTGCCATTTTACCTTTCACTATCATTTTCATATCGTCTTCGAAAAAAATTCTGTCTTGATTTCGTCCAACGATATCCTTGAACAACTCAAATGAATTATGGTAACTCGTCACCACCATTTCAAATTCGTCAAAGACCTTGTCTTTTGCAGACTGCTTTTTCGGTCTTGATTGATAGCCAAACAATGCATTGAGGACCTCAGACATGGTTATTTCCGGTTCCTAGAGTATTTAATTCTCTATTTTCCAATGCAATATTTCCCAGCCATGAGCGGATGCATATTTTTGTAATGCTGATTCGGGATTGACTGCAATAGGATGCCCACACTCGCGCATGAACCACGAATCCGCCAATGTATTTCCGTATGCATAACACTTTTTGAGGTCCGAATTGGATTGCATTGCATCGTTTTTCATAATAGGGACCTTTCCTTTTCGGCGAGGTACCGACCAGCCGCGTTCTGAGCCGGATAATTTCCCTGTACGAACTTCCGGCCCACAACCATAAACGACATCAATGCCAAGTACTCGACCCATAGCTTCCGCCATTGGGGCTACGGTTGCCGTGAGAAGAACAACTCGATGACCTTTTGATTTATGCCAATCAATTCGTTCATGTGATTGTACTGGAATATATTTTGACAATGTGTTCTTAGCAATATCGTCTGACATCGCCTCAAGAACGTGCCAGGAAGCGAGGCAAAAATGACCTCTGTTTCGTGTTGCATCATACAAAGAACGACCTCGCAATATATTACCAACACATCCAAGTGTCCACATGAGTGCTCCGAGAGGAATTCGCCAAGGTCGCTTCTTAGCTAATCGAGCAGTGAGTGTTTTTTCACTTGATGCGTCGAGGAGTGTCCCGTCAAGGTCAAAATATGCAGTAATGACCTCGCCCATCATTTTGTCTCACTCAACACAAGTACATGAGTGAAGTGGGTCAATCAAAATTTCATCGCTTGTTTGAAGATGCTTCGGAGTCATCGGCAACGCCATAGACCCTTCGACCGGCTCGATGATCTTGCCACCAAGTCAACCACTCACCAAGGTTTCTAGTGATGAAAAAACCTACTTTTCTCGGTGTCAAACCGTGATTTCTCATTTGTTGTTCATGGTTCAAATTCGCTACAATTGCTTGTGCTGTGCATCCAGGATTTGCAGATACAAATCGAATAATCTCGTCTTTCAATCGTTGGAACCTTGCTCGTTTTTGCCCGCCTATGCCGCTTGATTTTTGCATGACGTTGAAAATTCAATGAACCATTATCAAAGAATCGAGGGGTTTCCTACTCGAAATGAACTGGTTGAGTGGTTTTCCAGTTGGCTGTTGCAAGCTTCTTCGCTTTTCCATCTGCAATGATTGGGTGGATGTCATTAAGACGTCCGTGCATGCCTTGGACTTGGAATTTCACACGTAATTCAGCAACTCTGTCCCTCATTAATACTTCCACATGTTCTGCTTCTAATTCCACTTCGGCGAGAACTTTCTCCTCCAATGAACATAGAATCTTGAGATGTTTGTCTTCGTACACCATTTTTGGTCTGAAATCCCAATCATCAGGATGGAGCATCCAAACGGATAAGTCAAGCGAAAGTGAATCTCGAATGTTAACTCGACTGATTTCGACTGTCTCAACCATACCGCTCACCTGTTGCCACATGTCTTTGATTGATACACCTTTCTCTTCACATCGATGAATCGTTGATTGCCACTTCGGTAAGGGAGGGGCGTCCGATGAGGACTTGTACCATCAATTCCCAGTCATTTCCTGGGTCCGGGTCAGGCACTCCCGGGATGAACGAATCTGGGTCTGATTGATCGGCAGATACAATCAAAATCCATTCGCCTAGACCACGTAGTGTTGTGTTTCCCGAGAGAAGTTGATTGAGAAGTTGTTCCTCCGAATCTGCGGAATACAACGCATTTTCAGGCTGAACATTCAAATCTAAAATTTCGATTTCTGCTTTTGCTGATTCTTGATTTGTATAATTACCATCGGCGGTTTGCTCTGATATCCGCATACCATCATCAAGAATTCGTAAACCTAAGGTAAAGTTGTCATATGGTGGAGCAACATCTTGATTCAATTCAAGAATTGCGTGAATTTCCATGACTCGCCCTTCATCCGAAGGTGTGATGTTGGATTCCCAAGATTCTCCTTGTTCAAGGTAATCTTGCCAAGAGTATTCGATGGTTTCGTAGATCCAAACAACTTCATACATTCGAGGTTGGATCGTGATTTCAAATGTGGCTTGAGAACTCGCCCCTTGTCCATCGCTCACAGATACGCTTCCCTTGAGAACTCCTGACGTTGTTGTTGGTACCATGATTTTCTCCTCAGCAGCATCAACATCGTTTCTGGGGTCTGTATCCCCATCGGCATCAACCGACCAATCAAGGTCCCATGCAAACATCAATTGTGCTCCTTCGGGGTCATAGGTTGCTGATGCGTCGAGAAGGATGGTGTCGCCTGATCGAACATTTTCTGGATATGTCAAATTAAGAATTGGAGCACCATTCACTGTGACCAACTGTGTCGACTCATCTGTCCCACCTTGGTCATTCGTTACTTTGACTGTGACTGTGTATTGACCAAACTCGAGATAACTATGCGACGTAAATGCTGAAACTGTTTCTGCTGTTTGTCCATCACCAAAATCCCATTGATACGAAACCAGCACCCCTTCGACAGCGCTTGATTCTCGGGCATCGAGTGTCACCATTTCTCCAACTTGAATGAGTTGAGGATATGCAACAAGTTCTGCTCTAGGGTTCACCGTCGTATCCAATATTCCTGTGCAACCCGCTGTGATTTGAGTCAACATCAACGCACCAAAAAGAAGAGCATATGCCTTCAATCGAGGGAATATGCGTTGCATGAATTTCCGTAGTGCTTCTCCTTTCTAATTGTTCGTCTCTTTCAAGTCGCCGTCGTGTTCTTTTCATCAAAGTCAATGGTTTGAGGGATATCACCATCGATTCTTGCGTGTTCATATGGATCGTCTAATTCAGAGACATCAACAATTTCAATTTCATTGGTTTGTGAAAAATCTTCTAAATCATCGGAAAGCAAAGTCTCCTCAACCTTCACTTCACCTACGTCATATTCTGGAGTAGCGACTTCAATATCATCCTCATTCAATGGTTCATCATCGATTCCAAACAATGCTTCAGCTGATTGTTCGAACATTTCAATCCGCTCCTGGAACTGTTCGAGCAATTCCTTGTCTTGTTCTTCCTCAGTCTCATCTTCATCGAAAGTCGGTTGGCGTGAAATGAAGTGACGCAACCTATCTCTCAAGGACATAGTTACCCTACATTCAGGTTCTGTATGAGATTTTTGTCTCTTCATTCAAATTTAAAATGCGAGATATTCAAATGCCTGCAACCAATCAAGGAATTATGGGTGTAGATTTCTTTGAGGGTGAGCGCGTTCTTGCCTTCGATTTAGAGACAACAGGAATCTCCACCTCAAGGGACAGAATTGTTCAATTTGCATTGATTGGTTCAGATGCAGGTGGTGAAGCAATTCATCTCGACTGTCTCGTTAACCCTCAACGAAAAATTCCTCCCGACTCAAGTCGAATTCATGGAATTTATGATACCGATGTCAAGGATGCCGATGCATTTGTTGGTCATGCTGGACAGTTGGCCGAATTGATGAATGGAGCGATCATCATCGGACATAATGTACGCCGGTTCGACCTAGCAATGCTTGAACAAGAATTCCTTCGCATCGGACAGCTTCCTCCCAAACCTAAAGCAGTCTTTGACACCCTAGAAATCGTTCGAAGACTCAAACTCCCAAGGCCACATAATCTCGGAAGTTTATGCAGGCGACACCATATTGACCTGTCCAACGCACATACAGCAGGAGCAGATGCGGCTGCAACCCTACTTCTTTTTTGGCAACTTTCACTTGATCACGCTCCAATGTTTCGAAAATCTATCGACGAGCTCGAACGTTGGTTTGCCCATGGCGATGCTTCGGATCAAGATGCTTCTGAATTAGGAAGAAGCCTTGATGATTTACCGCTAGTCGATGCTGGTGGAAAGATTCGGAGAGATGGAGATCACCTCATTCTTGCATTTGGTCGACACCGTGGCGTTGACGTTCGTGTGGTTGCTGAGGAAGACCCGTCTTATTTTCACTGGATGATATCGCCAAAGTGCATTGACGAGGATGACGTGCGAGATATTTTACGCAATTACATCAGCGACTGACCGGAATCTGAAATCGGATTCCAAGGCAACACATCACACCAATGACCTACTTTGATGACGTTGTTTCGAATCATAGCAGACGCTATGAACACTGCACCTTTGTGTTCGTCCCATATTTCTTCAAAAGCCTCTTTTCCTCGACCATCGAATTTTGCACTCATTCTGTCACCTGTCGGCATTGGCTGGCCGTCGATACCTGACGGATGACAAAGTTCAACGGATGCTGCACCACTTTCGATGTCGTAGGTGTGTACAAGCACCACCATGTCGCTAAAATCACCTGAGTGTAGCGTGCCTGATTCTTGACGCCAATTCCACCAGTGTGGGCACCATGCTTTGAAATCACAAAATCCACCGCAAGTGTCCGGCCCTGCAATTGCTGGTAATGGTTCTTCTGAAATTTGAGTTGCCTCCCACGCTGCATACGCGTCTTCAAGCACACTTGGACCAGTTGCTGGCCACTTTGAAGCAGTCTTCGTGTACCACCCTTCTGTTCGAACCTGAGGAGCATTTGGATTGTTCGCAAGAAGGATATCGCGATACATGCGTAATTGTCGATTGACTTCTTCCTTGAGTTTCGTCTCGGGGGCGTTGCCAGTTTTCAGGTCGGCTACGAGCCACCCAGTCATTTTTCCGCTATCATCGATATCTGCAAGAAGTAAATCCAACCGACCCATGAGACGACCATCACGTGTTTTCAGTTCTCCTTCAACAGCGATGACATGTTGTTGTAACTTTTTCCATAAACCATATGAAATTCGCTCGGGGTCTAAACCTTTGATGCCGATATGTTCTAGCAGCATGATTACCCCTCCACGCTGTTGTCGTTTCGCTTCGGAGAATTTTTCCTCTTTCCACATCGGTCGGCGGGGTGTTGCAAGAAAGATCTCTTTCTCCTCGTCCCAACGATTTTGAAGCATCTGCAGTGCTGTATCTGGAAACCATCCCATCTCCATATCTTCTTTTTCGGAGACATCCATATTGAGTAAGTCTTCAATTGATGCATGCACAGCGGTTCCCAAGGATGCCGCCATACCGGCTTTCCGTGGAAATCCTTGGCGGCTCAGCCAATACATTCTCGGACACGTCTCGTATCTATTCCAAGCAGATGGCGAGAGTTGGTGCTGTCGCTCCTTTTTCTGCTCGGTCATGGTCTTTGGTTTCCCTCAAGAATGATGAAGGCTTTGATTCTATTTCAAGGAAAGATTTGATACCTAAGGCAAACAAGGAGGAGATATGGAAGGACCTACAATTCGATTAAGCAAGTCAGTCGAAGAAAAAACACTGGTGATCACTTGTTTCCCGAGCATTGGCATGGTTTCGAGTATTGTTGCACATTACCTCATCGACAATCTTGAACTCGAATTTATCGGTGGTATTGTCGATGACAGGCTCCCTCCGATTGCTATTCTTCAGAAAGGTGAGCCCCTCCCACCTATTCGGGCATACAGCGGCAAACACAAATGCTCCATCCAAGGATGTAATGAGGTCATCTTGCTGATGAGTGAACTCGTCGTTCCGGACCCGCTGGTTCACAAAATTGTATGGACATTGTTTGAGTGGTCCAAAGAAAACAACATTCAAGCTGGTGTACTTATCGATGCGTTTGCGAAAAATGGAATGTCTGCATCGCTCGACGGAACTGAGCCTGTCATCAATTATGACGACACAGATGCGATTGATGTCATCGGCATTGGTGCAAATGAGGCAACAAGAGAACTACTCTCCAGTATGGGCATTCAACTCGCCGAAGGCGGCGTTGTCCGGGGTATGAATGGAGGTTTGCTCGCTGAAGCAATGCGACGAGGCATCGACACCATGTCCCTCATGGTTGAGGCAAATCCAACCTTCCCCGATGCACGTGCTGCGGCTGCTCTCATTGAGCAACTCAACCATCTCCTGCCAACCATTGACCTCGATCATGCTCCACTTATCGAAGAAGCCGAAGAAATCGAACAGAGCATCAAAGCGATGATGGAGGGTATGGACATGAATCTTGAACATACAGGTGGACCAAATTCAATGCTCTATGGCTGAACCGCGCCGAATGTACATTACGATATTTGCTAACCCTATCAGCAAGAGGACTGCTGAAAACCAGCCAGATGCAAGGAAAAGGGTGTCGTAAGGTAGATGAGCAAAATCTAACAACGATTCTCCTCTTGAAAACCGACCACCCAAGGAAGCGGTGAGCAATATCATCCCAACCGCCATCATCCCAAACATTGCATGAGCTATAGATGCAAAGGTTTGGTTCCAAAGATCAATGCCTTGTTTCATTCGAACAACCAAAATCGCAAGAGCGAGACCAACGCCACTCATGGCAAGAAGCATTTTAGTTGCCAATATTGTCGATTGAATTCCGTCACCAGGACTTGATTGGATACCTGAAAGGATGGCGAGAGGTGTTGCTAATAGTCCAAACACAAGAGCCCCATGTGCGATTGTATCGACCTTCTTTTGAATCATATGAAATTTCCAAATTTGGAGCGAGCCGAGCAACGCAAGCAAGAAACATGCACCTGACAATGCAAATGAGCCGACCACCATTTCTGTACCGACAACGTGCAAAGTTGGAGGAGACGGAATCACGCTTCTTCACCTCCATTGTGTTCATCCATATCATCGAGAGGAACGATTCGCTTATCCTCATTCTTAGATTTCGAAGGAAGGAGGGTGGTGAGGCCAAGATAAAATCCGCAAGAAAAGACCAACAAAGCAAACGATTGCAGGTACAACATTGAATTGTCAATTTCAACGTTATTAGATAGACTGGAAATTTGGAGCCAAGGTGATGTTTGAACAATATCGTTGCCTTCGAGCGTCACCCTCCATTCAACAATATGAGGTGTCAATGTGGCAGGAATAGTCACTTCCCATTGTTGTTCACCTATGTTAGTGGCATTGAAGATGTGCGTCTCCCCTTCTTGTAATCGCCATTCAACCAACACCGTCTCGACCTCAAGTGTTGATAAGGTGAAGGTGGTGTGTTCGCCGTTGTTTCGTTGATTTGGAAGAACGGTTTCAGGATCTATACGGGGTAGATTTTCTGGTACTGGAAGGACTTCAATCGTTAATGGCTCATTTGAAATTCCAAAGTATGGTGTACCACTTTGATCTACTGAACCATGATGAATCGATGCGAAGAATGTGAAAGTCCCTGGCTCTGATGGTGGTTTTAACACCCATCCAATATCGAACGACGTGCTCGTTGGTTGTGCTTCAGCATAGTTTTCATCGCCCCCTTCCGAATTGCTAACAATGGCCCAACCATCGTCTTCTGGTGTGTCTTCAAACCCTGTCGTATCGGTGAGAAGAAAGACGCCTAAGACATTGATTTGCATCTGGTCGAGGTTTGATACTTCGACATTTATCGACATTGGTAATCCTGCGTAAGCAGTTGAGGTTTGTGCAAGTTGGATTGTAAATGGCGAGGTGGCATTCAAATCAGCATCACCATGGCATGCACCACCACACTGCATGTCTTGGGTCGAAGGCCCCACACCTCCAGGGTTTGCTTGAGAAAATGAAGAAATGCACAACAAACTCACGAAGAGGACAAGTGTTTTGAGCGACGAATTCATTGCATTACCTCCTTGCGAAGAACCATCAGCATGAGCACCATGCCCAAACTCAAAATGAGTATTGAAATCCCCATAGCCAAGAATGATGAGGGCTCTTGGTCCAATTCGACCTTGCTGAAGTCGACCAATTCGGATTGTGCTTGACCTGCTTGTAATTCTTGCCCGTCAACGATTGGTACGATAGAAAACGATTGTTCGACGGCTAAGCTACTACGACCTTGGTATGTCAATGCAGTTGTTTCGCCAATAACACGACCGTCCTCATAAATTCTGAACATCGTTTCGGGTCCATCCCATTGCCATGATAATGTGAATTTTTCTTGTTGATGCACAAGATTGACTTGTGAAACACTCGGACCTTGACTTGACGTGAATGATTCAACAATCTCTGACGTCGCACCAGAACTATCGGTTACAACCAGCATCAAGTCAAAGGAATCCGAGGCAAGAAATGTTACCATCGCCTCCGTGCCAACTAGAATTGGCTCTCCTTCACCAGAATCAAGATACCACCGATAACCAACGATTGTGCCATCACTATCCATCGATGTAGAGCCGTCAAATGTGATGGATTCTCCGAGCCAAATCGTGTTGGATGCACGTGCTATGTTTGCTTGTGGAGGTGCATTTTGAATAATCACTGATGCTTCGACGGTGATTGATTCCCCGTCGATGTCTGTGGCCTGAACCGAAAGTTTCCATTCCTGTGCAGGACCAATCTTCTGGGCGGGTACACTTGTTTGATTGTCGAGTGAACCATCCCTAAACCCATTCTTGTACCATGTAATCGTAACATCAATTGCATCACCATCTTCATCAAAAATATCGATATTTGGGGTCAATGCCTGTTTTGCAATCTGTTCCTCATCAAATTGAATGCTGACCGATGGCTTACTGTTAACAATCGTAACTGGTGTTGAAGAAAATGAAGGCCCTACATCTACACCATCGGTCAATTGAATCATTGCATACCATGATTCTCCCTTCGAGGTGAATTCATACGAGAGCGTTTGTTGTGTACCTGAATCAACGGTCTGCTCACCATTTGTCCAAAGTATCGAAGATATCTCAATGGGGTCGCCATCCACGTCTGTCGCTGTATAGGTCAATGAAACATCGCTGTCCGATGCTACTTCAAGTGAATCAAAATCAATTGTTGATATTGTTGGTAACGAGTTTTGAATTGTAAACATCTCCGATGTCGACCAGTTGGACCAACCAAAACCGTCGAAGACCCGAACCATGACTTCCCAAGTTTCACCTTTTGATGTTTGCGACGACGATAAGGTGGAGGTTGTTTGGTCGGCGACCAGTTCTCCAGTTTTGAGCCACGCTATTTCTACATCTTCTTCTTCGTCACCCTCCTCATCATCAATGGACCATAGGACTTCAATATCCTGAGATGATGTGGGCGTTGCTGGAATGATGGTCAAAGAAGTGATTGTTGGGGCAGAATTGTCGGAGGTGATGAACATGCTTGAACTGATGACGAGATTGGAATCAAAACCATCGCTGAGAAGGACATGGGCTTCCCAAGTATCACCCATTCTTGTTGCGATACTAGGAACGGTAGAGAGATTGTCGAGGCTACTGACCCGTTGGTCATTGACTTTCCAGACAATCGAAGAAGTCACGACGTCCTCATCGTCATCGAGCATCGAATAGGTAAGAGTGAGATCATCATCTGTAGTTGGTTGTTGAGGCAAAATGGTGATGTCATTCGAATATGGCAATGAGTTTGTGATTGTCGTCGCACTCGATGTCACCTGCTGACCGCTTGCAGTCCCGTCTGATGGAGTGACCGCAACAGTCCATTCTTCTCCTCGACTTGTTGCTGAAGATGGAACGATTGATGAGGAAAGACTCGATTCAAGAACGCCATTTTTGAACCATTGAATCACAGTTCCTGATTCTATATCACCATCGTCATCGTCGAATGTATAACTGACTGAAAGGTCATCAGTCGTTGAAGGGTTTGAAGGTAAAATCTGAACATCACTAACTGAAGGAGGTGTATTTGAATTCACAAATTCAGTGATTTGCACCGATAACGTACCCTTGACATCATTTTTGTTCGTGCCAAGCCCATCCGCATTGACAACCGCTACACTGAGCGTCACAGAGCCACTTCCTGCAGACGGGGCAGTCCAATCAACTTGCCATGAGTTGCGTTGAATGTCATTGTGGGTTGCTGAAAGTTTGTTGGATGAAATATCGACCATTGTCCCAGGATTGATCAATTCACCCTTGTTGACTTGAAGGGAAAAACCGCCTGTTGAATGGATTGGATTCAATGAACTGATGTTGATGGTGTAGGTCGAGCCAGGTGTGTATTCGGACGGGTAGCCATCGAGCGTTGGTGTTAACGAGCCGGCGGGATTGTGACAAGAGCATCCACTGGAACTATTGAAAATCCCATCGTCCTTACTTTGCGTGAGAGGGCTGAAGAGAAGTGAGAACATCAACAAACTGGTTAGTGCGAGAACTCGTATCTTCATACAATTGAAAGCACTCGTGTGGTTTTTTATTCTTCGTTTGTTTTAGGAGCAAAATCGAATAATGTTGTTGCATTTGATGTTTCATCAAGTTTCTTTTCTAACTCTGGAAGTGGTGTACTCTTATCTGACGAAATTGACAAATTGAATTTCTCCTCATTCCAGATTTCAACACCTAAGGATTCGGCTTTTGCACGCTTCGAGCCTGCGTTTTCACCAGCAAGCAACACTGAAAGTTTGCCTGAGACGCTCCCTACAACTTTACCTCCGTGTTTTCGAATCAACTCTTCAAATTCTTTTCGACCTTGACTGAGCGTGCCCGTAATGCAAAATGTCATGCCGTCAAAGACTGCACCTGATGTTGATGTAACGACTTCATCTTCGACAACAATATGCTCAATCAGTGCAAGAATCATCTCCATTCGGACATGAAGGCCATCCCGAATATGAAGAGCGACAACATCGCCCACGCCTTCAATCGACTGCATTTCTCGAAGAGCCTGATTTTCTTTGTATGGCTTCCCTTGCTCGTCTACTTGTGGGCCAAAGTGCTCGTCACCCTCTTCAGCAAAAGCAAGTTTGACCCATTCGAGCAGGGTCTCAAGCGAGGTGAGGTGTTTTGCAACGGCCATGCCGAGTTCAGGTCCAATACCGGGGAGGCCAAGGGCGTGAAGAAATTTTGAAAGCGTCATCGTCTTTGATTTTTCAAGTTCGGAAAGGACATTGAGTGAGGATTTTTCGCCCATTCGCTCAAGGCTTTGCAAATCATCACGCGTGAGTGTGTAAAGGTCAGCAATCGAGTTGATTTTCCCTTCTTCGAGCAATTGTTCGACTAATTTTTCTCCAACGCCATCCATCTCCAAAGCACGACACCAGTACAAAATTGCTCGACCTGTTCGTGCTGTGCATGCGAGGTTGATGCATTTGAGAAAGGCACCTTCCAACTCTACCTCGCCAGAGCAAGCGGGGCAAGATGTAGGAACATGAATCGGTGAGGGTACCGGCAAGGTCGAGGAAAATGATGTGCCATCAGCGTGAAATCGGTTTTGGAGATCCTGGGGAGTCCCTGGACCAAGACTTGTTTCTATTTTTGGAATCACATCGCCCCTTCTGACAATTTTGACTTTATCTCCAATCGCCAAACCAAGTCTTTCAATCTCGCCGACGTTGTGCAAAGTTGTGTTCTCAACCGTCACGCCACCAACACGCTGAGGTGCGATTTTAGCGACGGGAGTAATGTTTCCCGTTCGACCTGTCTGCCAAACGACATCAAGGAGAACTGATGTTGCTTCTTCGGGTGGGAATTTCCATGCAAGAGCCCATCTTGGGTGATGTGCTGTTTTCCCTAATTGGTCTCTCAAGGCTATCGAATCAACTTTCAAGACAACACCATCGATTTCATACGCATATGTCGCCCTTCGTTCAGTCCAATCGGTCGTTGATGTTTCCAATAAACCGACAACCTCTCCCACATTTTCAGCATGATGAACACTCCATTCTGCTGGCTCGATTGTGGAATGTTGAACCAGCCAATCGAGGACCTCGGAATCAAATTGTGCGGTTGGTGGCTCGTCGCTTTCAGGATGCCGATGTGCATCGGATGGGAATTTCGCATCGTAGGCGTGAAAACGAAGGTCGGCAGCATCTGCTTTTCCGACTTCCAATTTTTGTCGAAGTGCTCCAGCTGCTAAATTGCGAGGGTTGGGTGAAATGTCTTTGTATTTTGATTCAAAAATTTCGAGAGGCATCACAACTTCACCTCGTACATGAACATCAACACTCGCATTCAAGCGGGTTGGGATGTTGGGAATTTTCATGGCGTTTCGTGTGACATCTTCGCCACGTTCGCCACTCCCTCGGGTTGCTGCACGAACAAGTCGTCCTTTCCGGTATTCAATAGAGAGGGCGGAACCGTCGAGTTTTGGTTGTGTAAGAAATTGTAAAGCACCAATGGTTGTGGTTTGAACAAAATGAGCAATCTCTTCTCTTGTCGTTGCTTTGTCCAAACTCTGCATGGGAAACAAGTGGTCTACTTTCTGAGTACCAGGGTCAATATCAGCACCCACTCGGTTGAGTTGTGGATGGTCGGGGGCCAATTGTTTCAACTCGTCCCAAAGTTGGTCAAATTCTGCATCTGAAACCTCGGTTTTTGCTTGATTGTAATACAAATCCGAATGGTAGGCAATCTGATTGGCAAGCCAAGAAATTCGCTCATGAACAGAAGGCTGAGCGTCATCTTGGGCCATAGTTTTCCACCTCAACAAGAGTTATTGAACTATGTGTTAGGCGTTAAAGAAACTCGACGCCGCCAGTCAAAAAATCGTACATTGCAGGAACGACTTGAAGTTTATCTTGAGCGATAGCCTCCTGAATCATTGATGATGTTGAGATGATGTGTTGGCATGTTTCCATGGCCGTTTTCTTTGCTGCTTCATTGACCTCGAGATGCTGATGGTCTAAACACGAGGAGATGTGCTCGACGAGTGTTTGGAGATGTGGTGATTCGACATTTTGGCCTTGAAGATATCCAAGAGTTGCTGCTATCGCCCCACATCCTGAGTGTCCCATGACAACAATAAGTGGGCAATTCAATTGCCCAACTGCGAATTCAAGACTTGACATCTGGGATGAGCGGGCGATTGCCCCTGCAGTCCGGACAACAAACAATGAACCGATGCCTTCATCGAAAATAATCTCTGGTGTCACTCTCGAATCTGCACATGTGAGTATGGTTGCGTAAGGTGATTGTCCAGAAATTGTTTGTTCATTGGTTGCATGGTGAACTGTCGGTTCAGAAATTGTAGCGTTTGAAGTAAATCGGAGATTGCCTGCTTGCAATCGATCTCGTGCATCGCGGGCATTCATCGTCATCCTTCCTTGCATGCCCTTACCAAAGGAAGTTGAAGATTATTGAGGCTGATTCATTCGTTTTCAACATCAATTTCTACGTCCTTGAAGATGCGAATGCGTTGCTTGGCAATTTCCAAATCATGATATTGTCCTCCGAGAGGCAACGGAGCAAAGGGGCCCCATCCCATTCTCATGAGCATGATACGTGATTTTGGCTGCTTCTTCGGCATTTTTAATCGACTCCATTCATAACGCTGACCGTCGGCGAAAAGGTGCGTTGGTGTTACAGCATATCGCTTGGGTATGAGTAAGGAAATCAAATGGAGCCCAAGGAACACATCCCATAGTATTGCGTACAGCATTGGTGTGTTCGAAGCACTCAACAAAGCCCAAGGTAAAGCCATCATGGCGGCCATGGAGAATAAATTGCCCCACTGTCTAGCAACTTCGTGGACGCCTTCACTTGCCCAAGCAAAACTCAAATTCGGTAGTTCGCCAAGTGTAGGTACATCATTTCTCTGTTTGGTTAGCCAGAATGCGTCCCAGATGACGATGAGTGCCAAAATAAAGACGCAGACGAACGCAACAATCTCCGACGTCAATATCGATATTGGACTCACGTTTTCGCCCCTATAGGTTGTCGTCAAATACATCTCGTTTTGCAAGAGATGAAAGGTCGAGATTTTCGACCGATGAGCCTCCGCCTCGGCGAGACCGAACAAGCAAAAACACAACGAGAACGACCATCAAGACGACAGCAAGAAGGGTCAAATTCAGGTCATCATCATTTGATGCCCCCTCTTCTCCTTCAAGGAGGTCGGGTACACCATCGCCGTCATCATCGTCATCCTCATTGAGCCATGTCGTCATACCCTCAGGGCAATCAATCGTGTCTGGTTGGCCATCATTATCGGTGTCAAAGGCTGCACAAGCGTCGAGCGGGAATGCGTCTTTTTCGTCTGAAACGCCATCATCATCATCATCACCATCGTAAACATCAGGCCCGCACGATCGACCATTTGACGCATCAAACCATGTCTCAGTATTGCATGTTGACAACCAATCTCCGTCTGTGTCAAGAAGCGTTACTTCGAAATCTACGCTCCTTGATGAAGAACTTCCTAGTGTATCGGTGGCTTCGACAAGAAGCAAGTAAAATCCTGCGGATAGGTCGGTGATGTTGTATGTTGTATCACCTGTGTGGCTGTATACTTCATTGCCTTGGGAATCTTGAACCACCCAAAGAATGACCACATCATCAACCGAATCGAGGTCGTCAGAAACTGTAATTTCCGAGGTGATGTATTCTGTTTCCATGATTCGTTGACCTGGATAAGGTGAACTGATGCTCAGTGTAGGTGCTTGATTTGGAGTGAGCTGGAGAATCATGACCTCGTCGACAATTTCATTGGGGTTGAACTCAATCGATTCCAAAGGATATCCTTGTGCATTTGCTGTCATCACAATGGATTGCACATCTTGACTTCCAGTATCGGTGTACTCCTGAACGAGCAATTCGATGGATAATCCTACACCTTCTGCTCGATTCGCCTCGTCAACCAAACCATCAACTGTCCATGTCAACACTGAAGGGATTGGCGTCCCATCGAGTTGTGCTTCTACCATGATACGCCTAAACATATCAATTTTCGAGCCCTCAGATAGTGACGCAGTATCAATATCACTGTCAAGAATGGACAAGGATGAGCCAAAGGCTTGGATTTCGCCATCAATGTTCGAATCTTCTATTCTCAAGTCGTATCGGTCGGCTGCAATTGCGGTGGATGAAACAATATTCACATCTCGCAGTAAGGCAGGGGCAGAATTGCCTTGTTCATCTTCATGGAAAGACATTCCAATCGCGTAATTTGTCAAATCAATATCAACGAACGAAAGCGAGGAAGAAAATTTGCCATGCTCTACATCGATACCCGTTCCTACACCAGAGCCCTCGGCTGTAACAGAATGCAGGTTTCCTGAGGATTCGATGATTTCGATACCTGCGGTTCCGGATACATGGACATCTGCGACATCGAACAATACACTTTCTTCAATCTTCATTGCTAAACCTCCCGAAGTATTCACATTGACATTGGAGATTTGCATGTGTTCATCGACATCATACAAGGTTAGAAACGGAGATGAACCCGTGAAGTCATCGGATGTTACATCCATCAGTATTCCATGGGTAGCGAGAAGATTGATGCCTGACGACATTGTTCCATCGAGGGAAATACCAGAAATTGATATCTCATTTTGTTGAATCGATACACCAACATCACCGCAATCGCTCATTGATACATCATTCATTGTAATTTTTGCATTTGATTGATACGCCATGAAACATGATAATCCGGCATTGGAAAACGTAGAGTTTGTGATCTCAACAATTGCAGAACTTCCAGATTCGACAACGACCAAGGAATCTGCACCTGAGCGGGCAAATGTCGCATCGTTTGCAATGAAGGTTCCCGAGCCTTGAGCCACATGGACAGCGGGTGATGTCTCAGCAATCGAGGTCCCACTTAGTTCAATGAGGGAGCCTGCCGCTGTACCAGTCTCTAATCCCGCCCATGGTGAGCCTCCACCTGTGGATGACAGGATGGCATTTCCTGCATCGAGTTGCCCATTTACTGTTATTTTTGTGTCGGCTGCTATCCTCAATTCAACGCCATCATTGATGGTCAGAACACCGGATAATCCGACTGTTAGGTCATCTGTGAGGACATATGGGCTCCACCGCTTTTCGAGAACAAACCAATCATTGAGTGTGCCAATAGGTACGGTTGATACCATGAATGTGTGGTCCAATGATGCGTTGGTTTCCCATGAAATGAAATCATTAAACGTTCCATATTGGAGTGTTATGACTTTCCTGCCCCCCCAAACTTCACCTGATTCATCGACAACTCGGGCGTTTGAATAAGCCGTAATCTGTCCTGAGGTATCGGTCTGTGAAATGGCTCCATCAATGGATATGACTGCTCCTGAAATGGCTTCACCTTTATCGAGTACAGTAACTGCAAGGGATGATTTCAGCGTCATTTTTGCTCCTGTCCATGCTGTGATGTCGCCATCAACATAACCATCATACAGATCAACCTCGCAGTTCGGTTGCAATGTAACATCGCCATCGACGAACAAGAAATCTGTCTCCTTCTTGGTTAAACATGACCATGCTACATCGCCTGTAATCTCAAAGATACCTTCGAATCCAGAAATAAACGATGAGGCGCCGAGGCTTACCATGTCAGTTGTGAGATGGGCATTTCGACCGTACAGCACTCCGCTTCCTTCAAGTTGAACACTTGACCCTGATGGAACAACAACTGCAGTATCGACGAGTGTCAGTTGTGCATTCGTTTGAATGGTCAAGTCCCCGCCAATGAGATGTGCTTGTCCATCTGGCCTGGGTCCTAGAACAACAGATTGCCCACTTGAAATGGTCCAATCGCCTGCTGGTATCACAGGGACTTGAACGCTTTGGCCATTCTGGCCCCCGTACAGCGTGGTTTGAACCCCAGCACCCAAGTATGTCACTTCTGCAACTG
>Ga0255780_10000111_pt1 | contig 75320 bp, 68 predicted proteins | sample 071ome_32_FD_179978 | JGI IMG/M metagenome (GOLD analysis project Ga0255780, IMG submission 179978) | Coastal salt marsh microbial communities from the Groves Creek Marsh, Skidaway Island, Georgia - 071405AT metaG (version 2) | ecosystem: Environmental > Aquatic > Marine > Intertidal zone >... | reverse complement strand
CAGCCGCTGTGGTGATACCGCTGCAAATTCTGGCGGGCGACTTACACGGCCTCAATACCCTGGAGCACCAGCCGGCCAAGGTCGCCGCCATGGAAGCCGTTTGGGAAACCGAGCGAGGCGCGGGTTTCACGCTGATCGGCCTCCCTGATGAGGACGCCCGTGAGACACACTTGGCGATAAAGATCCCTTACGCGGCGAGCCTCATTCTGACCCACGAGCTCGAGGGCGAGGTCAAGGGACTCAACGATTTTGAAGCGCACCCCCCAGTGGCCCCGGTGTTCTGGTCTTTTCGCGTAATGACCGGGGTTGGCACCTTAATGCTCTTGGTGTCTTGGTGGGGCGCTTGGCAATTGTTCCGCCGGGATAAATTGTCGAGCTTGGCACTCTCTGCGGTGTCCTGGATGACCTTCTCGGGCTGGGTGGCGAGCGTCGCCGGATGGTATGTCACCGAAATTGGCCGTCAACCTTGGATTGTTCAGGGATTGGTCTCCACCGCCGACGTGGTTGCCCAACATCCCTCGGCGACCCTGGCCGGCACGCTGTTTGGATACGTCGGTCTCTACATAGCCCTCATGATTGCCTACATGAAGGCACTGCGCATCATGGCTATTAAACCCGCTAAGACGCTTGAGCAGGACTCCAACCCTCTGGGCACGCCGTTAGTTGGTGCTGCAACGTGAGTGAAGCGCTACCCTTATTTTTTGTGTTTGCGATGGGCCTGTCGCTGTTTCTCTATGTAGTGCTTGACGGGTTCGATCTGGGCGTGGGCATGCTGCTGCCCCTTGGCAACGATGCCGAGAAAGACACCATGATTGCGTCAATTGGCCCATTTTGGGACGCCAACGAGACGTGGATTGTGATGGGCGTTGGCGTGTTGCTGATCGCTTTCCCAAAAGCACACGGCATTATCCTCACCGCACTCTACATTCCCGTGACCATCATGCTGGTGGGACTTATCTTGCGCGGAGCGGCGTTCGATTTTCGGGTGAAGTCAGCCGACCACCGACAGCCCATGTGGAACAAGCTCTTTGCGCTTGGTTCCCTAATGGCCTCAATGGCACAAGGCTGGATGTTGGGGGCCTACATTACCGGACTCACAGGAGATACCCTGAGCGTTGCTTTTTCTGTACTCATCGCACTGACGCTTCCCGCTCTTTACATCATGTTGGGCGGCGCGTGGTTGCTCATCAAAACCGAAGACGTACTTTTTGACAAAGCCGCACAATGGTGTCGCCTTGCGCTGCCAGTTATGGCGTTTTCCCTGCTGCTGGTGTCTATTGCAACACCACTGGTGAGCGCGGACATTGCTGATCGCTGGTTCAAGCTACCCGATGCCATTGGCTTACTACCGATTCCCATGACCTGCGCGCTGGCGGTTCTCGGTATGAATTGGATGCTGGGACGGCACGAAATTCTTCATGCGGGCTACGGTTGGTTTATTTTTGTGGCGCTGATGGTGATTTGCCTAATGGCAGCAATCGGCCTAGCGTACAGCATCTACCCCGATATTGTTATCGGGCGCATGACCTTATATGAAGCTGCCGCCGCCACCGAGTCACTCCAGTTTATCTTTTGGGGTGCCATCGTGACGCTGCCCGCCATCCTCGGCTATACCCTCTATGTGCACCGAGTGTTCTCCGGTAAGGCAACAGCGCTCTCTTACGACTGATCAATCGAGCGACGTAAAAAAGCCCGCACGAGGCGGGCTTTTTTGTTTATGGCGGAGAAGGAGGGATTGACTCGTTCGCCGTTGCCTTCGGCGAACTCACCCCAAGGGGCGCTCCGCCTTTCGGCTCCGCGTCCAAACTCTGCCCCAGGCAGAGTTTGTCGAACCTACGGTTCTCATCCCTCCGACTCAACGTCCAAATAAAAACGCCTCCACGAGGGAGGCGTTTTTATTTGGATGGCGGAGAAGGAGGGATTCGAACCCTCGATACGCTATTAACGTATACTCCCTTAGCAGGGGAGCGCCTTCAGCCACTCGGCCACTTCTCCAAATTCTGTCTAACTCGCTTCGTTCAACCTTTCCCGTGGCGCTCTCGGGTCGCGCGTTACTCGGTGCTTTCACGAGCCCGCATCTTACCACAGACCGCACGGAGATCACCGGCCCGCGGCCGGCAGGTCGCTCAAACGTTACCGCTATCCTCATCGTCATCAGCAGCGCTGTCGGCTTGAATTCTGTTCAGAATCTCTTCCCGATGCACCGCCACATCCCGAGGCGCATTTACGCCAATCCGAACCTGATTGCCTTTAACCCCCAACACCGTGATAGTGACATCGTCTCCGATGATCAGGGATTCCCCCACTCGTCTGGTTAGTATCAGCATGCGATCACATCCATGTTATTTGCCTATCTACGCATTACATCGCGTAGCAGTCCAATTCAGTTGTCAGCGCCCAAATCTTGGGGTTCCGCGTCCAGCCCAAAGGCCGTGTGTAACGTTCTTACCGCTAACTCCAGGTAATTTTCTTCAATAACCACCGAAATCTTGATCTCAGAGGTGCTTATCATTTGCATATTAACACCAACTTCGGACAGCGCTTTAAACATCTTGGCCGCCACCCCTGAGTGAGACCGCATGCCCACGCCTACCACCGAAACCTTCGCAATTTTGGCGTCATCGCGTAGCTCAGCGGCACCCACGCTGGCCACCACAGGCTCGAGAATTTCGCGCGCACGCACAACGTCGCCCCGCGCAACGGTGAAGGTAAAGTCCGTATGACCCCGCTCACCGGTGTTCTGAATGATCATATCGACTTCGATATTGGCCTCCCCAATGGGGCCTAATATCTTATAGGCGAACCCCGGGGTGTCGGGCACTCCGAGTACCGTCAGCTTTGCTTCATCGCGATTGAACGCAATGCCTGCAATGGTTGGCGCTTCCATATCGCCCTCCTCCATGGTGATTAGTGTGCCGGGGCCGTCCTTAAAACTACTCAACACCCGCAGCGGCACCGCGTATTTTCCGGCAAATTCAACCGAGCGTATCTGCAACACCTTGGAGCCCATGCTGGCCATTTCCAACATTTCTTCAAAGGTAATTTTGTCAAGTCGCTGCGCGGTATCAACGATCCGGGGATCAGTCGTGTAAACACCATCCACGTCGGTGTAAATCTGACACTCATCAGCTTTCAGCGCCGCGGCGATGGCCACCGCCGTGGTATCTGAACCGCCACGGCCCAAGGTGGTGATATTTCCCTGTTCATCGACACCCTGAAACCCGGCAACCACGACCACACCACCCTCAGCAAGGTCAGCGCGAATACGGCTATCATCGATTTCGCGGATCCGCGCTTTGGTGTGAGCACTGTCAGTAAGAATGCGTACCTGCGATCCCGTATAAGACCGAGCGGGAACGCCAATGTTGTGGAGCGCCATACTGAGCAGCGCCGTCGTCACCTGCTCTCCCGTGGCAACGAGCGCATCCATTTCACGCGGCGTGGGCTGATCCAAAATCTCTCGAGCCAAGGCGATGAGTCGGTTGGTTTCCCCTGACATGGCTGATACGACCACAACGACCTGATGGCCGTCGCGCTGAAAACGCGCCACCCGTTCAGCGACGTGCTGAAGCCGCTCGACGGTACCCACGGAGGTGCCGCCATATTTCTGAACAATCAGTGCCATAGGAGAACAGCCGGAGTGCTAACTTGCCTCTAAAATCGGGCGCGCACCATAGCACAGACGGCGCTAGGCCAGAAGGGCATCCCCGGTGGAATTATGAGGCTATTTGCGCCGCGACCCAGTCGGGGAAGGATGACAGCACCTCGGGCAAACCCGCCACATCGCTACCGCCGCCCTGTGCCATATCGGGTCGACCGCCCCCTCTGCCTCCAAGCCGTCCTGCGACTTCACGCATCACATCGCCAGCTTTAATTCGATCGGTAAGGTCTTTGGTGACACCGGATACCAGGGCGATTTTTTGGTCATCGACCGCCGCCAGTAAAATGACCGCGGATCCCAACTTGTTTTTGCATTGGTCAAGCGTGTCTCGCAAGGTACCTGCATCGGCGCCATCAACGACCGTAGCCAATACCTTAAGGCCCGACACATCGACCGCGCTACTCGTCAGGTCACCACCTGCACCCGAGGCGAGTTTCTGTCGTAAGCGAGTGACTTCTTTTTCAAGGTCTCTGACTTCGCCGCGCAACGCCGTTGCCTTGTCGACCGCCAAATCAGGGGTCGACTTTAGAACCTCCGCGGTAGCCTGCAGACGGGAAAATACCCCTCGCACTTCCTTAATGGCCGCCTCACCCGTGACCGCCTCAATGCGCCGAACACCAGCAGCCACCCCCGACTCGGCGGTGATCAGAAACAGACCAATATCCCCGGTACGATCCACGTGGGTGCCGCCGCAAAGCTCTACCGAGAAGCCGTCGGCGCCCATACTGAGAACCCGAACCTCCTCACCATACTTCTCACCGAAAAGTGCCGTCGCGCCCTTCGCTATGGCTGCATCCATACTCATTTCTTCGGTGCTGACAGACGTATTGAGACGTATCTGGTCGTTCACAATATCGGCGATAGCGGTGAGCTCCTCCGCCGTAACCGGTTGGCCATGGGAGAAGTCGAAGCGCAGTCGCTCGGAATTCACCAATGATCCCTTCTGAACAACATGCTCCCCAAGGACGCGCCTAAGCGCTTCATGCATCAAGTGAGTCGACGAATGATTCAAACGGATACGCTGACGAATACCGGCATCTACGCTCGCGTCCACGCGGTCGCCAACAGACAGTGCTCCCTGTGCAACTCGAATGTGATGCAGGTGATGTCCCTTGGCCTTGGTCGTATCGAGGACGTCAATTCGCGCATCGCCACTGATCAGGACTCCACAATCCCCCACCTGACCCCCGCTCTCGCCGTAGAAAGGTGTGACATCTAAAATGGCGATCGCTTCCATCCCCTCGCTCACAGCGTCTACCAGCTCGCCTTCGTGAATCAGCGCGACGATGGATGCGTCACACTGCGTCGTCTCATAGCCCACGAAGGTGGTCTCGCCCTCAACGGCCAGGGTGTGGCTGTAATCCACCTTAAAGCTGCCACTCTCCTGTGACCGCTTGCGCTGGGTCTCCATGGCGCTCTCGTAACCCGCAATATCGAGCGTCAAGTTGCGCTCCCGGGCAATGTCATTGGTCAGATCAACCGGGAACCCGTAGGTGTCATACAGCCGAAAGATGATATCTCCGGGCAGCTCGCTGCCCTCAAGCGAGGCAAGCGCCTCATCAAGAATCGCCATACCGTTATCAAGGGTTCGCGCGAACTGTTCCTCTTCCGCCAACAGGGCGGCCGCTATACTCGTTTGCTGAGTGCGCAGATCGGGGTAGGCATCGCCCATCTCCTGCACTAACACCGGTAACAGCTCGGCAAAAAATGCCGAGTTCGCGCCGAGCTTGTTGCCATGGCGGATGGCGCGACGAATGATGCGCCGCAACACATAACCCCGACCCTCATTACCCGGTAGCACGCCATCCGCAATGAGGAAGGCACAGGAACGCAGGTGATCGGCAATTACCCGCAAGGATTTCTCCTCAAGGTCAGATACCTTGAGCCGCGCGGCCACCGTGCCAATGAGCGCCTGAAACAGGTCAATCTCGTAATTGGAGTGCACTCCCTGAAGCACAGCGGCTATCCGCTCCAGGCCCATGCCGGTATCCACCGAGGGGGCGGGCAGTGGATGCAGCGTGCCCTCGCTGTCTCGATTGAACTGCATGAACACCAAATTCCAGATCTCAATGTACCGATCGAGATCGTCATCAGGGCTGCCGGGCGGACCGCCCGGCACATCGGGCCCATGGTCGTAGAAGATTTCCGAGCAGGGACCGCAGGGACCGGTATCACCCATCTGCCAGAAATTATCTTCATCGAGCCGCGACAAGCGGTTGGGGTCGACACCGATATCATTGACCCAAATATCTGCAGCTTCGTCGTCGCTGATGTGTACTGTGACCCACAGCCTCTCCTTGGGCAGCCCAAGGACCTCAGTCAGAAAACTCCAGCCAAAGCGGATGGCGTCGCGTTTGAAGTAATCGCCGAAACTGAAGTTACCCAGCATTTCAAAGAAGGTGTGGTGCCTAGCGGTATAACCCACATTTTCGAGATCGTTGTGTTTACCGCCAGCACGGACACATTTTTGGGCAGTGCACGCACGCGCATAGGCACGCTCCTCAAGACCCAGAAACGTCTCCTTGAATTGGTTCATCCCCGCGTTGGTAAACAAAAGGGTGGGATCTTCGTGGGGAACTAGGGAGCTCGAGGCCACTCGGGTATGCCCCTGCTCCTCGAAATAGGAAAGGAACGCTTCTCTAATCTGCGCGGTTTTCATGTGTACTCTCTACCGATTCTTACGCTTTCCCATTCAATCCCGTCGACGAAATCAAATAGGCTTAACAACTCACTGCATACCCTGCGACAACTCACCTTCGGCCATCGTGCGACCAGCCAAGATATGGAGGTGGAGGTGGAACACCGTCTGGCCACCGGCTTCACCATTATTAACCACCAAACGGAAGCCGTCACCGACACCGAGCTGTGTCGCAACCCGACCGGCGACCAGCATCAGGTGGCCAAGAAGGGCCTGATCAGCGTCATCGGCATCGACCAGTTTTGGAATGGGTTTTTTGGGGATTATCAGCACGTGGGTAGGTGCCTGGGGCTGAATATCCCTGATCACCACACACTGGTCATCCTCGTATAAAAACTCCGTGGGAATTTCTCCCCGGGTGATTTTCCCAAAAATGGTATCGCTCATTTCCGATCAGCCTCAGCCCAGTTTCTCATCAGCGGTCAGAACACGAGCCTCACTCTCCAGCATCACCGGAATGTCGTCTCTGACCGGATAAGCCAGTCCGCTAGCCCGGCACACCAGCTCCTGTTTTTCCTCGTCGTATTCGACGGGTGCCTTGGACACTGGACAGACCAAAATTTCGAGTAGCTTAGGGTCGAGCACCGAAAACCTCCTTCATAACAACGCTTCTTGCTACCGGCAAAAGCCGGTGGCGAAGCTTATCACTGATCCGCGGGCATGGGTGGCACCAATAACTGGGGATCAATCCGCTGATCGAGCCAGCTCATGCGCCAATCGAGGTGCGGGCCGGTGGCGCGACCCGTGGCACCTACCTTGCCGATCAGCGCGCCGGCGCTGACCTCTTCCCCCACCGCGACCGAAACCTCGCTCAGATGAAGAAAGGAAGAGGACAGCCCATACCCGTGATCGAGGATGACGGTACCGCCGGAGTAGAACAAGTCGGGCTCCGCCAGGGTGATGATCCCGGGCCCGGGCGCCACCACCGGATGGCCTGTGGGACGCGCCACATCAACCCCATAGTGAGGAGATCCTGGCGTACCGTTGTACACCCGCTGGCTGCCATACATCCCGCTGATGCGTCCGGTAACAGGCCACCGCAGGCCGGCTCGGACCGCCGCCAGCAGATCGGGTCGCTGGAGGCGCTGTGACTTGGCCTGTCGCACCAGTTCACGCTCGCGGGCAATGCGCTCAAGCACCTCCTCGGGCGGGGTGACGGTTTGCTGAGGCACGCCCTCGACGCGCTGAATCCGGTAATTTCGCTGCCCAATCTCGATGGACGCCTGACAGGGTGCTTCGCCATCGATACTCAGCAGCCCCAGCGACGGGGCATCGCGACCCACCCCCACGACAAAAGATCCGTCCGGGAGCACAGTCACCGATCGGTCATTCCAGGTGACGCCAGAGCCCGGCGCTACGCGGCCCCACAGCAATCCCCCTTGTAATGCATCGCCCTGAAGTGCGTTGCCCTCAAGCCCAACGCAATCTGCCGCCCCAAGCGGTTCGGCGCTGACGCCGAAGGAGACACCAAACAATAGAAACGTCGCTAATCCTCGCCGAAGCGCTAAATAATTCGTCATAGGACAAGCTTCGGCAAAAATCCGTCAACTTGCAATAAACTAGGGTCATGAGTCGCTATCGCCCGCCACGCGCCAAAGGGTCACCCTACATTACCCCGTCGGGCGAAAAGGCCCTGCGCGATGAACTGCACCAGCTGTGGAAAATCGAGCGGCCCACCGTCACGGCCACGGTACAAGCGGCCGCGGCAAATGGTGATCGGTCTGAAAACGGCGACTATATCTACGGCAAAAAACGACTACGGGAAATAGATAGTCGGGTGCGCTTTCTACGCAAACGACTCGACGAGCTGATCGTTGTGAGGGAGCCCCCAACCGATACCAGGAAAGTATATTTTGGAGGCCGTGTTTCGCTTGAGGACTCGGAGGGCCAGTGCATCGAATGGCACGTAGTAGGACCCGATGAATTCGATATCAGTCAGGGAAAGTTAAGCTGTGATTCCCCTCTCGGGCGGGCCCTCCTGGGGAAGCCTATCGATAGCGAAATAGAAGTAGACAGTCCCTCGGGACGTCAATCCTGGCTCATCGTTGCTGTTACCTACGACACCTCTGCTTAGCCCGCGGGAAGTAGTCCAAAATTCTCGTCATTTTGTGGGGTTAAGGAGGGTCGACTCTTGGGTGGAATCACACCCCTTGCTACACTTGCCAAGCGACCTCCGACTGCGCCGGTTGGCTTTGGCATACCAATGCTGGTCGGGTCCTCAAACACCAGCTATCAGAGACTCTTATGTCATTGGACGACGCGCGCCACCCTGCGGATTTTTATCGCCGTCACATCGGCCCCTCAACGAAGCAACAGCAAGAAATGGCGAGGGAGCTGGGTTACGACTCGGTGGACGCTCTGATCGACCGGGCTGTACCGGAAAAAATACGCAAGCAGGACGCCCTCGATCTGCCACCCGCGCTCAGCGAGCAGGCGGCGCTGGCCAAGCTCCGAGAATACGCGTCAAAAAATCAGGTGGTGCGCAGTTGCATTGGTACCGGCTACTACGACACCTTCGTGCCTGCGGTGATTCAACGTAATGTCCTTGAAAACCCCGGCTGGTATACCGCCTACACGCCCTATCAACCCGAGATATCTCAAGGCAGGCTCGAGGTATTGCTGACCTATCAGCAGATGGTGATGGATCTCACGGGCATGGAACTCGCCAATGCGTCGCTACTCGACGAAGCCACGGCCGCTGCGGAGGCCATGACCTTGATGCAGCGGGTTAATAAGAAGAATCGCTCCAACCGGTTTTTGGTCGCCAGCGACTGCCACCCGCAGACGATTGCGCTGCTGAAAACCCGGGCCGAGCCCCTCGACATTCATGTTGAGACGGTGGAGCCAGAGGCCCTCGTGGAGTCGGATGATGCCTTTGGCATGTTGGTGCAGTACCCGGGCACCTTTGGCCAGGTACGGCCGCTGGATGGCCTCTGCACCGCAGCGCACGCACGCGATACGCTGGTTTGTGTCGCCACGGATTTACTGGCGCTGACGCTGCTTAAAGCACCCGGCTCACAAGGTGCGGACGTCGTTGTTGGCAACAGCCAGCGCTTTGGGGTGCCCATGGGTTTTGGCGGCCCCCACGCCGCTTTTTTTGCCACGCGTGATGCCTATAAGCGCTCGGTGCCGGGGCGAGTCATTGGCGTCTCGGTTGACCGACGCGGCAAACAGGCCTTGCGCATGGCCATGCAAACCCGGGAACAGCATATCCGTCGGGAGAAAGCGACCTCTAACATCTGCACAGCGCAAGCCCTGCTGGCCATTATGGCCGCCCTGTATGCGATGTATCACGGACCCGACGGTTTGCGTGGGATTGGCCAACGTGTCCATCGTCTGACAACACATTTGGCGCGTGGACTGCAGACAGCCGGACTCAAACTGCGCAACGACAGCTGGTTTGACACCCTGACGGTTGACGTTGGCGCGGCGCAGTCGCGTATCCTCTCTGACGCGTTGGAAGCTGGCTTCAATTTACGGCGGGTGTCTGAGGACGCGGTCGGCATCAGCCTCGATGAAACCACCACCGAAGCCGATATTCATGCGCTGGCAACGGTGCTGGGCGCTGACATACCCGACACCATCGACGGATCTTGTTTTCCAGAGGCGCTGCATCGTGCGGTCGACTACCTGCAGCACCCTCTGTTCGAGCATTTTCATGCCGAGACCGAAATGCTGCGCTACCTTAAGCGGCTCGAGAACAAAGATATCTCGCTCACCCGGGCAATGATTCCGCTGGGCAGTTGCACCATGAAACTCAATGCAACGACAGAAATGGTGCCCATCACCTGGCCGGAGTTCGGCCGCATGCACCCCTTCGCCCCGCCAAACCAGACCCTTGGTTATCAACAGTTGCTCGAGGAACTTTCGCGCTGGCTTGTTGAGTGCACGGGCTACGATGGTATGTCGCTGCAGCCGAATGCCGGCTCTCAAGGAGAATATGCAGGTCTGCTGGCAATCCGTCGATACCATCAGTCCCGGGGTGAACCACAGCGGACAATTTGCCTTATCCCGAGCTCGGCCCATGGCACCAACCCCGCGTCTGCAGTGATGGCGGGGATGCAGGTGGTGATCGTTGGCTGCGACGAGCAAGGCAACGTCGATATGAATGATTTGCAGGCAAAGGTGGAAGCCCACAGCGACCGGTTAGCGGCGATCATGATTACTTATCCTTCAACCCACGGAGTATTTGAAGAGTCTGTGGTTGAACTCTGTGCTCTGATTCACCAGCACGGCGGCCAGGTTTATGTTGACGGCGCCAACCTTAATGCGCTGATTGGTCTCGCCAGCCCGGGCAAGTTTGGTGCCGACGTTTCCCACCTGAACCTGCACAAAACGTTCTGCATTCCCCATGGGGGCGGTGGCCCGGGCATGGGCCCAATAGGTGTTGGCGAACATTTGATTCCTTTCTTACCCACCAACCCGGTCGTGCCTGTCGCCGGACTCAGCGAAACCAATGACGTCGTGTCGGCTGCGCCTTTTGGCAGCGCATCTATTTTGCCGATCTCTTGGGTATATATTGCATTAATGGGGGGAGACGGGCTCACCGCGGCAAGCAAAGTGGCCATCCTCTCCGCCAACTACATTGCGCATCGATTGAACGGTCATTACCCGGTTCTCTATCGGGGGCGAGGTGGCCTAGTGGCTCACGAGTGCATCATTGATATTAGACCCATTAAAGAAGCCTCGGGCATTTCCGAGGAAGATGTTGCCAAGCGGCTTGTGGATTATGGCTTTCATGCGCCCACCATGTCGTTCCCCGTCGCCGGCACCCTGATGATAGAGCCGACAGAGTCAGAGTCCCTCGCAGAAATTGATCGCTTCTGTGACGCCATGATCGCCATCCGTGAGGAAATTCGCGCCGTGGAGATAGGCCAGAGCGACCCCGTCGACAATCCGCTAAAAAATGCGCCACATACCTTGGATGACATTGTGGATAGCCATTGGCCTCACAGCTACTCACGAGAGCAGGCCGCCTATCCCATGCCCTCGCTACGACAGGATAAATATTGGGCGCCGGTCTCGCGGGTGGATAATGTCTATGGGGATAGACACTTATTTTGCGCATGCCCCGGCATGGAGGTCTGGCAGGAAGAAAGTAGCGAAGCCTGATCGGTAACCGCAAGTTCATCGTAGATCACTGACCCAAATGTCCGTACCATTGGACTCTGGATACTGCCGACAGGAGAAGCAGCGATGAACACCGATCGTCCTCTAGAGGGATTACGCGTTGTTGAGATGGGCCAACTGCTAGCAGGTCCCTTTGCGGGCACCGTGCTGGGTTATTTCGGTGCTGAAGTTATCAAGGTGGAACCGCCGACGGGGGATCCGATTCGTCAATGGCGTGAAGTTCGCGACGGGATGTCTCTCTGGTACCACTCGCTCGCGCGTAACAAAAAAAGCGTAACCCTCGATCTTAAGTCGGACAAAGGCCGCGAAATTGCCTTTGATCTACTCACCAAGGCCGATGTTGTCGTCGAAAACTTTCGACCAGGCGCTATGGAGAGCTGGGGTCTTGGACCCGAAGACGTCAAACCCCACAATCCCGGGATTATCTATGCGCGGATCTCGGGTTACGGGCAAACAGGGCCCTTTTCGGAAAAGCCGGGTTACGCGTCGGTGACAGAGGGCTATGGCGGCTTCCGCTATATCAACGGTGAACCCGGCAAGCCCCCCATTCGCCCGAACATCTCTCTCGGCGATACAGCCGCCGCCATTCAAGCGGCCATGGGCGTGCTGCTTGCGGTTATTCAGCGCCAAAAAACAGGGAACGGACAGGTAGTAGATGTCGCGCTTTACGAGGCCATTTTTAATTTGCTCGAGGGCATAGTGCCCGAGTACGACGGCGCCGGGGTAGTGAGAGAACCTTCGGGCACCACCATTACGGGCATCGTACCAACCAACACCTACTTATGCGCCGACGGTAAACACGTAGTGATTGGCGGTAATGGCGACAGTATCTTTAAGCGGCTCATGAAAGAGGCCGGTCGCGAGGACATGGCCGAGGATCCGGAACTCGAGCACAACCCGGGGCGGGTCATTCATCAGGAACGCATCGACCAGGCCCTCACTGACTGGTGTCAACAGCACAGCTCCGCCGACATTATCGCCAAACTGGAAGCGGCACGGGTCCCGGTGGGCCCGATCTACAGCGTCGAAGATATGATGACAGACCCTCACTATATCGCCAGAGGCATGTTTGAAGAGGTCGACGTCAACGGCAAGGCGCTAAAAATACCGGCTATCTCGCCCAAACTGAGCGACACGCCCGGACGCACCGACTGGCCGGGGGCCCAAATCGGTGCCCACAATCAGGAAATTCTTGGTGACCTGTTAGGTCTGTCGCCGGAAACCCTCGAGCAACTGCATCAGGATGGTATTACCAACTGAGGATACGCCGTGAAACTTGAGGGTATAACGGTCATCGATCTGTCTCTGTTCCTGCCCGGTCCCGCAGCCACGCAAATGATGGCTGACCATGGGGCACGAGTGATCAAGGTGGAGAACCCCAGGGCACCAGAGCCGACCCGCTCCGCGGCTGCTTTTCCATGGCAGCAAGGCGGAGAGACCGTCATGTTGCGAAACACTCAGCGGGGCAAGGAGAGTATTGCGCTCGACTTAAAAACCGAAGAGGGCAAAGCCGCGCTTCGGGAGTTGATCAAGAACGCAGACGTCATGGTCGAGGCTTTTCGACCCGGCGTCATGGCGCGACTGGGCTTCGATCAGGAAACAGTGAGGGAACTGAATCCTAAACTCGTCTATTGCTCAATTTCTGCTTTTGGCCAAACGGGACCCTGGCGAGATCGACCTGCACACGATACAGCCACCGTTGCTGCATCTGGCGTGCTGAGCCTCAGCCGCTCACCAGAAGACCCCAACAGTGGCCCTGCGATCGTGGGCGTCGCCATGTCTGACATGCTCTCATCCTATCTGGCGTTATCGGGTGTACTGATGGCCTTGCTACGACGGGAAACCACGGGTCTTGGGGACTACCTCGACATCAGCATGCATGAATCGGTTCTGGCCGCCTCGCCCAATATCCTAGGACCTGTTTTTGGGGGCGATGAAGCGCCGGATCGATTCAATGAACGAAGCCATGGGGGCGGCGCCATGCTGAATGTCTACCGCACCGCGGATGATCGGTTCCTCGCCCTCGGGGGCGGTGAACACAAGTTTGTCAAGGCGCTATTCGAGGGGTTGGGGCGGCCCGAGTTTGTTGAAGCAGTCTGTGGACCAGCGGGAGCCGGCCACCGTGAGGCTATCGATTTCTTGAGGGGCTCGTTTGCCACACGGACTCTGAGAGAGTGGGAAGCCTGGTTTAGTGGTCGCGATATTTGCTGGAGCCCCGTTCTGGATCTCAAAGAAGCGTGGGGACAGGAGCACGTGACAGAGAGACAAATGCGTGTGATTGATAGTGAGGGTAACCATCATGTGGGTATACCCATCAAATTCACCCAAGAACCCGGGGCCATCCAACCAAAACCCCCAAAAATGGGTGCAGATAGCGTCAAAATTCTTTCGGAATTGGACTTGACCGAGGCCCAGCGCAGGGCGATATTGGACGCGCTTTAAGAATTGTACGGACAGGTGAGGTAGAGCGCCGAAAGGTGATCCAATCCGTCCGTCAGCCGGTATGCACGTTTTAGGTATAAAAAAACTGGTTACACAGGAGATGCCCATGTCACTCAGAAACCGTTTGCAAGGCCAAACTTTCCCAAACAAAAAAGTACTCCCTGCCATTATCGCAGCGATTGCGGGCATCGGGGGCACCGCCCTCGCCCCGTCACAGGTAAGCGCTCAACTCGAAGAAGTCGTGGTGACCGCTCGAGCCCGTAGCGAATCCCTGCAAGACGTCCCCAGCACCGTGACGGCCTTTACCTCGGGTCAGATCCGGGATATGGGCATCTCGCGGGCCGAGGACTTCATTTCTCAGACCCCTGGAGTGAGTTTTGTAAACACTGTTGAGACCGGCGATTCGTCAGTTTCGATCCGCGGTATCAATGGCGCGCGAGACGCTGAGACCAACTTCGCCCTGATCATTGACGGAGTCCTTTACGTCAATACCTATGCCTTTAACAGAGAATATGCTGATCTGGAGCAGATTGAAGTACTGAAGGGGCCACAAGGCGCCCTTTACGGCCGATCGGCTGCTGCCGGCGCCGTCATTATGTCGACCCGACGCCCCTCCGATGAAGTCGAAGGTGACGTGCGTATCAGCATCGCAGAAGACAGCACCTACACCGGTCTCGCCACTATCGCCGGTCCGCTCGGCGAGAATGTGGCTGGCCGTCTCACGGTTGACTATCGAAGCACTGACGGTTTCTATTCAAACTCTTTCTTGAACGACAAAGTCGTCGACGATGCAGAAAATTATGCGGTGCAGGGCCGCTTGGTTTTTGATCCCACAGACAGTTTGTCGATCGATACCAAACTCCGGTACGGTAAATCTGAAGCGGCGGCGATCTCATTTAACGCCGGCTTCGCATTACCTCCTTTCGTTCCCTTTGGCACCCCGGGTTCTGAATCCTTTTATCAGGACGTAAACACCCACGACTTCGTCTTTGCCGGTAACGTCCGGCCTGTGAATGAACAGGACGTGTTGGAGTTTTCAGTCAAGGCTGACTGGGAAAGAGACTGGGGTACAGTCACCGCCTGGGGTTTCTACAGTGACTCTGAAGACACCTTTATTGCGGATGGTACTTCGGGTGCTTTCGGTTTCTATGGCGGTACGGAAGCTTGTATCAACAGTCTCGATGCACTGACGCCCTCTTACACCCCTGCAGTGCCGGGTGGTGTTACCGCACTTCCTGCGCCAACCTTCATCTTTGGTTCTGCCCCAGGGGCACAGGTTTTACCGCCTTACAGCCCGACAACCTGTGACGGCTATCAGTACCAAGAGCGCTTCCAGGAAGACATGAGCTTTCAGGTGCAGTTGACCTCTAATGCTGACCAGCGACTGCGTTGGCAGGCAGGTTTTTATTATCTGGATATCGAGCGTTATCAGGCCGTATCACAGCTACGGGATGATGGTAGCAACTGGCCAAATCCGGCCAGCAACGTTCCAACGATAATTTACAACCAATTCACCGATGCCATGGTGAACGACACCTTTGATACCACGGTCATGGCGGTATTCGGTTCGATCAGTTACGACATTACCGAGTCCGTTGAATTGTCGTTGGCCCTCCGCTACGACGAAGAAGAACGTGATGTCACCAACAATGTGCCATCCCCTGCTGCCGGCGCACTCACGCCGTATATCGATTACTGCGGTGGCCAATGTACCTTAAATGGCCAGCCTCTCGTGGGTGGCTCGCCGCTGAACCCGGGCTTCGTGAACTTTGACGACTTTACCGTCCGATCGAGCATTCCTGGTAGCAGCGAAACCTTTGACCAGCTCCAGCCGAAGGTCAGCCTGACTTGGGACGCCACAGATAACACAACGCTTTACGGTAGCTGGGGTGTCGGCTTTAAGGCGGGCGGCTTCAACAACTCTGGCGCTAATCAAATTGTCGATTTCTACCTAGTGCAAAACGGTGCCGCCTTGGTGGCTCCGCCGGATCTAATCCGCGAGGAAACCTCAAGCGCCTTTGAGCTGGGTTTCCGGTCGGGTCTTCTGAATGGCAACCTGCAGCTCAACGGTGCCGTGTTCTATACCGAAGTCGACGACATGCAGTTCTTCGAGTTCTTCGTCGGGCCCTTTGGTTTGTTAAGAACTGCCGAGAATATCGATGAAGTCACCTTGCAAGGCTTTGAACTGAGTGCTGCCTGGGCAATCACCGACAACTTGAGAATTGATGCAGGATATTCCATGGTTGATGGCGAAATCGACAAGAACTCGCTGCGCCCCTACACAGCCGGTAACGAAGTACCCAACAACCCGGACTTCCTCGCGAATGCGGCCATTCAATACTCATTGCCGGTGGGCCAGTTCGAGCTGTTCGGGCGTCTTGAGTACGCCTACCAAGGGGATACCTGGTACCACACGGTGCAGGACGATGTGCTGCCCGCAACCCTGTTCGGTGGGCCGCCAGCCAACTATGACGTAACTCAGGTCGACGGTTATGGCCTGACCAACCTGCGTCTGGGCGTACGTGCCGACAACTGGAGTATCACAGCCTTCGCTCGCAACCTTACCGACGAGGAGTTCATTGCAGAAGTGATTTTAGCGCCCGAATTCGGAGGTGGCTTCATCAGCCCCGGCACACAGCGACGAGCAGGCGTAGAGTTCTCCTACAGCTTCTAAACGCAGCTAAACAAAAAAGGCGGGCGCAGGCCCGCCTTTTTTATGGGTTTGGAAGCACATCAGAGGCTTATTGTCGTGCCACCATCAACCGCCAACACCTGCCCCGTCAAGTAGCGGGCTTTGTCAGACAGCAGGAACACGGCCACATCGGCGATATCGGCGGGGTCTCCCACCCGCCCAAGCGGGACTGTCTCCGCAAAAGACGCGAGCCCCTCCTCGCCCAGACTATTGACCGGATCCAGCGTCTGCGCTGATCGAATCACACCGGGCGCAATACCATTGACGCGAATACCGTCAGAGGCCAGCTCGAGGGCGGCGGATCGGACAAAACCGGCTACCCCACCCTTGCTTGCACCATAAGGAATGTGGTCAGGCCAGCCCAATAGATGTCCAACGATAGAGGATAAACAGACGATTGCGCCCTGCTTGTTGGTTCGCATTCCAGGTGCCGCTGCCCGCAAGACTCGCATCATTCCCTTTAGATTCACGTTGATGGTCTCATCCCACTGCTCATCAGTGAGTGACGTCAGCGGTAGCGTCTTGGCAATACCCGCATTTAGAACCAACCCATTAAATGCTCCGTAGTTCGCCTCAACCTCCGAACAAAGGGCGTCAACAGCGTGAGTGTCACAAACATCGAGAGGATGATAATCCGCTGCACCACCGGCTTCACAAATAGCTGCAGCCACCTCTTGACCCTCAGTTTGCAGCACATCAGTCACGATTACCCGATAGCCAGCCTCACCCAACGCCATCGCTGTCGCTCTCCCGAGACCAATTCCCGCTCCAGTAACTAACACTGTTTTCATCGCAAACACCCCGCCGATTTAACCATTAAAAAATACAATCTGACCCTGTCAGCAACGCTTTTCAAACACCTGCGGCATCCCTATTCGGTAGTGACCAAAAGGTCCCATATAGCCGTCCTCTCTACAGAAATGCATCCCCCCCATTGGGACTCAGACACTGACCTCGGTAGTGAGCCGCGGCCTCACTTGCAAGAAAAACGTACGAACCAACAATGTCCTCGACCTCAGCCAAGCGACCTGCCGGAATATTGCCGCGGATTGCCTCCAGAACCTCGTCAGGCACGCCCTCCAATATAGGGGTCATGGTGGCCCCAGGTGCCACACAGTTTGCCGTGATGCTTCTATCACCAATCTCGAGCGCTAGGCTGCGGGTAAAAGAGAGTATCGCCCCTTTAGCAGCCGTGTAATGACTGAATCCGGGCGCTCCGATATAGGCTAGCTGTGAGGCCGTGTTAATGACGCGCCCCCAGTTCTGCTCATAAAAAATTGGCAGCGCACTTCGGGTGCATAAAAACGTGCCACGAACATGAATACCCATAAGTCGGTCAAAGTCAGCAACCTCCATGAGCTCGACAGGACTGCTATGGGCGACACCCGCGTTATTAACCAAGATGTGAAGACCCCACCCTTGAGCTTGTATTTGCTCAAACATGGTCAGCACCTGTTTCTCGGAGGACACATCGGCCAGCAGGGCCACTCCCTCACCGCCAGCGGCTTCAATCGAACCAAGTACCTCTGCCACCGGACGCTCTTGGCTCTCATCGGGGTAATTGAGAACTACTTTTGCGCCATTGGCGGCCAGCGCCCTTGCCACCCCCGCACCAATGCCTGAGCTAGCGCCGGTAACCAACGCAGTTTTGCCCGATAAGTCTGTTGTTATTGTCATCTTCGACAGTCTCCGAGTTATTGCCCTTACATTACCACCACTACACGGCCATCGGTGCCAAAATAGACCCACCAGACATACATCCCCCGCAGCAGGTTGGCTGACCCGATTGGCGCTTGACGGTCGGTGTTGTATATTCCAGTTAGGATAATACCAAGTCACCCTCAGGAGTATCCAACCATGCCTGCCTCTTTCGTCGAACAACAGTTACACCAAGCGCTCCCCAAAACAGATCACGACGAGCTCGCGCGACAACACTTTGTACGGTCGTTCAAGGAGTACCTCGTTTCCTCGATTCACCCGGGCCTTAAAACCGCTTATGAGAAGAGGGCTAAGAAGGCGTTTATTGCTGACCATCAGCGTGAGCCTGAAAATATTGCTGAAGTTGGGGAGGTCATGCGCAAGGACCCTCACTATCAAGCCTGGAGTTCACTCCTGAGGACCAGCCAGGAGATGATGTGGTCGTCCACCCAGATACCCGTCGAACGCTCGCTTGGCGGCCTGGTGGAATCAGCTCAAGATCTGGGCGAGTCGACCGGTGGCTCCCTTCGACTGGATCCATCCCTGGTCATACCGCCCTATCACACTGCCGTGGACATCCATTGTCAGCCCGGCGGTTATCACACCGAGTACGTTGAAGACGATGTCGCCCAGGGTGCCATTTATGATCGGGCCGTCTACCTCTATGCCATGGGCCAAATGGGCGCCGACAATGCAGATATGGGCGACAGCACCGTCGCGTGGCTTAAACAAGCTCATCCCGATTTCAAACCCAGCAAAATCTTGGATTTAGGCTGTGCGGTGGGCCATAGCACTTTGCCCTACGCAAGCGGTTTTCCCGAAGCAGAAGTTCACGCTGTTGACGTGGCCGCTCCCATGCTGCGCTATGCGCACGCACGAGCTGCCGCCAAGGGACTTGACGTTCATTTCTCTCAGCAAAATGCCGAAGTAATGAACTTTGCCGATAACTCCTTTGATTTAGTGGTGTCCCATATTCTCCTACACGAAACATCTTCCAAGGCTATCAAAAACATCATTAGCGAGTGCCACCGCGTGCTGAAGCCCGGCGGCTGGATGCTGCACGTGGAGACACCTCCCTATGAAGGCATGTCACCTTTCGATACCTTCCTTTTTGACTGGGACAGTGAAAACAACAATGAACCGTTCTGGCGCAAGAGCCACCTTCTAGACCTAAACGAGCTGGCCAAGCAGGGTGGGTTTAGCGAGCACGCGCCGATTCAAATCATGGTCCCCAGTGCATTTCAAGAAGCACAGCGCACCATGACCTTTCAAGGTGGGGATTTCGGTGGCGGTGGCGTCTGGTTTGTTTACGGATGCCAGAAATGAGCGAAGACAGTGGCGTTAAACTGCGCCGAAAGGCCAAGGGCAAGCGACCGTTTTATTTTTCCGATCCCGACGTTGATCGGCTGCTGTCTATGGTCATGGCGTTGGCAGGAGAACTATCCGTTACCCGAGACAGACTCGATACGCTGGAAAGAGTGGCCGCGAAAAAGGGGCTTTTTTCTGCCGGCGACATCGAGTCCTACGAGCTGGATCAAGATGCTCTGGAAGCTCGAGCACAGCGTCATGAGACCCTGTTTCGCGAGGTCACCAGAGTCATCGCCAGTGCTTTGGAGGATCTCGAGGAAGCGCCCTCAGAGGAGTACAACGAGGTGGTGGATTTAGTAGAGAATGACGACGTAGGCTGAGGCATGCCCCTTATGCTAGCAGTGGCATAACCTCCTCACCAAAGCGTTCTATACCCCCGACAAAATCCGGCCAGCTAAATAGCAGCCCATCCACCCCGGTGCCTTGTCCTATCTCCTGAATTCGCCTCGCCACGGTCTCGGCCGAGCCGTAAATAACAGGGATACCCATGAAGGCCATGTTGCCCTCTTCCACGCTTTGATTGAGGGCAGCTTTAAGTTGTTCACTGGTCCCGCCCTGATTGGTATCGAGGTCAGCGCTCGCCAGAATATTAGCTATGGCACCATGGTCCGCCCCCGCGATAATCTCCTCTACCCTCGCCGCGGCCTGTTGGTCGTCGTCTTCAACAATCATATGAAATAGCGCGTAGATACCGACTTCCCTACCCGATTCCTTTGCTCTAGCGCGAATATCGGTCACTGACGTCATGAGGTTGGTCTCACTGGTAAGTACAAACTGATGATCCGCATGATCAGCGACAAATTGCCGCCCCGTAGGAGACTGTCCTGCGCAAACCAGCGGAAGTTCCCGTCCCGGGTAAGGTGACACAGAGCAATCATCGAGCTTGAAGTAAGCACCCTCAAAAGTAGTCCTGCCGGTAGTCCATAATTCTTTGAGCACATGCACATACTCTGCCGCATATTCATAGCGTTTCTGATAATGTTCGTCCCCTGGCCACATTCCCATCTGCGTGTACTCGGGACGATTCCAACCCGTCACAATGTTCAGCCCGCATCGACCGCCGCTAATGTCATCGATGGTAGCAACCATCCTCGCGACTACCGCCGGATGCTGACTCAGAATTGAGATCGAGGGGAACAAGCCGATGGACTTGGTCTGTGCGGCGACACCCGCCATGAGGGTGAAGGACTCCAAACAGCTGTCCCAATAACCAGTGTCACCACCGAACCCCCGAAACTTCATCATGGAAAGGACGAAATCGAGGCCGTATCGCTCAGCTGTCTGCGAAATCGCCACATTGTGCTCAAACGTCGGTTCGTAGACCGGACTGGCTTTTGAGGGGATATAACCATTGCTGCCATTAGGCAGGAACACACCAAACTTCATGTCTAGCTCCCCGTCACTCTCAGGGGATCTCCACTGCGCTACCGCAATAGAGCCCCCTGTTAAGGTTAAACCTTGATCACGCTTTAGCGCGCTTTCTCTTCGCAGCGTTAGGCGCTTTTTTCGCTACTGCCTTTTTCTTCGCCGCGGCACTGCGCTTCACCTTCACGCTACCCCCTTTGGAGCTCCCCCCTTCCAGCGCTTTGAGCGCCCAGGTTTGAAACTCTGGCTGCCTGGGTGGCTCGAGTCCCGTCTCCTTGAGGCACTGCTTCTTAAGGGTCGCGATGTCGCCACCGCGGTCAAACATCGGGACCTTGCCACGTTTTTTGGCCATTTTTGCCCGCAGGGTTTGGGTCCGCTTAACGTTAACGGTTAAGTCGCCGTTCATCACCACACCGTAGCGCTTTGCTCCCTCGACTGAGACCAGTCCAGCGCGAACATCAAACTCAACCCGCTCCATTTCGCGCTTGAGGGGATCGCCACAGCCGCCACCGCCCCAGGTGTTAAAGTACAGAATGTCGCCCGATCCAACCTCAACCCGGTCACACTTACTGGGTAGTCGCTCCTCGGAACCATCCGTGCGAACCAGAATCTTCTCGGATCGTCGACCCGGTTCACCACCGTTCACCCCCCAGGGATAAGTCAACCAGCGGTCATCATGAATTGATATGGTGCCGGGCTCGAGGAAGCAATAGCCCATACGAAGACCATTACCACCCCGGTTGTAACCCGCGCCACCACTGTCGGTGATGGTCTCGTAGGTTTCGATTCGAAGTGGAAAATAGCTCTCTAAAAATTCGTTGGGCACATTGGTAAAGCTGGGCCACAGGGAATGGCCATCGGGGCCATCACCGGAAGGCTTGCCGGGGATACCCCCAAAGCCGATCGAGTAGAGTTGATACCACTCTCCGTCCTTGTCATACCCCGAATACATGAAGTGGGGGCTGTCAGAGAAGCCCGCACCCGCGAGGAAGTCAGGATCACCCTGCCCCAGTAGGCCGCCCAACACGTCAAAAATACGACCAAGCGCGTGAGTTCGGCAGGAAAGCGCAGCGGGCTCTCGAGGCTTAAGGAGCGTTCCGTGAGGGATGCGCACCTCCATCAGATCGTAGAAACCGTCGTTAAACATAATCTGGGGATCAAACACCATGATCATGTAAACCCCGCAGAACATTTTGAACATCTCTTCATTAAGATAGAAATTAATCGAACTGATGGACTGGGGATCCGTGCCTTCAAAGTCAAAAATGACCTTGTCTTTCTCACGCCACATGGCGCACTTGATTTTATACGGGCCCATACCGAGACCGTCATCGCAAATATAATCCTCAAAGTGCTGCTTTTTCTCTGGCACCGTATTTTTAATGAGCTTACTCATAGCACGCTTGTTGCGATCAAGCAGCTCATCCAGGGCGGAGTAAAACGTGTCATCACCGAACCGCTCAGACATTTCAATCACCCGCTTTTCTGCGGTCCGAATAGCCGCTACCAGAGCATTGAAATCGCTGCGGTTCCAGTTGGGCATCCGGCAGTTGTGCAGGATAAGCTCGAGCAAATCTGTTTGCAGCTCATCATTTTTGTAGATCTTGGTTGGCGGTATCCGAATACCCTCCTCAAAAATCTCCCGGGCGTCAGTGGGCAGACTACCTGGCACCTTGCCGCCCACGTCAGTCATGTGACCAAACATCGCGGCGTAGGCGATGAGACGCCCATCTTTAAAGATGGGCCTCAGAAGAAGCCAGTCATTGATGTGACTGATGGCACCATTACAGGCATAGGGATCGGTAGTCAGAAACAGATCGCCCTCTTCGATAGTGCCGTCATAGGCTTCCTTAAAACCGTGAATAAAGCTGCCGAACTGACCCACGACCATTTTGCCCTCGAGATTGGCAATCATGGGGAATTCGTCGTGCTGCTCGCGGATTCCCGGTGACATTGCCGTTCGGAAGAGTACGGCATCCATCTCGTAACGCGCATTCATCATGGCGTTTTCGATGATGTCTAGCGTGATGGGGTCTATGTCCTTTCGTTTGAACTTCTTGCTATTGGTTTCAACAATGGTTGCTGGCATCTTCGATCTCCCCTATCACGCAGATGGTGCGATGAGTATGTTGCCGAACTGGTCGACGTTGCCGGTATGGCCTGAGAGGATCACTGACGTAGAGTCCATCTCTAGAACTATCGCCGGGCCCTCTATCTTATTGCCGGCTTTGAGTTTGTCGCGCCGATAAAGCGTCGCCTGCATGTCCTTGCCCTCCATGAAGACCATAGATTTCCCAATGACCGCTGCCGCTGCAGGGGTGCGGGATCCGGATTTGGGCAGACAACGCGCTTCAATTTCAGCACTCTTACCCTGCGCAACCGCGCGGAGGTTCACAATCTCCTTGTCGGCGTCCAGTGCGAAGGTAAACAACTGCTTGTGCATCTCGTCAAAGGGATCTCCGATGACCGACAGATCACCTTTCTTTAAGGCCTTCAGATCAAAATCCACCGTAAGTTGTAAGCCCTGACCCTGGTAGCGAATGTCTGCCTGGCATGCGACGGTGCAATCTTTTGACGGGACCCCTTGTTTGTAGAGCGTCTTCAGGGCCTGATCCGCCAACTTGCCATAGATATTCATGAGTTCATCTGTGGTGGTATCGGCAAACCGTCGGATAAAGGTACGAGAGGCTTCATCACGCACACGGGTAGTAGCATCACCATAGGCACAAAGAACCCCCGGACCGGGCGGGATAATCACGGGCCAGCTATTCATCAGTTTACCCAGCGCGTTGGCGTGCAGCGGACCGGCACCGCCAAAGCCAATCAGCGCGAAATCCCGCGGATCATAGCCTTGTTCGACCGACACCAGGCGCAAGGCGCCGTACATATTTTCGTTGACGATATCGATAATCCCGGCGGCGGCTCGCTTGACTGAAATTCCCAGGGCCTTGGCAACAGGCCTGATAGCCTTTTCAGCCAAATCCTTGCGGATTTCCATATCACCACCCAGCCTGACCTCACTGGGGAGATAGCCGAGCACCACGTTGGCATCAGTTACCGTTGGCAGCGTACCCCCTTTGTTGTATGCAGCGGGTCCGGGTTCTGCTCCTGCGCTGTCAGGTCCAACCCGAAGTGCGCCCGTTAATTCGGGCACGTGAGCGATGGAGCCGCCCCCTGCGCCCACCGTTCGGACATCGACCGACGAGGCGCGAACAGTGACGTCACCAACCGTGGTTTCGCGACGCAATTGCGCTTTGCCATCCTGAACAAGGGCCACGTCTGTCGAGGTGCCGCCCATGTCGAAGGTTAGAAGGTCGTTGAATCCGGCTTGGCGGGCGACCCAAACAGCACCCGATACACCCCCGGCGGGACCGCTCATTAGCAAGTTAACCGGAAGCGACTCAGCAACCTTCGCCGATGCCATACCCCCATCAGATCGAAGAATGTTTAGCTGCACACCTTTATTGCTTTTCTTGAGTTTCTTCTCAAGATTTTTGACGTACTCCGCGACCTTGGGACGCACAAAGCTATTGGCCACGGTCGTAATGGTGCGCTCGTACTCCTGCATTTCAGGAACAACGGTCGAGGACAGGGAAATCGGGATACCGGGAAGCACTTGTTTGGCCACCCGTTCAACAGCCTTCTCATGCGCAGGGTTGGCATAAGAATTGATCAGAGAGACGGTGAGCGCTTCGATATTTTCGCCCTTGAGTCTTTCCAGCTCTTTTTTCAAGGCCTTGATATCCAAGGCTCTCACGGCTTTGCCGTCAGCACCCATCCGCTCGTCTGCCTCGATCGTGCAGGCGAGCGGCGCCAATGGCGCGCTCTTATTGTAAATTACCCAGCCGCCCAAACCGCCCGGCACATAGGACCGTGCGATCTGCAAAACCTGCTTGTATCCTTTTGTCGTCACCAGTCCAACTTTTGCGCCCAACCCGGTTAGCACAGTGTTGGTAGCCACGGTTGTACCGTGCATCACTTGGGTAATTTCCTTGGGATCAATTCCCGCGTTGCCACAAACCCGGCTGATGCCGTTCATCACGCCAATCGACGAATCGGACGGCGTACTGGGGACTTTTGCTGTGTGGATATCACCACTGGCTTCATTTACCAAAATCAGGTCGGTGAAAGTACCACCAACGTCCACGCCCAAACGGTAGGTCATGACTAGCCTCCTTACGCTAGGTTTTTTTAGTCACCCACACCTGGTGCCTTGAATCCCTGTGTTGACTGCTCTGAAGAACAGGTAGCCCTGCGAAAAGCCTCTGACACAATTGACCGGACATTTGATGCAAGATACTGTTGCCACCCGAAAGATGCACCAAAGCTGAACTGTGTGCAAGGCACTTTCGCGCTTCAAGCTGAACAACTGCGGAGATTGTGATGGACAAACCTTTAGCGGGAATCCGCGTACTCGCCATTGAGCAATTTGGGGCCGGACCCTATGGCTCTATGTACCTTGCCGAACTTGGGGCTGAGGTCATCAAAATCGAAAACGGCGCGACAGGGGGCGACCCCTCACGGCAATCCGGCGCGATTACCCTGGATTCGGACGACAGCGCGTATTTTCAAGCATTCAATCTCTCAAAAAAGAGCGTCACCCTCAATCTGAAGGACCGTCAAGGTAGAGAATTATTCGAAAAACTGGTCGAAACTGCTGACGTGGTATGGAATAACCTGAGAGGCAGTCAGCCGGCCAAATTGGGTCTCGATTACAACACCCTGAAAAACATTAAGCCCAGCATTATTTGTACCCATATCTCGGCCTATGGCCGGGACAACGATCGGGCAGACTGGCCGGGTTACGACTACCTGATGCAGGCGGAGTGCGGATTTCTCGGCTTAACAGGCGAACCCGATTCCCCACCTTCTCGATTTGGTCTATCCATGATCGACTTTATGACCGGGGTGGTCGCTGCCTTAGGCTGTTTGGCAGCATTACTGGGCCGAGGTCGCCAAGGAGGCCGTGATGTGGATGTGAGCTTGTTCGATGTCGCCCTGCACCAGCTGACTTACCCTGGCACCTGGTATATGAATCACGGCGTCGAGACCGATCGCGTCGCTCGCTCGGCCCATCCTTACAACACCCCAGTGCAGCTTTTCAAAACCGCAGATGGTTGGATTTTCCTAATGTGTATGACCCAGAAGTTTTGGGAGCTGCTGGCAGATCTTATCGGACACCCCGAATTAAAAACCGACCCACGGTTTGTCTCGATGGGCGATCGGGCCGCGAATCGCTCAGTCCTTACCAAGGAGCTAGACGCTATTTTAACGACGCAGTCAACGGATCATTGGTTCGGCATACTCCAAACCAATATCCCCGTCGCACCGGTGAACACGCTGTCAGAAGCGTTGAACAACCCCTTCGTTGCGAGTAACGGCATGCGACAAACCCTTGCCCATCGCACAGTCGGGGATTATCAAGCGCTCAGTAATCCCATCAAGCTGGACAACCATAGACTGAGTACAGCCTGCGGTAGCGGCCTAGGCGCTGATAACGACAGTGTGCTTGGACAAGAATTGTCCATAAGAGACCTTGAAGCATTGAAAGCCAGCGGGGTCATTTAGCCCCCCCGCTAACAGCATCGCGTGGTTAGTACCTGCGAAGAAAATCAAAAAGGATGTTACAGAAGGCTATTTTTTCTTCTTTGCCCGCGACCACGTGAGCCACTTGATCCATCGTCACGCCAACGCCGTTGGGCAAACCCTGTTCGAGCGGTAGTGTTGTTCTCGGGCCGGTAATCACATCCTGACCCGCATGTACGACAAGTGTGGGGGCCGCGATCTCTGCAAGATGGGGCCGGATATCGTGGCCGAGGCAGGCTTGGATAAAGCGAAGGTGCGCCGGTAAGCGACCCTCGAGATTACCCCAAACCCCGTCACTGCCCAGAAGCTTGTCGCGATACGCGTTGTAGTAATCAGGCCTGAAGGAATAAGAGGCGACCATCGACTGGAATGCCGCAAAACCCGCGTGCTCGTGCATATCGCCAAAGGCGCGAAGCTGATCAGCAAGCATGGGATCGGCCCAGGTCCAGCAACCCATATTGACCATGCAGCGAACCAGATCGGGCCGCTTCAAGGCGACCCATTGACCTATACACGCGCCCATACCCACAAGCCCGACGAAGTAGACTGACTTCATGTTCAAATGATCCAACAGAGCCGCTATATCGTCTGCAAAAAGCTCGGTCGAGGGTGTCATCGAGAGATCGTCAGTGGATTCGCCGATTCCTCGATAGTCGATGATTACGGTCTGATAGCTATCCGTCATGCCCCGAGCAAGATAGTGATGGCGACCATGACAAAAGGTGTCCCAGCCTCCAATATAAACAGCAGGCGGGCCCTCTCCGTGCACCTCGTAGTACATCTCGTGACCATTAATGGATGCAGTTGGCATAGCGTTCTCCCTTCAGTTATCAAAAATGCACGCTAGGCGTGTCATGGAGCAATGTGAAGCCGCGTCACGCGACGCTGGATAGTAACGGGAAGTAATGGCTAACGTCTCAAAAAAGCCGGATTACGCCTCGAGTTTGTCCAGATAGGCAAGTACCTGCTCAAGCGTCGTGACATCGGCGTAACGTCGTCCTACATCCCGCAGGTTACTGTTGTGGGCCTCCATATCCTGATCGCCGCAGCAATCTTCAGGAACGATGGTGCGGTACCCCGCAGAAAAGCTATCAACAATGGAGGCGCGAACACAACCAGAAGTTGTGCAGCCGGTAATAATGGTGGTGTCTATACAGTGGGTGACCAACCAGGGCTTTAATGGGGTTTCGTAAAAAATGGATGGCGCTGTTTTAATAAACTCAAAGACATAGTCGTCGCTGATACGCGGATCCAGTTCCGTGCAGCGATGGCCATGATAAAAGCTGCCGTCGTACAACGTGTCAATTTTCCAGTAGGTCATTTCGTCGGGCCCGCCCCAGGACACCCGGCACGCCGCGGCGGGGATTCCCTTTTGCTTACAGACCCCCAGCAAATGTGCCGTGTTATCAACTGCACGCTGAATAAATGGGCTTTTGCCTATTGGACTCACGCCATCCGTGAACCCCAATTGAAAATCCACCATGATAAGCGCGGGCCTTTCACCAAAACCGATCTCTCGCTGGCCGTAACCTGCTTTTTCGAAATTATCCATGACGTGGTCTCTAGCGTTGGGCGTGCCTGCAATATGACGTAAGATGGCGTTCCATTACAAGGAGTCTTGGCCAATGACGCAACCCGGTTTTGTGGACAGTTTCAGCCAAACCTTTGCTCTCGATCCAGCGCGCACAGCGCTCGTGGTCATCGACATGCAAAACGCGACGGGCAACCGGAAAATGGGCCTTGGCAAACTCCTAGAGGAGCGCGGGGAAGCGGACAGCGCGCGCTACCGCTTTGATCGTATCGAACAGGTGTTGGTGCCCAACATTCAGCGACTGCTCACCCACTTCAGATCTACTGCGGGCAAGGTGATTTTTATTACCTACGGCGCAAACGCGCCCGATGCGAGTGATGCACCGCCCCACATGGCACCGATCATCAAAGCCACCAACAACATTGCTGGGCAGCCAGAGCACGATATCGTCGCAGGCTTGCAGCCCATTCCCGGGGAGATCGTACTGAACAAAACAACCCAAGGCGCTTTCCGCAGCACCGCACTTGACAGCACGTTGCGCGCTCTCGGTGTAGATACCGTGGTCTCCGTTGGCGTGTCCACAAACAACTGCGTAGCAATGACCTCTATGGAAGCCTGCGATTTGCAATACAGGGTAGTTGTCGTCGCTGACGGTACCGGCACCGACAGCGATCAAATGCAGGAGGCCACGCTGACAATGCTAAAGCGGCTTTGGGCTCGGGTGCTGACAACCGATGAAGTGCTCGCCGAGCTGACCCGCTCGAAAACGACATCCTGAGGATGAAACAACTACCCGCCGGGGGTCTCCTCGGCACTTTGCTCGTGGCTGCCGGCGCCGTGTTGCTCGCCTCAAAAGGTCTGTTTGCGAAAAGCCTATATGCCCAAGGATTGAATCACAACGATGTCGCCGCCATCCGTTCAGTCCTAGCTGTCCCTGGCTTTTGGGTGGTGGCGCTGGTCCTTCATGGTAACCCTAAATCTCTGAGTCGAGCTCATGCCCACAGCCACGCGCATATCCAGAAACATTGCCTGCCACCTGCAGATGTCCTTGGCGCCATGCTTGCAGGGTTACTCTGCTACTACTGTGGGGCATTAGCGAACTTTTATGCCTTATCGCTCATTCAGGCGAGCGTAGAAAGAGCGCTATTATTTTCCTATCCAGCAATGGTAATCGTCTTCCATGCGCTCTGGACGCGGGAGCGACCCGCCACCTCTACGTTAGTGAGCGTTGCATTGACGAGCTTTGGTGTCCTGTTGGTGACAGGTGCAGCAGATCAGTCACTCACCCAACAACAGCTAATTGGTGTGGGGTGGGTACTATTTTGCTCTGTCACTATTGCAATCTATTTCATGATGAGCGCATCCCTGACCCAGCGGCTGGGCTCGGGAAATTTCACGGCAGTCGCCATGACCACCGCCGGCGTCGCTTTTTTACTCCACTACCAACTGCAGGGCCCCACCCGCTGGCTCTCGATACCCCCCGATGCAATCGCTCAGATGCTGGGACTGGTGTTGTTTGCCACCATCCTGCCACTGGTCTGTGTGGCTGAAGGAGTCAGGCGCATTGGCGCTGCTCGAGGTTCAATCATGAGCACTCTGGGGCCTCCTGCCACTGCTGGCATGGCCTTCTTTCTTCTTGGTGAGAGGCTGTCCTGTGCCCAACTCTCAGGCATGGTGATCATAGTCGCCAGCATCACGTTCCTAGAGCTTCGCCAGAGGCGTTAAAGAGAAACCTCAGCTCTGAGTTGGCGATTTCATCAAATGTCCGTACAATTGTTGTTATGGACGGATGAGAGGTTCCAACGATGTTCGAAATCAGACCCTTGAACAACAGTTTCGGTGCCGAGGTGTGCGGCTTTGTTATCGGCGAGGACAATACTCCTGAACAGTTAGACGCCGTAAAAGCCTTGTGGGCAAAGTACAAAATACTCCTGTTTCGTAAGCAGAGCATTAACGAAAAAATGCTCGTCGAATTCAGTCGTCAGTTTGGCGAGCTAGAAATACACGTGCGAACCGAGTATCTATCGCCACACTTTCCAGAAGTGCTCTACATATCGAACATGAAGGATGGGGATCGAGACATTGGCATCCTCGCGGATACCGAGGTGGGCTGGCACTACGACCAGATATATCTACCCCGCCCCGCTGTGGGCTCGCTCCTATGTGCCGATATTCTCCCGCCCACGGGAGGCAACACCGAATTTGCCGATATGACTGCAGCATACGACGCTCTTCCGGTGGCGACACGCGCGCGGCTCAAGGGATGCAAGGCCGTTCAATCCTACGAGGCATTCAATCGAGCTTATAGCGTGCCCACCAATGACGCGCAGAAGAAGCGGTCACCCGACATCGAGCACCCTATCGTGCGACGCCACCCCATCACTGGGAAGGATGCCCTTTATCTCTGCCCGGGGATGACCACGGAAATCGTCGGGTGGGATGCCACAGAAAGTAGCGAAATGCTCGAGGAGTTGTTTGATTGGTGCGTCAAACCCGAGTTCGTCTACTCACACCAATGGCAGGCCGGCGACGCCATTTTGTGGGACAACGCCTGCACCATGCATCGGCGTGAACCCTTCGATCAGAACCATCAGCGCCTGATGAAGCGAACTACGATCTTAGCGGCGGAGCACCTAGCCGTCCCTATGTAATGCACGAGCAAGTGAGTCAGACCCAGAGCGGTCGTGCAGAGCAATCCCCAGACCTTTTGCTTAGGCTTTATCCTCAGGTGGCGTGCAGCCGGTAGCGCAGCACTGCCCCGGTTGCTTCTGGCGCGCTGGAGACCCGCTTTCACCGAGATCGGCGACGCCTCGATCAAGCAGTCTCTCGACTAAGGCACGCCGCTCCTCGATGGGATAGCGTCGATAGATCTCCCGTTTCATCGCCTGAGGCGAGCCACCGCCGTGTAGGCTTATAACCGAGTACCAACCCCCTGTTGAGGATGCCGTCAGGTCCCCGATGAACCGGGAGACCTCCATACGTTGCTCGTAGGGGATATCGGCTCTGCCGCCCAAGACGGCGGCCAGATCCCCCGCCGTCTCGGGGTTGTGGTCCTCATCCGGACCCGGCAACGCCACCACAAGCCCCCCCGAGACCTCGTGGGCCGCGCGGTGCATGTCATAGATTTGGGTCGCCAGGAGCAGCTTACCCACATTGGAGAAAACTGGCTCGGGCATGTAAGAACCCGCAGGGTCCTGAACGCCATAGACCGACGACGCAACACCACAAGCATAAAAACCCTCGACGATTTTGATCAGGTCCACCATGCTCTCTCGCAAATGGGGCACGCTGTCTGTATCAAGCCCATTGGCCTCAGTCATAAGCGCTCCCGCGCCAATCAACAAATCACCGAACCCGGCTCTTGCGCCAATACAGCTGTGTCGATGGTGATTCGCATAAGAGGTTACAAGATGCTCGGTGTGCTCCCACTCACCGGCCATGAATACTCTGTCCCAGGGGACAAACACATCGTGAAATTGGCAGACAGCCGTACTCTGGCCGTACTTTGCGCTAAATTTTGCCTCTTCTTCCCCTGGTCGACCCGCCACTTTGGAAATGATAGTTAAACCCGCTGCATCCAGGGGAACTGCACAACACACGGCAAAATCAGCGTCGGAGGATGTCATAGTCCGACAAGGCATCACCAACAGCTCATGCATGTAAGGACCGCCCGTCACGATCGCCTTCGTTCCGCGGATGACGATACCGTCGCTTCGACGCTCCCTTATATGTACATAGGCATCAGGGTTAGTCTGTTTATGGGGACGAAGACTGCGATCTCCCTTGGCATCTGTCATGGCGACACCCAAGGTCAAATCTGCCTTTTGTACCGCGTGTAGATAAGTGAGAAAGCGGTCGTGGTACTCAAGCGCCCCATCCGCCTCGGTCATTCGCCACGTGGACTGATAAATCGCGTTCAACGCATCGTGGGTCAAATAGCGCTGGGCACAGCCGCTCTCGCGACACAGCAAACGCACCGCCTCGAGCTTACTGAGCAGGTCCTCAGTGTGGCGATTGATATGCAGCATGCGATTGACTGTGTGCCCCGAGGTGGACTGCTCAGCAAGCATCAAGCCTCCATACTCGGGTCGTTGGGCAAAGTCATAGGTGACGCCCACCGCCCGGATACCCGGAGCGAGCCGAGGGTCATCCGCTACCGATTCAACACGTTCTCCATTTATAAATACCATTGGATGGTACTGTCTGAGACTCTCTTTATATTCTTCGGCATTCATGATTTTGCCGCCGGCCTTCATCAACATGACTCACTCTCCACCAGTAGGCTTCATTTGTAGGGACAAAGGATTTGTCACGACAATCCTCTCAGGGTATTCAAAAACTCACCACAATCGGGTTGGGCATCCAGATTCCAGATAGTAGTCCAGAGTGCCTCACAACGCTCATCAGATAAGACAAGGCCGCAGTTTTGAATAAACTTCTGCTTCACTTGTGTTTCCTCGAGCAATCGACCCGCGGCCCCACGATTGACCGCTTCAAAGTGGCACAGGGTTTCGCCTGTATTCAACGTGATTTCAACCCCACCGGAAAACGCCTGGGGATAGCGGGATCTTGCATCGTGCTCGCAAGTAATTTTCTTGGCCAACGCAAGCGTTGCTGGGTCGCATCGGTGATGTTCATCAAGTTCTTGAAGGCCAAATCGACCTTTCGTTAACGCTGTTGCCACGGCATAGGGAGCACTAAATTTCGCGTCATACTCGCTCTCCGGCTGTCGCTTACGCTCGATCGGGTCAACAACGACGCCAAACTGACGCGCATCAAGCTTAATGACCACATGATCGATATCAGCGGCATTGAATCCACCCTGCTCGCGGAGAACTAGCGCTGCATCGATTGGGGCATGATTGAAATGGCACACTGGGTACGGCTTGATCGCTACCTCATCGAGCGCCCAAGGCTGAACGTTGGGCTGCCAGTCCAGTGTCGCCGCAGGAGCGGCGCTACGGGTGAACAGGGAGTAAAAGCCGAATCGACCACCGTAGGCATCATGGGGTGCCTGAAAACCAGAGATAGCGAGGCGAGCGGCGGTGAGTGCGGACGAAGACGCCCAACCCGGGTGCAGCCGCTTGGTCCAGGAACCCTCATCTAGAAATGCCATACTACCGCCAGCCATACTGAGGGCGATGCCTTGGGCATTGATCGCATCAAGCTCGGAACCACCCAGCAGGCGCACGGCCGCAACCGTCGCGCCAAAGATGCCGACGACACCAGTAGGATGAAAGCCCAGCTCCTGAAAGATGCCCCCCGCAGCGGCACCAAGCCTGCCATCAATTTCCAGAGCCACCAGCACCGCCATGAGCAGGTCGGAGCCACTAACCTCATTGCGATGCGCCAACGCCAGCGCTGTTGGCAAAGCGCTCGCCGAGCAGTGGACGACCGATGGCAAGTGGGTATCATCGTAATCAAGTCCATGAACCAAGACACCATTAATCAGTGCCGCATCACGCGCGGGGTATAGTCTGTCGCAACCAATCGCAACGGTGGTTCCGGTCTCTTCAAATGCGTCAATCGCTTTACGGGTTCGCTGGGAGAAGTCATAGTGGTGCGACGCGTAGGCAATGCCGATGGCGTCTGCCACACAACACTTAAGATACTGCCACACCCGCTCGGGCACCTGTGCCTTGGATAACCCTAATCCCACGCGCGCAAAGCACGCGGCGGGGCCGTTGGTTCGGTATTCCGTAAGCTGTTCTGACTCTGCTCTGCTCTCTACTGCCGCCACAACTCAACGCTCTCTCGCAAAATGTACGGACATTTTAACGGAGCGAGAAAAGGATAGCTAACCTATTGCTTAGTCTCGAGCAAAGAGGCCAAAGCAAGAATGCGCTGGCTTTTATAAACAATAGGATAATCAATGAAATAGCCGTCGAGCTGGATCGAGGCGGAGCCCTGACTCTCGGCCTCCTCAAAGGCCGCCACGACGGCCCGCGCATGGGCAATCTCTTGTTCCGACGGGGTGAACACCTCATTGGTCAGTGCCACCTGACTCGGATGGATGCAAAGCTTGCCACCAAAACCATACTTTCGGCCACGCTCGGCGGAAGCAATAAAGCGCTTGTTATCATTAATTTGCAGGATCACCGTATCCACCGGGGGTAATAGATCACCAAGGCGGGATGCATGCGACAAACGGGCCCGAGCATACTGGAGCACTTCCTCGTCAGCAGACCAGAGATAATCGAGATCCAAGGTGTAGTCACCCCCGCCAAAAGCGAGGCGCTTAACCCGGCTACCAGCAGTCGCAATAGCCGCGGCACTCTCCACTCCCGCCGCGGTCTCGATGATCGGAAGAAGATCGAGACTGCCGACCATCATCCCAGCGGCGGCCTCTGCTGCTGCCAGCCACTGCTCTACCTGTCTAAGCACGTCAGGTGATTCAACTTTTGGCAGGACAATGCCATCTAACCATGCCCCTACAGTCTGTTTAATATCTTCCTGACAATACTGTGTATCGGCACCGTTCACCCTGACGTAGTGTAGGGCGCGCCTGTCTGCCGCCTTAAACGCCTCAACAACCTTACCGCGGGCCATCTCCTTCTCAGCGATGGCGACTGCGTCTTCCAAATCAAGAATGATGGCATCTGCACCAAGCTCGAATACTTTTTCGACGCGCCTAGGGTGATTCGCCGGCGCAAACATAAAGCTCCGTGTAGCTGCCAGAATTCGCTCACTCATCGGGTTACTCCAATCCTTTTACTTGTTCCACGACCAATGCCCGGCATTCTGCCAGCCACTGGTAAACTCTAATGAATAGCTGTAGTTCTGCGCAGGATGCTCGGATACGGATATCTCAAAAACACGACCCTTGTTGCCATGATAGCGCCGACATAAACACAGAGACGGCGTTCCAACCTCTACACCGAGAGCCTTCGCCGGCTCTTCCTCAAAACTACTTGCATAGATTTCGATGCTAATTTTTTGAACCTCTTCACCGAAGGCCTTGCTAATAGTCTCGTAAACAGGGCGTGAATTTGGGCCCCCGAGCTGCCGGGCGATGGTGGCGTACTCTGGCAGCACATAGACATCTGTCCAGCAAACCGGCATGCCTGACTCAAACATTCGAGGACCCGAGATCCTAGTCCACTGACTGCCTTTGCTTGCTTTCAATTGTTGGGCCAGGGCACCGACCAGCATCACACTATCGTGTGATGCGACACGGAAGGCGCTGTCGGCCGGGTAGCTAAAAAGCTCCTGGGGAGATTTGACCATCTGGACAAAAGCAGGTTGTGCTTCAGGAGAGAGCACCAGGGTACCCCGACCGCGTTGACGTAGTACGATACCCATGTCCTCAAGCACACGAAGGGCCTCACGCACGGTGTGCCGGCTGCTCTGGTATCGCTGAATGAGATCCATCTCGCCGGGAAGCAAAGTGCCGACAGGGAAGATGCCCTGACCAATGCCTGCCAGCAGATCATCTGCTATTGCGCGGTATAGCGGCCGTCCGGATGCTCGACACCCATCCTCCTCAGGATGTTGCATATTCTTCCTCATTCAAACAAACTCTCAATTGTCCGTACATATTAGCGCAGTGAGCCCTCCCTCAACAGTAGTTTGGACAGTCCTGGGAGAGGCAGCACCCAAACTCCGGAGCACATCATGACCGACATCGACATCGCCCAGCGCTATGCCCATATGGGCGGGCGCTACTTTGAAGATTTTGAGGTGGGCGATGTCTACCACCACCTTCCTGGCAGAACGATCTCACAACAAGACAACAGCTGGTTCACACTGCTGACCATGAATACTCACCCTCTGCATTTTGATGAGGAATACGCCGCGACAACTGAATTTGGTAGACCCCTGATCGCCAGCCCGCTGACCGTGGCAGTGGTAGTGGGTATGAGCGTGTCAGATGTCAGTGCCAAAGCAATCGCCAATCTGGGCTGGAAGGAAATAAAGCTTCCCAACCCAGTGTTCCCGGGCGACACCCTCTATGCCAACAGTGAAGTACTAGACAAGAGGGAATCTAAGTCCCGCCCAAATGCCGGCATCGTCAGCGTGCTGACCAAAGGGATAAATCAGCACAATACCGAGGTATGCATCTTTGAGAGGCAGATGCTGATACCCAAGAATCCATCCCAAAACGACTGAATCTAGACTCGCATTTTTCACCGACGACCTTCTTTTGGAGCAATCGATGGCAACCGATACAGATCTCGAACAACAAATCTTGGCTACCATTGACAAATGGGTTGATCAGGAACTCAAACCAATTGCTCGGGAATTTGATCAGGCCGATCAGTATCCTGAGGCCCTTGTGGAGCAGATGAAAGAACTGGGGCTTTTCGGCGCCACCATCGACGAAGAATACGGCGGGCTGGGCCTCAGCGCGAGTACCTACGCCAAAATCGTGTCTCGAATTTGCGAAGTCTGGATGGCGCCTTCTGGGATCTTTAACTCCCACCTTATTATGGCCAGCTGTGTCCAGCGCGCGGGTACCGAAGCGCAAAAAGCCCACTTCTTACCTAAATTCGCCTCGGGGGAACTGCGTGGAGGGATCGGTCTTACTGAACCCGATGCAGGCTCAGACCTTCAATCGATTCGCACCGTGGCTCGCCGCGATGGTGACAACTACGTGATTAATGGAACGAAGACCTGGATTTCAAATGGCATTAACGGGAACTGTCTGGCGGTGCTTACCAAAACCGATCCACTCGCAGAGCCGCGACACAAAGGGATGAGTCTGTTCCTGTGCGAAAAAGGCGAAGGTTTCAGTGTTGGCAAGAAATTAAAAAAACTCGGGTACCGCGCTATCGATAGCGCCGAACTGATTTTTGAAGATTTTGTCGTATCTGCAGAAAATCTTATCGGTGGTGAGGAGGGTAAGGGATTTCAGCAGGTGGCCGGAGGGCTGGAGCTTGGACGAATCAATATCGCGGCCCGCGGTGCAGGCATGGCAAAAGGTGCAACAGACATGGCCCTCGCCTATGCCATGGAGCGCAAAACTTTTGGCAAAGCGATCGCCGAACACCAAGCAATTCAATTAAAGCTTGCCGAGATGTCGACCCGCGCCGCAGCCGCGGCACTGTTGGTGCAGGAGGCTGCCATAAAATATGATCAAGCAGAACGCTGTGACCTTGAGGCAGGACAAGCCAAATTTTTTGCCTCTGAATCGGCAGTACAAAACAGCCTCGATGCAATGCGCATTTTCGGCGGCTACAGTTACTCGCCCGAGTATGAAATTGAGCGCTTCTATCGGGATGCGCCTTTGCTGTGCATTGGTGAGGGAACCAATGAGATACAACGGATGATCATTGCCAAACAGATGGTGACGAGGGCGGGCTAAGACCACTCAATCGACAAATTGCGTGAAGCTATCGGCAGATAAGCGACTGGTGCGAAAAGTATTTATTAGCGCATCGGGGACGGGATATCCCAGAGACATAGCGCACACCAACATCTGCTCTTCGGGCGCCCCCAGCAGCGGCATAACACTATCATAATAGGGACAGAACGCTGCCTGGGGACAAGTCTCGAGGCCCTTGTCCCTAGCTGCCAACATCAGCGACTGCAGAAACATGCCATAGTCGAGCCAGCTACCTAGCTCCATATCCCGATCAATTGTGAAAAATAGCGCTACCGGAGCACCGAAGAACTGATAATTGGTTACCCTGTAGTCTTGGACGGCCTTGGTATCCGACTTTTCGATCCCTAGTAAGCCGTAAAGGCCAAAGCCAGTTTCCCGTCGTCTTCCAATATAAGGCTGGCGCCAGTTTTTGGGGTAATAGTGATACTCGGCATCACCCTCATCACCCCCGAGAAAGCGCTCTGAACAAACGGCCGTAATTTTTTTCTTGCGACCACCCCTGACGACATAGACATGCCATGGCTGAATATTAGATCCTGACGGCGCTCTAGCAGCGATATTGAGCAGAGCTAAGATCAAGTCATCAGTTACGGGTCGGTTTGAATCAAACGCTCGAATGCTTTGTCGGCCGACAACAGCCTCAGTGACGTTCACCTTACGCTGCGTTCTTGGACAGCCAGTAGTGGGCTCGCCCCCCCTGTGGTGTACCAATAAAATCGCTCAGCAGCTGGACCGCTTTTAACAATTGAGGGATGGCAATACCCGTTGAATAACCCATGGCTTCACACAGCATCACCACATCTTCCGTGGCTACGTTGCCCTTTGCCCCTGGCGCGAAAGGACAGCCCCCCAACCCGCCTGCGGACGAGTCAAATTGCCGCACACCCACTTCAAGGGCCGCGTAAACGTTCGCCATTGCCATCGCCCGCGTATCATGAAAGTGACAGCCAAGAGCATTGGTACCGAACTCCTCTACCAACGGCCTCATCAAATCTCTGACGGCACCCGGATTCGCAGCACCAATGGTGTCGGCAATGACCAGCCGCGCGGGTTTATACGCCATCAACTGACGTGCCTGGGCCAGCACAACATCCGGAGAAACTGACCCTTCGTAGGGACATTCAAAGGCCACCGCCAGATAGGCATGTACAGCCACGCCATCAGTAACTGCACGAGTCATTAAGTCTTCGCCCATGGCAAAGGTTTGCTCAAGACTCATTCGTATATTGTTCTGATTCATCTCCTCAGTGGCAGCCAGGGCGATCGCCAAGGTGTTGATGCCACAACCGACGGCTGCCTCATACCCTTTCATATTGGGCACAAGCGCTGAGTAAGAAATGGCTGGGCCAGGTAAGTTAGCCGCAAGAACCTCGGTGCCCGCCATTTGAGGGACGGCCTTAGGAGAAACAAAACTGCCGATCTCCAGTTCGGGCACGCCTGTCTCCGCCAGCGCTTCGATTAATTGTTGCCGCTGCTCCAAGGTCAGGTGTTTGGGCTGAGCCTGCAGACCATCACGCGCAGCTACCTCTTTAATCACTACCGAATCAGTCATTGTTTCTTCCTCATGGGGCGGCGTGCCCGAATTAAGCGGGGTTATGACACCACGTTACAGACACCGCAAACAACACGATTAACCCCAGTGACAGATTTTCGTCCGATTTAATGTTTTGCATCACCGCTCTTCACACAGTTGTATCAGTGCCCCCGAGAGCGTCTCAGGGCTGACATCGTTTACAAGCCAATTCTCGAGTCCTTGCCGGGGCTGATCCGCAGTCATTGCACCGCCAGCGGCGACAACCCGATCTGTCGCCGCCTGAAGGCTCTCAACACCCAGAGACAGTAAAAACAAACCCTCACCCCGCTCTTCGAGCACTCGCTTTGGCTCTCCGTCAGCGATGGGCTGAACCAAGGCAAGCCAGACATCCCCCGTCTTAAAACGGGCTGTCTTGACCCCCCTGCCCGGAAGGTCATCGTACAACACCGTCTCAATTCCCAATTGTTGCTGCCATTGTAATACCGCTTTCTCAAGGTCACGCACAAGAAGCGTTATGTGATGTACGCCAGTAATCATGGTTGTCTCTTGTAGACGAGTCGACCGTCAGAATAGGTACGATCTACGCGGATACTATGGAGGTCATGAATCGGCGTAGTATAGGGGTCATTATCGAGGATAACGAAATCGGCAAGCTTGTTCAGTTCGAGGCTTCCAATATCGTCCTCCATGCCTAGCTGCCAAGCGGCGTCAATTGTGTGCGCCCTGATGGCTTGGTCCACACTCAGTCTTTCGCTGATTTTCGCTTGAATCGGATAGTCCGGGTTGCCAGCTTGTTGCCGCGTGACCGCCATTTCAATGTTAAACAGTGGATTAAGTGCGTCTTCCCCTATCCATGTCACTGGATAGTCACTTCCCAGTGTGATTTTTGCGCCATGGCGTTTTATCGAGGCAATGGGATAGAGCTGCTGAAATCGCTCGCGGCCAAGATACTCAAGTGCCAGATAATCATACTCAAACCAAGTTGGGGTGGTTTGCCCAACAACGTTCAAGGCAGCGAAACGCGGAATATCCAACGAATCCACAACCTCAATGTGGCAAATAGTGAAACGACTGCTCGTACCCGGGTGAGCGGCGCGCGCTGCTTCAATCGCATCCAGAGCCGTTCTCACAGCGCCATCTCCAATCGCGTGTAAGTGCAGATCGATATTGCGGCCTGCCGCCATCACGACCGTCCCAATTGTTTCATTGGGGGGCAAGAGTGGCGTCGCACGGTGACCTTCAGGGAGTAAATAAGGATCAAGAGTTACTGCCGTCTTTGCTTCCACCGTGCCGTCTAGGGATAGCTTTAGAGTGCTCACTTCAAAGAAGGGATGGTTGTAGCGCTCATTGAGCTCAGTTAGCTGCTCGATCGCATTGATCAACCCCGAGGGACGATTTACATAGAGGGAGGCCACTATCCGCACAGGTAAACGCTGCTGCTGCGCCAGCGCCAGAGCAACCTCTCGACCGGCTTCCTCGGTATCAATCATACCGGCGTCAAAGGCGGCGGTAAGTCCGACGGCAGCCATTTTTTCAAAAAACAGCGGGGCTTTTTCTTCCAACACTTCCCTAGATACGAGGTTTAGGGCCATAGCCACCCGATCAATTGCTGCACCTTCCACCAGCCATCCTGTCGGCACACCGTCGTCGTCCCGCTGAAAAAAATGAGCCCCGGGGACCGGGTCAGGTGTTGATTTGGTGATGCCCGCCAGGGCCATTGCCTTGGAATTGGCCCACGCGGTATGACCGCCCTCATCGATGATCAGCGCGGGCTTATCCATAACGACTTCATCGAGCTGCGCCGCCGTCGGACCATCGATGCCAAACGCTCTTGCCAAAAAACCTGCCCCGAGAACAGGGTTTTGTTCGGGATGAGAGAGCACGTGGGCCTTCAGAGACTCCAGGACCTCATCGGCGCTTTGAGATGGGGACAGCATCGCCCCCTCGAGCAGGGGCAAAGTATCCATAATGTGAATATGGGTATCGATAAAACCCGGCAATACGGCTCTACCACCCAGCGACGTCACCTCAGACGCGTCTGTGGCCCAGGTCATGGCGGTACTATCATCGCCGAGGTATACAATTCTACCTCCCTCCACCACCATTGCAGCAAACTGGCTGCCGGTGTCATCCATGCTATATATCGACCCGTTTATAAACACCTTTCGACCTGCGCCGTCGTCACTCACAGCGTTCAAAACAAACACTGTCAGTAACACCAAGATCGTCCCTAGTCGAATACCCATAGGCACTCCTGTTCTAGTCCTGGATGAATTGAGAGCATAAACGCACGAGGTCTGTAGGCGTACGGCATGGTGCTGTTATCATGACGCGTCCTTTACTATTGGCGCAATAGCTACGGCATTAAACAATTTCCTGAGGTAACCCAATGACTTCGCGAACACTTGAGCATCATCCTCTGGGGCTAGGACAACGACCAGCACTCATCGTGGTGGACGTCGTGAAGGGGTTTACTGATCCCGCCTGCCCCTTGGGGTCTGAGTCAGATTCTGTGGTTGCTGCCAACTGCACGCTGATGGAAGCATTTCATGCGCGGGACCTTCTTGTCGTGCTGAGCACAGTTATTTACCGCAATGCCGAGCAGGCTACTGTCTTCCGAAATCGATTACCGGATTTGAATTTATTAGTGCCCGACTCTCCTTGGGTAGAATTTGATTCCAGGCTGCCGACAATAGACAGCGACGTCAAACTCGAAAAACGTCACGCCAGCTGCTTTCATGGCACGACGCTGGAGGAGACTTTAAAATCCCACTCGGTGGACTCAATCGTCGTAACTGGCCTCACTACGAGCGGCTGCGTCAGGGCAACAGCCGTTGACGGCCTGCAGAACAATTACCGAGTAGTCGTCCCGCGTGAGGCTACCGGTGATCGTAACCCCGATGCGCATCTTGCCAATCTCTTCGACCTGAACGCCAAATACGCCGATGTCTTGTCGATCGAAGAGACGATGAGCTTATTGCGGACTCTTCCCTGAGGCCTTATCAAAAGCAGCCAACTGCTCGGGAGTCGCCTCTGTTTGGTATCGCTCTTTCCACATGTCGTAGGGGATACCATAAACCCGCTCTCTGGCCGCTTCCATGCTGACCTCTTCCCCACGCGACTCGGCCTCGGCGACATACCACTTCGACAAGCAGTTTCGACAAAACCCCGCTAGGGTCATCAACTCAATATTCTGCACATCTTTGCGGCTGTCTAGGTGTGCCAACAGGCGGCGAAACACCGCCGCCTCTATCGCTTCATCGGTCATTTGATTGAATCTCCTGCTGATGATCCATTAAGGTTATTAGCTCTGCGGCCTGATCAGGAAAACGCCAGGCGAAATCGGCAAAACGAGATGTGGGAATATAGCCGTTGGCCTTGACTTCAAACGGCCTCAGGATACGCGGTTCGGACGTCATGCTCGGCGTGCACCAGAACAAGTGAAAGCCATTATCGAAGACGCGAGCCAGGCGACCCGCGGTCACGACCACACCTGTCTCTTCCCACGTTTCCCTCACCGCAGCACATTGGGCAGACTCATCGGCATCGACGCTACCGCCGGGAGGACCCCATAAGTCCTGATGCGAAGAGACAAGCAACAAGGCTTGGTCCTGATAAACCAGACACCCCGCGCTTTTCGCCGTCAAAGGTTCGCCCTCAAACACGCACTCGGGCGCCGCCGAACAGCCCGCCAGCATCGCAGTTAGTAGTGCGACCCACCTAGCGGTCATAAATGACTTCCACCGCCTCACCACCGACTGCGCTGCGCAACTTTTCAAGCAACTCATCACTGGGATTGACCCGCCAACGCTCGCCCAGGCGAATACGTGCTGCAGCCTTGGGCTGGGTGTAATCAAGGGTGATCGGGCATTCTCCACCGACATCAGATGCCAACACCTGTTTCAGTGACGCCTGAAGACCATTTTCAAGCCCGGTGTAGTCGACGCGCAGGCGTATTTCGCTGACCTGCCCCTGTCGCGCATCCTCGAGGGATCGAATCTCTCTCACCCGCATCGACAGGCCCCCCGTGTAATCATCAGGCTGCAGTCGACCTTCCAGCAACACGATGCGATCCTTCTCGAGTAAATCCCGGTGATCACTGTAGGCCTCGGCGTAGACGGTGCATTCAATTTGTCCCGTATTGTCATCGAGCTTGATGACGGCCATGATGCCTCGCTGAGTTTTAATGGTTCTGACATCGACAATAATCCCAGCGACGGTGGTGGTGCTGTCTGCCTGTAGATCTCGAATGCGCCTAGGCACAAACTTGCGCAGCTCTTGCTCGTACTCCTGAATCGGGTGACCGCTCAGAAAACTTCCCAAACTTTCTTTTTCGCCATTTAAAATTTCTTTAAATGTCCAGGGACGCGCGCGCCGATGCTCGGCATAGACATCCGCGTCATCACTGGAAGGCGCGACGCTACCGAACAAATCGGTCATCCCAGCAGCACTGTTTTCGGCATCCTGCTCAGCCGCCCGCAGCGCATCATCCAAGGCGGCCAGTTGAATCCATCGGTCTGCCGAGAATTCATCGAGCGCACCGCTTTTGATAAGAGCCTCAAGAGCGCGACGATTTACCTTTTTGGGATCCGTCCGGGCGCACAAATCGAACAGGTCTTTAAAGGCACCTCCCTCTTTGCGCGCGGCAATTAAATTTTCAATCGGCCCCTCTCCAAGGCCTTTGATCGCGCCCAATCCATAGATAATTTCACCCGCCTCATTTACGGTGAATGCGTACTGACCGTCATTCACCGCAGGTGGTTTGAGCACCAGCTTCATCAAGCGGCACTCATCGCGGAAGGTGAGCAACTTATCAGTATTATCGAGTTCGGAACTCATCACCGCCGCCATAAAATGCGCGGGATGATGGGTTTTTAACCATGCCGTCTGATAAGACACCAGGGCATATGCCGCCGAGTGGGATTTGTTAAAGCCATAGCCCGCGAACTTCTCGACCAGATCAAAAATTTTCGTTGCCAATTCGGCATCGACGCCCTTGGCAACCGCCCCGTCCTTAAATACCGAGCGCTGCTTTGCCATTTCCTCGGGTTTCTTCTTCCCCATGGCACGTCGCAGCAGGTCCGCCCCGCCCAAGGTATACCCAGCGAGCTCCTGTGCTATCTGCATTACCTGCTCTTGATAGAGGATGATGCCGTAAGTGGGCTGCAAAATAGGTTTAAGTGAAGGGTGCTGGTACTGCTGATCGGGGTAGGCAAGCGCCTCCCTGCCGTGTTTTCGATTGATGAAGTTGTCAACCATGCCCGATTGCAGCGGGCCCGGTCGAAACAGGGCAACAAGGGCGATGATATCCTCAAAACAATCGGGCTGAAGCCGCTTAATAAGATCTTTCATACCCCGGGATTCGAGCTGAAAGACAGCGGTCGTCTCAGCCCGTTTCAGTAGCTCAAATACGCGGGTATCATCCAGTGGGATGTTGATGATGTCCACGGGGGACTCCCCCTTCGCACGGGTTGCATTGATCATCGCCACAGCCCAGTCGATGATCGTCAGGGTGCGAAGACCCAAAAAGTCGAACTTGACCAGCCCGGCTTCCTCGACATCATTTTTGTCGTACTGGGTCACCAGTCCGCCCCCCTCCTCATCGCAGTAGAGAGGAGAGAAATCGGTGAGTTTGGATGGAGCAATGACTACCCCACCAGCGTGCTTACCGACATTGCGCGTGATGCCCTCCAGTTGGCGAGCCATATCCCATATTTCCTGGGCTGAACTGTCTTCCTCGAGCAGCTTGCGCAAGGCTTCTTCTTGCTCGAAGGCCTTATCGAGGGTCATGCCAACTTCGAAGGGGATCAGCTTCGACATTTTGTCAGCCAAGCCATACGGCTTATCCTGTACGCGAGCGACATCCCTGACCACCGCTTTGGCCGCCATGGTGCCAAAGGTGATGATCTGCGAGACTGCTTGCTTACCGTAGGTGTTTGCGACGTACTCAATTACCTCGTCGCGCCGCTCCATACAGAAGTCTACGTCGAAGTCGGGCATGGATACCCGCTGCGGATTCAAAAAGCGTTCAAACAGTAGGTCATACTCGAGCGGATCCAGATCCGTAATCTCCAGCGCATACGCCACCAGCGATCCGGCGCCCGATCCTCGTCCAGGTCCAACGGGAATTCCGTGCTGTTTACCCCAACGGATGAAATCCATTACCACCAAAAAGTAGCCGGGGAAGCCCATTTCGGCGATCGTTTGAAGCTCGAAATCCAATCGCTCCCGATACCGCTGGCGTTCGTTTTGGTCGTCGAGATTAAGTTGCTCAAACCGGCGTTCCAGGCCTTCGTGGGATACCTGTGCCAGAAACGCATCAATGGTCATGCCCTCGGGCACGGGAAAATCAGGCAGAAAAGGCTCGCCCAACGGAATACTGACACTGCATCGCCGGGCTATCTCGACCGAGTTAGCCAGCGCCTCGGGAATGTCCTCGAACAACGACGCCATCTCAGCGGGGGTTCGTAGATATTGTTGCTCCGAGTACAAGCGGGGGCGTCTCGGATCATCGAGGGTTCTGCCATCTCCGATACAGACTCTCGCTTCATGGGCCTCATATTCCTGTGCATCGAGAAAGCGGACATCGTTTGTAGCAACGACTGGACAATCCAAGCCCTGTGCAAGCGCGACGACACCGTGGATATAGTCTTCCTCCTCCGCGCGTCCGGTGCGATGCAGCTCCAGATAATATCTGTCGGGGAATAGCGTAAGCCAGTCCGCCAAAGCAGCCCGGGCTGCATCCTCATGGCCGTGAAGCAGCAACTGACCCACATCACCTTGACGCCCCCCCGACAGCGCAAGTACACCGTCACTAAACACAGGGATCCAATCGCGCTGAATACGCGCTGATCCGAAGTACTGTCCTTCCTGCCATGCTTTCGAGATAAGGCAGATCAAATTGCGATAGCCGGTATCGTTCATGGCCAACAGGGTCAGCGAAAAGGGGCGATCTTTGTCAGCAGGATCCTCTACCAAGAAGTCCGCACCTACGATCAGCTTAATCCCGGCAGCCTGCGCGGCCTTGTAGGCCTTGATAAGTCCGTAAAAATTAGTGAGATCGGTGATCGCTACCGCGGGCATATCCAACGCCGCGACAGCCTCAATTAGCTTGGGAATCCTGACGATTCCGTCGCTGAGGGAAAACTCGGAGTGAACGCGAAGATGAACAAAAGAACTCATAACCGATACGCTAGCCGACTCAGTCGACCTTGAGCAAGCGTTTTACTGGTCCAAAGCTTCGCCGGTGTACGTCAAGCACGCCGTGGACTTTTAAGGCTTCTAGATGCTCCCGGGTCGGATAGCCCTTGTGCCTGCCAAAGCCATACTGCGGATACTGGCCATCCAGCTCTTCGAGCTCACTGTCTCGCTGAACCTTGGCCAAAATGGAGGCAGCGCCAATCGCGGGCTCCAACGCATCCCCCCCAACGATCGGTCGTGCCTCGTAGGCCCACTTGGGCAATCGATTACCATCGACTAAGACCAGCGAAGGCTGGACGGTGAGGCCCTCAACCGCGCGCTTCATCGCCAACAACGAGGCTTCCAGAATGTTCAGCGCATCTATCTCCTGTACCGAGGCACGACCCACACTCCATGCGATTGCAAGCGCTTTGATTTCTTTGGCAAGGCGCTCTCGGCGTATGGCTGACAATTTTTTGGAATCCGTGATCCCTTCGGGAATTTGATCAGACAATATGACCGCGGCGGCCACCACATCCCCCGCCAGAGGCCCTCGGCCAACCTCGTCTACGCCAGCCACCAAGCCACGGCCCGGGCCAGCAAACAAATCGGCTGTGGCCACTACGTGGCCAACCCATCGATCGCGTCCGCGACCCGCGGCGCAAATCCTCCGCCAATCATCCCTGCGAGCTCACCGAAGTGCACCACCTGATCCTCGCAGCCGCGCTCCAGTGCTGCCTCGACAGCATCGGCAAGCGCCTCTGGCGTTGCCGCCGCTTGAAGCAATTCAGGCACAATCGCTCGCCCCGCGAGCACATTGGGCAACCCGACAAATCGAGTAATCGCGAGGCGCGAAAGTATCTGCCAAGACAGCCAGTGCATGCGATAGGCAATGACCATGGGTTTGCGCAATAACATAGCCTCCAGCGTGGCGGTCCCTGACGCTAACAACACGGCATCAGCCAACGCCATCGTTTCACGGCCCCGTCCCAGAACAACAGTAACGGGCAAATCCACCGAATCAAGAGCAGCTTCGATTTGCCCTTGTCGCTCGGTGTTTGCCGCGGGAATCAAAAACCGCAGTTCCGGGTGGCGGGCGTGCAATCGCTGCATGGTCGGTACATAAACCGGCATCAATCCCGCAATTTCACCCGAGCGACTCCCAGGCAATACCGCCAACACCTTATCGGTTTGACCAACACCGAGTCGCTCGCGAAGAGTGTCTTGAGCCGGCAAAGCGGCAAGCTCCTCGATGAGCGGATGACCCACGCACGTCGCAGCGACACCGGCTTCTTGGTAAACGGCCACCTCAAAGGGCAGAAGGCAAAGCATTAAATCCACCGACTGGGCGATATGCTTTATCCTCCCGGCTCGCCAGGCCCAGACCGAGGGGCTCACAAGATGGGCTGTCCTGACACCCTTTTGCCGAAGGCGTGACTCGACACCTAGATTAAAATCGGGGCTATCGATGCCGAGAAAGCAGTCGGGCCGTAAGTCCAGCTGTTGCTCACAAAGATGCCGACGAATACTCAGCAATTCAGGTAGGCGTTTGAGGGGCTCTACAATGCCGAACACCGAGAGCCGATCCATCGGATACAGCGAGGCGAGGCCTTGTTCGGCGAGGCGCGTGCCTCCTATGCCTGACAAGGTCAGCTGATCGCCGTAACGGGTGCGCAGTTCGCCAGCAACAGCGCCACCTAAAATGTCGCCTGAGGTCTCTCCTGCTGCGATGCCAATATGTAGCTCCGTCCCAGACACCTCAACGAACAATGCCGCGCTCAGAGGCTTGCAGGCTATCAACCAATGGCTGAATTTCGGGGGTTTCTTTGGCCATTACCTCGAGTCGCTGTACGGCAGCGTCAAGTGTAAGCCCCTGGCGATAAATAATTTTGTAGGCCCGACGTAATTCTGCAATGGCGTGAGAGTCAAAGCCCCGTCGCCTCAAACCCTCCGCATTAATCGTTTTTGCCTGCGCTGGCGCACCGGCAACCGTGACGTATGCCGGCACATCCTTGCCAATGCTGGTACCCATGCCACTGAAACTGTGAGCGCCGATCTTGCAAAATTGGTGGACCAGCGTGTAACCACTTAGAATAGCCCAATCCCCCACGATGACATGCCCGGCGAGTGCAGTGTTATTCACTAGGATAGTGTGGTCACCCACAACGCTGTCGTGACCGATGTGAGCGTACGCCATCACCAAGTTGTGACTGCCGATTTGGGTGAGGGATTTGTCTTGCACCGTGCCGCGATGGATGGTCACGTTCTCGCGGATAATGTTGTCATCGCCAATACGCAGCTCCGTGGGCTCATCACGGTACTTAAGGTCCGGGGTCGCTTCGCCGATCGAAGAAAATTGATAAATATGATTGCGGGCACCTAGGGTGGTGGGGCCCTTCACCACGACGTGCGACTCGATCACCGTTTGGTCACCTATTATTACCCCGGGGCCGATAATGGAATACGGCCCAACTGTGGCTGACTCGGCGACCCGAGCAGAGGGATCTACGATGGCTGTAGGGTGAATCACCCCTTAACGGTCCGCGCAGAGGATGGTGGCCGAAGCGCAAATCTGACCATCCACTTCGGCTCGCACCGCGAACTTCCAAATCCCGCGACGCTCACTCACGATCTCGGCGTGCAAGTGCACCCTGTCGCCGGGGACACAAGGACGCTTGAAGCGCAAATCGTCGACCCCCACCAGATAATAGATGGAACCATCCGCGGGAGTTTTGCCCATGGATTTAAAGCCGAGGATACCCGCCGCCTGAGCCATAGCTTCTACCAACAGGACGCCGGGAAATACCGGGTTATCTGGAAAATGGCCATCGAAGAAGGGTTCGTTGATACTCAGATTTTTGTAGGCCTCAATGCGCTTACCGAGTTCAAGGTCCACCACCCGATCTACGAGCAAGAACGGATAACGGTGCGGAAGGTGCTCGCGAATCGCCTCTATATCCATATTCATTCTCGGTTTCCTCAATCCTTGCTATCGACAGCCAATAGGCTGGCGAGCTGCTTTTCAAGCTGTGCAATGCGCTTGGCCATTTGAGCCAGCTGTTCAAATCGCACCGCATTTTTGCTCCAGTCTTTGTGGGGCTGAATCGGTGTACCCGACGCGTAGATGACGGGTTTGGGGAGTGATCGGGTGACCCTGCCCTGACCATTGATATGAACATTATCACCGATAACCAAATGATCACTAACACCAACCATTCCCGCGAACGTACAGTCGCTGCCGATGACAGTGCTGCCGGCAATACCCGAACACGCGGCAATCCCGGTGCGTTCTCCTATCTGGACGTTGTGGGCTATGTGTATTTGGTTATCGAGGATGACATGATCCGCAAGCACCGTGTCTCCCAACGCTCCCCGATCAATCGTGGTGCTTGCGCCAATCTCGACGAAATTGCCAACAACGACACCTCCCAGTTGCAGGATTTTTTCCCATTTTCCATTATCGGACGCAAATCCAAACCCATCGGCCCCAATGACTGTATTGGCATGAACGGTGCAATGATCTCCAAGGGTCACGCTGTGATAAATCACGACCCCTGGGTAGAGACGCGTGTGACGACCCACCTTACTGCCGTCACCGACATAGGCGCCCGCGCCGATGTAAGCCTGTTCACCGATAACAGCATTGGCTTCAACCACCGCAAACGGCCCTACGGTGACACCAGCTCCTAGCGAGGCACTGTCGTGAATAACGGCCGAGGGATGAATCGCGCCATCCAAGACCGGACGATTATCAAACAGCTTCGTGGCACGCGCGTAGGTGAGGTAGGGCTTATCACTAAGCAGACAGTCACCGCTCCAGTGTTCCGTCCAGTCGGGATGCAAAATGACCGCTCCGGCGTTGGACTGCTCGAGACCAGATAAATACTTGGGTTGGGAGACGAAACTGAGTTGGCTGGAGGAGGCTTGATCGAGTGGCGCAATGCCCTCGATCAGGAGTTCTGGGTTGCCCCTGAGCTCCAACGCCAAGGCGCTGGCGATGTCACCCAGAGTCACCATGTCGGGATCCTTAGCCTTCTGATGGCAACTGATTCAGCTTGTCAGTCACCTTAGCGGTGATGCTGTAACCCAGATCAGCATGGATAACCGTCTGCTGCTGAAGCAACAAACCAATTTGCTCGGTCGCAATGATGTCACGCAACACTTCGCGCGCTTTGGGCGCAAGCTCCTGAAAAACCATTTGCGCATTTTGTTGTTGCAAGGATTGAAGCTTCTTGCCCACGTACTCCAAATCCGCATTCTTACTCGCTACTTTTTGGCGGGCAGACACTTTTTGGTCCTCGCTCATCGCTGCCTGATCACGCTGGAAGTCCTGGGCAAGCTTTTCGAGTTCGGCACGCAAACTCTCAAACTCTTGGCGGTCCGCCGAAAAATCTTCATTTTGTTCAAACTCGGACAGCCGCTGTTGCGCATAATCCGTTTGGAGAATCGCCTCCTCCAGATTGACGACAGCGATACGACCTTGTGCCGCTGCAACCATCGGCAGCACTAAAAATGCCATTACCACCATCAACTTGGATACTACTTTCACGGGAACCTCCGTCATTTCCTATTTAAAAACTTCTACCTAACGTGAACTGGAATACTTCGCGCTCGTCAATTTCGCTGGCATTCAGCGGTTTCGCGAGGCTGAATGTCAGCGGACCGAATCCGGATAACCAAGTAACGCCTATTCCCACAGAGTACCGCAGCTCTCCGGCATCAACATCAAAACAATTCACCTGATTACTGCGGCATTTGGTATTGAAAACGTTGCCAATATCGAAGAAGAGCGCCGACCGTAGCGAGCTCCTGTCCTTAATAAACGGCATGGGGAAGAGGATCTCGGCACTCGCCTCAGCGAGCACGTTGCCGCCAAAAGGATCCGGCCGGTTGTACACGGGCTGGACCACAATTTTACCGCTGTTGGGATCCACCACATAACCATACTGGCGGCCATCGGGGCCCCCAATTTGTGTTGGCCGACCGTTTTCATCGATCTGGGTTATCGGCTGATTGCCGGTGTAAAGAAGCGGAGGCGTGCTTCGTGGACCCAAGGTGTTAGTCTCAAACCCACGCACCGAACCAAAACCACCCGCAAAAAAGTGCTCATAAAATGGCAGCTCTGAGGTATCGCCATAACCGCCGCCGTATCCCAATTCTCCGCGCAAGTGGAAGGTAAATTCCCGCCAAATAGGCAGGTATATCTCGCCGCGATACGTCAATTTATAAAATTCAAGATCGGAAAAGGGCACCGAGACCTCAAGCGCCACCGACTGCGACGCACCCCGGGTCGCCAGCTGACCCCGGTTCAGCGTCGATTGCAGCCACGAACCTGTGAGCGTGTAATTAAGATAGTTATTGCCGTTCAAATCCAAAAAGCCGGGCTGTCCTGGCACTGTGAGTGCTGTGATCGGCAGCTCGCTTATCGGCCGCAGCTCTTCGGGCATCGAGTAAGTGCCATCGGCCTGCAGCGTGGATTCATACCAATTTTCAATCTGGGGATCCAAACGCGGGCTCGCCTTGATTTCCTGAACCGCATACTGACCCTCGGTGATCTTGGTATCCGCGATGCCAAAGGAGAAACCGAGTCGCTGTGTCTCGCTGATCGGGTAGCCAAAGTTTAGGTTGGCACCCACGGTATCGGTTGTATAGCTCGCAACGTTGATCTGGGACAGGTCGGTCTTGCGATAAAACACGCTCCAGCCCCGACTGACCCCATCTTCGGTGAAGTACGGGTTGGTGTAGTTAAGACTAAGGACATCCTGATACCGCGAGGAATTTAGATTAATGCCGACACGCCGGCCGGAACCCAAAAAGTTATTTTGCTGAAGATTCAGACCGAGAATCAGGCCTGCATCCTGTGCGTAGCCGATGCTGCCACCAATAGAACCAAAGGATTGTTCCTCCACGGCGTACTCGACGTCGATCAGATCGTCATAGCCGGCAACCTCTTTTGTCTCCACCTCGGTGGTTTTGAAGAACCCGAGTCGCTGTAAACGGATACGACCTTGCTCGATAGATGACGCCGAAGCCGGTGCCGACTCCATTTGGCGCATCTCGCGACGCAGAACGTCATCCGCGGTGCTCATGTTCCCCTTGAACTCGATCCGTCGGACATAGGTGCGCTTGCCGGGATCGATGAAGAATTTGATCTCGACCGAATTCCCATCCTCCATCACCTCGGGAATACCCGTGACCTTGGCGAAGTTATAGCCCTCATTACCAAGCCGCCGGGTGAGATATTCTTCGGTTGTCGTCACTAACTGCTGCGAGTAGATCTGCCCTTCGCGCACGAGAAGGAAGCGCTCGAGATCCTCCTCGGGCAGCACAAGATCGCCCGAGAGACCTACGTCCGCTACGGTAAAGCGCTCACCTTCGGTGACATTGGCTGTGATATAGACCGCTTCCATACTCGGTGATACTGCGATCTGCGTGGAGTCAATCGTGAACTCGAGATATCCCCGATCGAGATAGTAGGAGCTGAGCTTCTCCAGATCCGACGTTAGTTTCTCTTTCGAATACTTGTCGTCGCTGGTGAAAAACGACAGCCAACCGGTGGTTTTTAGCTCAAAAAGGTCCTGCAGATCCTCATCAGAATAAACCGTATTGCCCACCACGTTGATGTGTTTTATGGTGGCCACCGTGCCCTCATTGACATCAATCGCAATGGACACGCGGTTTCTGGGTTCCGGGATGACTTCCGCATCAATGCGGGCATCGTAACGCCCTTGAAGCACGTACTGTCGCTGCAATTCTAGCTGCATCCCTTCCAGCGTGGAGCGCTGGAACACGTTACCCACCGCGAGGCCGGCACCCTTGAGACCATCCAACAGCGCGTCGGTCTCAATCGCCTTATTACCATCAATCGTGATTTCACTGATGCTCGGACGTTCAGCGACAGTAATGACCAAGACACTGCCGTCGCGGCCGATCGCTATGTCATCAAAGTTACCTGTCGCAAACAGATTTTTCGCTGCAGCCCGCACCGCATAGGTGTCGGCGACATCCCCCACACCAACCGGCAATGCCGCAAATACGCTGCCGGGCGAGATTCGCTGAAGACCCTCGACCCGGATATCCGCAATGGTAAACGGCCCTTCTTGGGCTGCTAAAGGAAAGACCAAACTCACCAGCAAAACGAAACTCGTTAGCATCTTGGCAAGTATGTTCTTCATAAAATTAGTGGGCTGCATTAAACGCCGTCTCTCTACAAATTTGCGCCGATAGTTGCTTAATTTGCTACTTAAACTGCCAGAAGCGCCCCCGAAAACATGGGAAGCGAGCTCATCCGAAGAGGCCTTACCCGCCATGAAGCTCACTATTTTGCTGGCCACCCTCACAGGCGAGCGACGTCATTATACAGGGCAAATGCCATTAAACTCAGCACCATTGCAAATCCCAGTTGATACCCAAAAACCTGCACCCGCTCTGGCACGGCACGACCGCTGATCGCCTCTATAGCGTAAAAAAGCAAATGTCCTCCATCGAGCACGGGGATGGGCAGCAGGTTCAACGCGCCCAGGGAAACGCTGAGGAGCGCGAGGAAGCTAAACCACGACAACAGCCCAGATTCCGCAGAGGAAGCGGCAATCTGGGCAATCGTGATCGGTCCCGACAGGTTATCAGTGGAAATAAGTCCTTTGACCATTTTAATCATCGACTCAAAAGTAAACAGCGTGAGATTAACCGTGCGCTTTACCGCAGCGAACAGTGCCTCCACCGGCCCACGGTCAAAGGTCCTGATGCGCTCCTTGGGAAACTCGGGCATCCGGACACTCATGCCTACGGAGCCAATCGGCTGATTTTCAGATTCCACCTTATTTGGGATCACTGGGATCATTAGGTTGATCCCATCACGCGCTACCGTCGCCACCAGCGGTACTTCTGGCCGGGCTCGCACATAATCCACCCATGCTGCCCAGGTTGCGATTGCCTGATCATCGGCTGCGATAATTTGATCTCCCGACAAAAATCCGGCTCGCTCAGCGGGGCTCTCCGGAGTAATCGCGTCGATCACCGGTAAAATAACCGGCATTTCCAGCGTGATTCCAAAGCCCTTGAGTGGATCGGGGTTCTCCACTCCCGCCAACCATCGCTCAATGGGCGCCGCCGAACTGTAAAGCACGTCTGACGCCGGGTAACGCGTCGCCACATTGATTTTCCCGGAGTCCCCAAGCCGCTCCAGCAAGCTAAAATTGAGGGCGTTGACCGTCGGGGTTTCGCGGCCATCAATCGATACAATTTCTTGCCCAGATTCAAGCCCGGCAAAATAGGCGGGTGTCCCCGATTCAACGGTGTCTATAACAGGCACCAAGCCCGTTTCGCCGTGTAAAAACAGGCCCCAAAAGACGACTATCGCCAGCAAAAAATTGGCCAAGGGGCCAGCACTGACAATGGCGATACGTTTCCAAACCGACTGGTGGTTAAAAGCGCGGACCTGTTCCGCCGGGGCCACGTCGCCTTCACGCTCGTCGAGCATTTTCACGTAGCCACCCAGGGGAATCGCCGCAAGAGTGTACTCGGTCCCTTGGGCATCGACGCTACGCCAAAGCGGTTTGCCAAAACCAATCGAGAAGCGAAGGACTTTGACCCCACAGCGCCGGGCCACCCAAAAATGGCCGTATTCGTGGAAGGCCACGAGAATGCCTAGGGTCACGAGTGCAATAACAATTGTCTGAACCAACTCCACGGGGGTCAGCCCTCCTTCGACGGCTTTGAGATCATGTTTGCTATCGCTTCAGCAGCGCACTGGCGCGCCTTCGTATCCAGAGCTTCGACCTCCTCGAGGGTAGATGGTTCAGTCAGCTGAACGCCGGCGAGGGCGGCTTCAATAACACGATCGATATCGATAAAGCGGATATCCCGGGCGAGAAAGGAGGCGACGGCAATTTCATTCGCCGCATTGAGGACGCACATGCCACCCGGCAGGGCTATTGCTTCTTGAGCCAAGCGCAAACAAGGAAATGCGTCGAGGTCGGGTGCCCAGAAATCAAGTCGCCCCGCCGCCACTAGGTCCAGTGGTTGCACGCCAGCGGAAATCCGCTCGGGCCAGGCCAGCCCATAGGCGATTGGCGTCCGCATATCGGGGTTACCTAGCTGGGCTAACACCGACCCATCGGTATAGCGAATCATGGAATGCACAATACTCTGGGGATGGATAACAACATCAATGTCCTCGGGGGTGCTGGAAAACAGCCAGCAGGCCTCAGCCAGCTCCAACCCTTTATTGACCAAGGTGGCCGAATCGACCGAAATTTTAGGCCCCATCGACCAGTTGGGGTGATCACAGGCTTGCTCCGGCGTGACGTCAACCAGCTCATCGCGGGTTTTGCCTCGAAATGGCCCCCCCGAAGCGGTCAACACAATTTTCTCCACCGACGCCATCTGCGGCCGCGCCTGATGATCCGAAGGCACGCACTGGAACATGGCATTGTGTTCACTGTCGATGGGCAGAAGCACTGCACCGCCTCTTCTCACCCCCTGCATGAAAACCGATCCGGCGCTCACCAAGGCCTCTTTGTTGGCGAGCAACAATCGCTTACCTGCCTCGGCAGCGGCGAGCGTAGGTCGCAACCCGGCAAAGCCAACAATGGCGGCCATCACGACGCCTACAGCAGGATCTTCTGCTATCGCCACCATCTCGGCATCACCCCAGCGAACTTCGGTGGTGGCTTCAGGTGGCAACCTCGCAGTCACCTGCTCGGCAGCGTCTGCATCCCCCATGACCACGACCCTGGGATTGTGGGTAGCGACCAGCTCGAGCATTTTATCAACTGACTGATTGGCCGCCAGGGCATGCACCTGATAGCGCTCGGGATGACGCTCGACAACGTCAAGGGTATTCAATCCGATAGAGCCCGTAGCCCCCAGCACAACTAGCTGCTCCATGGCTAATAACCCATCAAAATCAAGCCGAGAGCAAAAACCGGGGACGCACCGCACAGACTATCGAGCCGGTCGAGCACACCCCCGTGCCCCGGTAGCAGTGACCCCGAATCCTTTACCCCACTCACCCGTTTCACCATGCTGACGGTCAAGTCTCCGAGCACCGAAGCGCCCGCAAAGGCCAAGCCCAACATAAAAATCGACGGCAGCGCCAAATGTGACAGGCTCAGAGGCAGTACCGCGGCGACAACACCGGTAACCAGCAATACGCCAAAAACACCGCCCCACAACCCCTCCCAAGTCTTACCCGGACTGACGGCGGGAGCCAGTTTATGGGCGCCCCACTTTCTACCGACGAAATAGGCACTGATATCTGCGGCCGCAACACCCAGCACCAGCACGACCATCAGGAACGGACCGTAGGGCAGCGACAGCAGAAAGACCGCTGACAGCCAGGTTGCAGTCAGGATTAACCATCCCATCAGGGTTCTGGTGATAGCGCTGCGCCACAACCACGTGGACCGCGGGTAGCTCTCAACCAGTAACATCGCAACCGACCAAAAAAGGCACGCAATCCCAAGCCAAGGCTGAACAGCAGCACGGGTGGGTGCATCACCCAGTTCGCAAAAAAACCACAGACCCACCAAACAAGCGAACAGCACGAGGCTGTACAGGCCGCGTTGCCAAGACATCGTCCACCCCGCGAGTCCGGCCCACTCCCAAGCGGCCGCCATCGAGATAAAGGCAAACAACAGCGAGAGCCAGTTCATATTTAAGAAAATAACGCTCGCAAGAAAGACACTCGCGAGGATGACAGCGGTAATGATCCGTTGTCTTAACACGCTAATCGGTCTCTCCCACCGTCGCGAGGGAACCGACCAAACTTGTAGCGGCTCTCACGCCGAAACGACGCTCACGCAAAGCAAATTCTGTAAGCGCAGCATCGAGGGTCTCGGCATCAAAAGCGGGCCACAACACGTCGATGAACAGGAGTTCGGCATAACCGAGCTGCCACAGTAAAAAGTTAGAGACGCGATGGTCGCCACCGGTTCGAATACACAGATCGAGCGGGGCCAACCCCGCGAGCGACAACGCGCCTTCGATGTCCCCCTCAGTAAGATCCGCCGCAGCAAGCTCTCCCCGTTCAACCCGTGATGCCAAGTCGCGCATCGCATTGGTGATATCCCATTGACCGCCATAGTCAACAGCGAGTACCAGGGTGCCCTCGGTATTTGCCTCCGTAGCGGCTTCACACCGCGCCATCAGTCGCTGCAAGCGCCCGCTGAATCGATCCCGACGACCGATAAAGCGCAGGCGAATATTGTCCCGATTGAGCTTTTCAGTCTCTCGCCGCAAATAGCGTGAAAACAACGCGAGCAGCGCGCGCACCTCAGGCTCGGGTCGGCCCCAGTTTTCGCTACTAAAGGCAAACAAGGTAAGTACCTCGACGCCTCGCTGCTTACAGGCTTCCAGTGTGGTGCGAACTGCTTCAACCCCGGCACGATGGCCCGCTGTGACCGAGAGTCCGCGCTGCCTGGCCCAACGACTGTTGCCATCCATAATAATCGCGAGGTGACGCAACGGCTGCTGGACCGGCGCGGTGGGGATTGTGTCGTAGCGGGCGTTCACGAAGTCAAGGGGCTGAAGCGCGAGCTTCAGATTTCCATCAGGTCGGCTTCTTTGACAGCCAAGGCATCTTCTACCTTTGCTATAAAGCTATCGGTCAGCTTCTGAATCAGATCCTGGCCGCGGCGGTCATCGTCCTCCGAAATTTCTTTGTCTTTAACCAAATCTTTGAGCAAGCTGTTGGCATCGCGACGCGCATTGCGAATGGAAACACGGGCGGCCTCGGCCTCTGCTTTTGCCTGCTTGATGTAACCGCGTCTGGTTTCCTCGGTGAGCATCGGCATGGGGATACGGATAACATCCCCGGCAGTGGCAGGATTTAGCCCGAGATCAGACTTCAAAATCGCTTTTTCAATAACGGGCGTCATGCTCTTGTCGAAAGCGGTGACCGCCAGGGTTCGCGCGTCTTCAACATTGATATTGGCCAACTGGTTCAGGGGTGTCTCCGCCCCGTAATACTCCGCACGCACCCCATCGAGTAGGCTCGGGTGGGCACGGCCGGTTCTGATTTTATTGAAGTTATGAGCAAGCGCTTCAAGGGATTTTTCCATGCGTTGCTGCGTATCTTGCTTGATATCGTCAATCATCACTCTTTTTCCATTTCCAGGCCCAAGTCAACTGTCGCCCGCATACTTTTGTCGGCGCTACCTGATGAGAGTGCCCTCATCGCCACCACGCACAATACTGAGCAGAGCGCCCCGCTCGGCCATATCGAAAACCCGGACCGGCAAATTATGATCCCGACACAGACAAATTGCCGTGAGATCCATGACCTCTAATTTCTTATCGAGCACCTCATCAAAGGTCAGCTCGTCGTATCGGATGGCGTTGCTGTCCTTCATAGGATCGGCGCTGTAAACCCCGTCAACCTTGGTTGCTTTCAGCACCAAGTCGGCGTCAATCTCGATACCTCTCAGGCACGCCGCGGAGTCAGTCGTAAAAAACGGGTTACCGGTCCCCGCCGAGAAAATCACGACATCGCCGTTGCTCAGCGCGCGTATCGCCTTGCGCCGGTCATAATGATCGACAACGCCGCTCATGGGGATCGAGGACATCACTTGGGTCGCAATGTTTGAGCGCTCGAGAGCGTCACGCATTGCCAGGGCGTTCATCACCGTGGCGAGCATGCCCATATGATCCCCTGTAACTCGGTCCAGACCGGCCGCCTGCAGCGCCTTGCCGCGGAACAGGTTTCCGCCACCGACCACCAAGCCAACCTGAACACCAATCCCCACCAACTGCCCAACTTCAAGCGCCAACTGATCGAGCACTTTGGGGTCGATGCCGAAGGCCTCATCGCCCGTCAGGGCTTCGCCACTCAGCTTCAAGAGGATGCGTTTATAAACTTTTTCTTTCACCGCCCCACTCACCTAAAAATCGCTGTGCGAGATACTACCGGAATCCTCACGCCGGCGTTAGGCGCGCTGGCAGCCAAATCACCATTTGGCAGGATTTTTGCCCATAAAAAACGGGGCTGATGCCCCGTTTTCTCTTGCCTAGTGCGCCACGGCCGTCTCAACCGTTGAGCTGGGCCGCCACTTCGTCGGCGAAATCGACTTTTTCGACCTCAATGCCCTCGCCAACCTCAAAGCGCGAAAAAGACACCACCTCTGCTCCGGCCGCTTTGACCAGCTTACCCACGGTAGTATCAGGGTCTTTCACGAAGGCCTGCTCGGTCAAACTGTTTTCGGCGAGGTACTTCTTGATCCGTCCATCGATCATCTTTTCGATGATTTCAGCCGGTTTGCCCGATTCCTGAGCCTGCGCGGTGAAAATCGCTCGCTCTTTGTCGATCGATTCCTGGGGCATATGCTCCGGAGAGACCACCTGGGGATTCACCGCCGCCACGTGCATCGCGACATCCCGTGCCAAGTCCTGATCGCCACCCTTGAGCTCAACCAGCACGGCTATTCGCTTGTTACCGTGTACGTAGCCGCCAAGAACCCCAGAGCCATCAATCATCGCTGCCCGACGGACCCCGATGTTCTCACCAATTTTTTGGACCAAAGCTTCACGGGCCTCTTCAATCGGACCACTCTTCAGCGACTCCACATCGTCAGAGCGGCTGTCGAAAACAGCGTCCGTGACCATACCTACGAAGTTGAGGAAGTTCTCATCCCGCGCCACAAAGTCGGTCTCACTGTTCACCTCGACCAAAATGCCGTAGCCGCCATCTTCGGCAATACGCATCGCCACGACGCCGTCCGCGGCTATTCGACCCGCTTTCTTTGCCGCTTTCATACCACTCGACTTACGCAACGCCTCAATAGCAGCCTCTACGTCGTTGTTGGCCTCAGCAAGCGCTTTTTTGCACTCCATAAGCCCCAGGCCCGTGCGTTCACGTAACTCTTTCACCAATGCTGCAGACATAATTAATTCCTCGTTCAGGTTTCGAGCAGCAGCGCTCAACCCTGAGTTAGTACAGCTAAAGCTGTCGAATATTGGGAGGACGCCGCGGCGAGCGCGGCGCCGGCATCACGCTTCGGCCGGGGCCTCGTCGGTGGCGGGTGCATCGGCAGCCTCTGCCACTTCGACGAATTCATCAGCCACAGGCACCTCGCCGCGTTCAGCCTTTCCTGCCAACACAGCGTCAGAAACAGCTTTCACATAGAGTTTGATTGCCCGGATGGCGTCATCATTGCCGGGAATAATAAAATCGATGCCATCGGGATTACTGTTGGTATCGACAATCCCGATCACAGGGATTCCAAGCTTGTTGGCTTCCGTAACCGCAATGCGCTCGTGGTCGACATCGACTACGAAGAGCACGTCGGGAAGACCCGCCATTTCCTTAATACCGCCGACAGACCGCTCCAACTTCTCCTTGGCCCGTGTGCGCATCAGAGCTTCTTTTTTGGTCAAGCGGGCAAACGTACCATCGGCCTCTTGCTCTTCGAACTCGCGAAGTCGCTTGATCGATGCGCGGACCGTCTTGTAATTGGTCAACATGCCACCAAGCCAGCGATGGCTCACATAGGGCATACCGCAGCGTTCCGCCTGCTCTTGAATGATTTTCCCTGCAGCGCGCTTGGTTCCCACGAACATGATGTTGTTCTTGTTGCTCGCCAGACGCTTCACGTAGTCCAACGCCTCGTTGAAGGCGGGCACCGTGTGCTCGAGATTGATAATGTGAATTTTGTTACGAGCCCCGAAAATGTATTGGTCCATTTTGGGGTTCCAGAAACGGGTCTGGTGTCCGAAGTGTGCGCCTGCCTGCAGCAGATCGCGCATGCTTACCTGCGTCATGATTGCTTCCTTGTTTGGGTTACTCTTCCGATCACCGCCTGAGTCCAACTGGCTATGCCAGCACCCGGCTCAGGTGACAGGGTGATCGTGCTTCGTTAGGCCATGGCTGGAGGCTGAACCCCTTATGCCTGGCGGTTTTCCGCGCCCAATGCGGCCGCGGGCGCGCTTTATACCACAAGCTGTAGCCAGACTAAAGCCCCCAAAGACATGGCATCCGGCTTCCGCTACAATGGGACCGTTGTTAACCCAAGACGATATTTTCATGCCAGTAACACCCAAAACTCAGGAAGAAATCGAGGGCATGCGCGTGGCCGGACGTCTCGCCGCCGAGGTTCTCGAGATGATCGAGCCACTGATTGAGGTGGGGATGACCACCGGAGAAATCGACAGGATTTGCCACGATTACATCGTCGAGGTTCAGCAAGCGATCCCCGCGCCGCTGAACTATCACGGGTTCCCCAAATCGATCTGCACCTCCGTTAACGAGGTTATCTGCCACGGCATTCCCTCCGACAGCAAGCGCCTAAAAAATGGCGACATCGTCAATATCGACGTCACCGTCATCAAAGACGGGTGGCACGGCGACACCAGCATCATGGTTGGTGTAGGTGATGTTGCGCCCCACGCCGAGCGGCTCATGCGTATCACCCAAGAGTGTCTGTACCGGGCTCTGGAAGTGGTCAAACCCGGCGCAACGCTGGGGGATATAGGTCATGTCATCCAGCAGCACGCAGAAGGCAGTTACTATTCAGTAGTGCGGGAATACTGCGGTCACGGGATCGGCCAAATATTCCATGAAGAGCCTCAGGTACTGCATTACGGCAGGCCCGGCGAGGGCATGGTGTTGGCGGAAGGGATGACCTTCACCATAGAGCCCATGATCAATGCGGGAAAACGCCATACGAAACTAAACGTGAAAGACGGCTGGACCGTCACGACTAAGGACGGCCGGCTGTCGGCGCAGTGGGAACACACGCTGGCTGTCACGTCGACGGGTTGCGAAGTGTTTACCCGCCGGCGCAATGAAAATTTGCCCTGCTAAATGACTGCTTCCTCGACCGACACGGCGCCCGCAATCCAGGACACAGGTAATCCCACGGCAGATTGCCAGCGGTTTTTGGAGACCATAACGGAAACCCTGGCGTCACAGTTCCATCCGACCAAACCGATCTGGCCCCTGCTCGCCGCCCGGGCAGAAGCCATGGATCAGTTGATAGGCTACCTGTGGTCCAAAGCCGACCTCGATAATGCGGGATTGGGCATTTTCGCGGTGGGCGGCTACGGACGGGGGGAGCTCTACCCCCAATCGGATATTGATTTACTACTACTTTCAGAGAGCGAGCCTTCGGCTGAGCTCGGTGAACGACTATCAGGCTTGCTGCAGCAGCTCTGGGACATTGGCTTGAAAGTGGGCTCCAGTGTCCGCTCAATAGCTGAATGTGTCGACCTTGCCGCCAGTGATCTCAGCGTTTTTACGACGCTGATCGAAGCGAGACCGATAGTGGGTGATGCTGCCTTGTTAGACAGCCTCACCCACAAAATGAGCCCTGACGCCATGTGGAACAGCAAGGACTTCTATCTGGCAAAGCTAACCGAGACCAATGAGCGCCACGATAAGTTTGCCAACACCGAGAATAACCTAGAGCCCAACGTCAAAAACGGGCCCGGGGGACTTCGGGATATTCAGGTCATTGGTTGGATTGCCAAGCGCCACTATGGCATCTCTCTCGGGTCCCTCGATGAAGTCGATTACCTCAATCCCGATGAGAAACGCATGCTGGAGGCGGGCAAGAACTTTATCGGCCAGGTTCGATTCGCGCTGCACACGCTCACGGGAAGAGAGGAAGACAGACTGCTGTTTGACCATCAGCGTAAGCTCGCTGGCCTGTGGGAAATGGTCGACGGAGAAAAACTTGCCGTTGAGCAATTCATGCAGGTTTACTACCGATGGGCGCAGGCGATCGGTCAGCTCTACGAGCTCGTCATGCAGGCCTTCGATCAGCAGATCCTGCGCGCGGAGGGAGACTTTCCGAAAGTGACCATTGATGACGATTTTGAAGTCATCGGCGGCTTATTGTCGGCGCGCCACTCAGGAGTCTTCAGCGAAAAACCGGGCAATCTTTTGCGTGCTTTTGTGGTACTGGCCAACGATTCCACCATAACTGGCATCGCGCCCGGTACCTGGCGCTTGCTGCGAGCAGCACAGCACCGCATCGATCCGGCGTTTCGTGCCAACCCAGAGAATCAAGCGTGCTTTATGGCCCTCCTGCAGTCACCCTTTGGGGTCACCATGCAGCTGCGTCGAATGGCCCGCCACGGCATTTTAGGGCGATACCTTCCTGAGTTTGGACGCATCGTTGGGCAGATGCAGTTCGATCTTTTTCACGCCTACACCGTGGATGCGCACACCCTAGAAGTACTCGCCAATACTCGGCGATTCATGCGCGCCGACTTCACCGACAAGTTCCCGGTATCCACCCGTATTGCCCAGCGATTACGAAAGCCAGTACTGCTGTACATTGCCGCGCTGTACCACGACATTGGTAAAGGCCGTGGAGGGGACCACTCCGAACTTGGAGCTGTTGACGCTCATGGCTTTTGCCAGCGACATGGCCTCGACCAACGCGACACAGAACTTGTGGTGTGGCTGGTAAAAAACCACTTGTTCATGAGCTCCTTCTCTCAGCGCAAAGATATCTCCGATCCTGATGAGATACTCAAATTCGCCTCCCATGTGATTACCGAAGAGCGCCTTGACTATCTCTATACCCTGACGGTGGCAGATATCCACGGGACCAACCCCGAGCTGTGGAACGCCTGGCGGAGCTCACTGCTCCGCCAGACCTATACCGAAACTCGCCGTGCGCTTCGTCGAGGCCTCGAAAACCCACTCGCACGAGAGGACGTGGTGAACGCGACCCGTGCGGCGGCAGCCGACCTGCTCGAATATCGAGGGTTCCTGAGTTCCGACATGGAAACCGTATGGGCCTCCCGGGACGATGATTATTTTCTGCGGGAACGCCCGGAGGACATAGCCTGGCATACGGAGGCGATAGCCAATCACCGGCAGCCCGAACAACCGCTGGTGCTAGTGCAACAAAGCCAGGATTCTTCGGTGGCCAACGCCACCCAAATCTTCGTGCATGCGCCCGATCAGCCGGAATTATTCGCCCTGCTCTGTAGCGAGATTGAATTTCTGGAACTCAGCATCAACGATGCCCGCATTTATTCGGGCACCAACGGCGCGACGCTCGATACTTTTTTTGTCTTAAAAGCCGATGGGACCGCGGTGCCCGATGACGCAGCGACCCTTGAAACAATTCGCTCAGCGCTTCAGCGTGCATTGGACGCTAGGCACAAGCGCTCGTTCTCCCGTCGTGTCCCACGCCGGCAAAAATCCTTTGTCATACCGACAGAAACGTCGCTCTATCAGGACCACAATCGCGGCTGGAGTGTTCTCGAGCTGACCACCCGGGACAAACCCGGCTTACTCGCGCTTATTGGATCAATCTTCGTGGATCAGGGAATCGGCCTTCAGGCTGCAAAAATCCAAACTCTCGGCGAGCGCGTGGAAGATGTTTTCTTTATCACTGACCGCCGAGGGCAGATGATTGAGGATCAAAAAACACTGGACCTCTTAGCCACCACTTTGCGGGAAACCCTCGATGAGGAAGTCGCTGCCGCCTCATGAATCCCGGACTGACAGATCTTCAGCCTTATCCCTTCGAACGGTTGGCCACCCTCCTCAAAGAGGTAACCCCCGCCATGGATTGCTCGCGCATTGCGCTGACGATCGGGGAGCCACAGCACGCGCCCCCTGAGTTCGCGAAAGCGGCATTAATTGACGCGATGGATTCTCTGGGGCGCTATCCGCCAACAATCGGCTCAGAGACTTTGCGGCAGGTCATTGCTGATTGGTTGTGCCGCCGGTTTGCTCTGGAGTCAGTCAACCCCGCCACCCAGGTTCTGCCGGTCAACGGCACCCGCGAGGCGCTCTTTGCGATCGCTCAGGTCGTGGTGCGCGCCGGCAGCGAAAGCGCCGTTTTGAGCCCCAATCCGTTTTATCAAATCTACGAAGGCGCAGCCCTGCTGGCGGGCACGACCCCACACTTCATCCCGGCAACCGAAAACACAGGCTTCATTCCAGATTACAACGCGTTAACGGATCAGGATTGGGCGGGGTGCGAACTCCTGTATTTATGCACCCCCGGTAACCCCTCGGGGGCAACCATTCCTGAAGCGACGCTGCAACAGCTCATTCAGCTGGCAGACGAACATGACTTTGTGATCGCGAGTGACGAGTGTTACAGCGAAATTTATCGTGCCGATCACAGCCCACCTCCCGGCCTTCTTCAGGCCGCCGCAGCAATGGGGCGCCACACATTTGAACGCTGCCTCGTCTTTCACAGCTTATCCAAGCGGTCCAACCTGCCCGGACTGCGATCGGGGTTCGTCGCCGGGGATGCCACACTGATCGACCGCTTCAGGCGCTATCGTACCTATCACGGCTGCGCCATGCCCGATCATCATCAGGCCGTGAGTATTGCCGCATGGAGCGATGAGGCGCACGTTGTTCTGAATCGCGAACGCTATACCGAAAAATTCGATCGGATAGTGCCCATCCTGAACCCCTACCTCGGCATCACGACACCCGAAGCGGGCTTTTATCTATGGCCTGAAACACCTGTCGATGATGAGCAGTTTGCCAAGGACTTGATAGCTCACTGCAACGTCGCGGTATTACCCGGTAAATATCTAGGCCGGACCGTGGCCGGGCACAATCCCGGGAGCAACCGGGTGAGAATGGCGCTGGTGGCCGAGATCGATCAGTGTGTCGAAGCGGCGCAGCGTATCGCGAACTTTTTACAAAAGGGCTGAGCACATGCCCCGAGACAGCAACCGCCCTACTCGATCTTCGCCGGAAGCGAGCCGCAACCTAAGCCGCAACCTAAAAAAAGACGAGCGCATCGCCTATATTGATCGGCGACTGGCGCAGCTCTACCCCAAGACACCCGTGCCACTGGATCACTCGGATCCTTATACGCTGCTGATCGCCGTGCTGTTAAGTGCGCAGTGCACAGACGAGCGTGTCAATCAGGTAACACCGGCGCTATTCAAGGCGGCGAGCTGTCCCAAAGAGATGGTTAAGCTGTCAGTCGATGCCATTAGAGATATCATTCGGCCTTGCGGCTTATCACCTCAGAAATCAAAGGCTATCCACCGGTTGAGCGCCCTGCTGATTGAAGACCACGGTGGCGCGGTTCCCCAATCTTTTGAGGCACTGGAGAGTCTTCCCGGTGTAGGCCATAAGACCGCGTCTGTGGTCATGGCGCAGGCATTTGGAGTGCCCACCTTCCCGGTCGATACCCACATTCACCGACTGGCTCAGCGCTGGGGATTAAGCCGCGGCCGCAATGTGGTCGAAACCGAGCGCGACTTGAAGCGCGCATTCCCGAAAGCACGCTGGAATGCCTTGCATTTACAGATCATTTTTTACGGCCGCGAGTACTGCACAGCACGCGGGTGTGACGGCCGGGTGTGCGAGATCTGCACAACCTGTTTTCCCTGTCGCAAGCATCCCAAAGCCCTTCACAAGGCCTGATTCTGCTAGGATCAAGGTCTCGAGGATAGTTCATGACAGCGACCGTTTACGGCATCCCCAATTGCGATAGCGTCAAAAAGGCCACAAAGTGGCTTGATGGGCACGGGATTAGCTATCAGTTTGTTGATTTCAGAAAAAACCCCGTTGAGGCCCGAAAGATCTCCTATTGGCTCGATCATGTAGGCGGAGACACGCTGATCAACCGACGCAGCACCACGTGGAAAGCACTGGATGATGCTGAAAAAGAACGTCTTCTCTCGGGGGATACCGTCGCCGCGCTGGCGGACCACATCACCTTAATCAAGCGACCAGTAGTAGAGCATCAGGGCACAATACTGGTTGGTTTTTCTGACGACAATTACACCCGCACGTTTAAGGGCTAGGGTTCACTAAAAAGGTAAGTAGCAATGACAGCGATGCATGGATTCGGGCTTGGACTGGCAAGCAAAAACAACCGCGGAGAAATACTGGAGGTTTTCTATCCCAAACCTCTGTGTAACCTGAGTGGCAATCTCGCGGATTGTCTCTCCGGGGTGAGCGGCGAGCTCGATACGTCGGCCTTGAACGAACTCGCTAATGCGCTGCTAGCCGCAAATGAACAGGAGCAAGCTGAGCTCGCTCAACAACTTCGCGAGAGCAGTGCTACGGTGGTCGCAACCCCCCTCGTAGAGAACGCCGCGCCCGAGTCGGTGGCCGATGCGTACTTGAAGCTGCATTTGCTCTCCCACCGATTGGTTCGACCCCACGGGACCAACCTCGATGGGGTTTTCGGCCTGCTGCCGAACAATGCGTGGACCAATCAAGGTGCCATTTGCTTGAACGATCTGCCCCAGCGGCAGCTCGATGCGAGACTTCGCGGAGAAGTCCTCGAAGTCTCAAGCGTCGATAAATTCCCGAAAATGACCAACTACGTGGTTCCCACAGGCGTGCGAATTGCGCACACCGCGCGGATCCGTCTTGGCGCCTATCTTGGGGAAGGCACCACGGTGATGCATGAAGGCTTTATCAATTTCAATGCCGGTACTGAGGGTCCGGGGATGGTTGAGGGACGGATTTCGGCAGGCGTCTGGGTCGGCGCCGGCTCAGACCTGGGCGGTGGCTGCTCTACCATGGGCACCCTCTCGGGAGGTGGCAACATCGTCATCTCGGTGGGTCGGGAGTGTCTGATTGGCGCCAATGCGGGTCTGGGCATTCCTCTCGGCGATCGATGCACCATCGAGGCCGGCCTGTTCATCACCGCCGGGACCAAAGTCACGCTGTTAGACGGTGCCCGCAAGCCAGTTGAGACGGTATCCGCGCGAGATTTAGCGGGTAAATCAGATTTGCTGTTTCGCCGAAACAGCACATCCGGGACAGTGGAATGTCTGACCAACCGCTCCGCGATTGAACTGAACGACAGTCTTCATGCCAACAACTGAACACGGCGCAGCCGCTATTGAACTCACTCGGGAACTGATTGAAAGAGCGTCAGTTACCCCTGAGGATGCTGGCTGTCAGGCGTCGATGATGTCCCGACTAAAGGCGCTTGGTTTCGATTGCGAGCCCATGGATTTTGAGGACACGCAGAATTTTTGGGCGGTCCGGGGTGAGACAGGACCCACCCTGGTCTTTGCTGGCCACACCGATGTAGTACCGACCGGCCCCATTGACCAGTGGTCCTCTCCGCCTTTTGCGGCGACCGAAATGAATGGAAATCTTCACGGTCGCGGCGCGGCGGACATGAAATCCAGTCTGGCCGCCATGATCGTGGCGGTCGAAGCATTTATCGACCAGCACCCTGACCACAACGGCAGAATCGCCTTTTTGATTACCTCTGACGAGGAGGGCCCGGCAAAAAACGGCACCGTAAAAGTCGTCGAGACCCTTATGGCCCGGGGTGAAAAACTCGATTGGTGCCTCGTGGGAGAACCCTCAAGCACTGACCGATTGGGGGATGTGATTCGCGTCGGGCGTCGTGGCTCAATTAACGGCACCATTGTGATCCACGGTGTGCAGGGGCATATCGCCTATCCCCATCTGGCTGAAAACCCCATCCATCACGGTTTCAAGGCACTCGACGCGATAGCAAACGAGGTTTGGGACCAGGGCAACGAGTTTTTCCAACCCACTTCACTGCAATTCTCCAACATCAGTGCAGGCACGGGAGCCAGCAATGTGATTCCCGGCGAGCTGACTGCCCAGTTCAACGTCAGGTTTTGCACCGAGACCACCGATGTGCGGATCCGGCAGCGCTGTGAACAGATTTTGCGCGAGCACGGTTTACGCTTTGATATTGAGTGGGCTTTGAGTGGGCAACCTTTTTTATCCACCCCGGGCGCGTTGGTGCAGTCAGCACAGGCGGCAATAAGCGCGGTCACCGGCCTGACTACCGAATTGTCTACTGGCGGCGGCACCTCAGACGGACGCTTCATCGCCCAAACGGGCGCCGAAATTGTCGAGCTGGGCCCGGTGAACGCGACCATCCATCAGATTGATGAACACATCGCGCTCGAGGACATTCCACGGCTCACCGCGCTCTATCACAACATCATGGTGCGGCTGCTGGCTACGGCAGCTTAACGTTGACAGAGAAGGGTTTGGGCTGGTCTCGCCAAGAAGACCAATAGGACACCACGGGTCCATTTTTCGGTGAATCCAGCATGGATAAGTCGAGCGTCAGAGACACGTCCTGTTGATCACGCAGCCAGGAAAACAACGCTTCTGTCAGTATTGCGGGGGTTTCAATATGACCCTTGCACCGGGCCAGCAAATCAGGCGCACCGGAATCCGAACTGTCGACAAAGCGAATGCGAACACACCGAATGCCCGCGCGCTGACGAATGAGATCACAGGCCTGTCCCTGCTCTACCGTAGACCTGACGGCCATATCGATGACAACTACGCCATCGGTGTCAGTGCATTCAAATTGGCAGTACGCCACATTACGCTCCTAGCGGCTGTAAACATCAAACCGGATTGATTTACCCCTCAGGACATGAGAGGGCGACCCCTTGGTAATCAAGTCAGCCTTGAGCGGCCGCTTCACAACAATGCGAGCTACAGGCTGTGCAAACGCCCAGGCAACGAGCCCTTCGTGCCCAGCGCCCGGGCCGTGGAGTGCCTGCAAAACACTGAGGTCTTTTTTTGCTGCAGCGGAACCTTTGCGGTCTTCAAACATCGGGTCGAGGTAAATGACCTGATCGCTATCGGCCTTAACCGTCGTGCTGTCACAGCGCAGGAGGGATAGCCGAGCTGCAGCACGTCGAACTTCATCAAACTGACTGATGAGCGCAAGTTTCAGGGCCTCCTCTAACAACAACGCCAGAACCTCGGAGCGTTCCAGCATGGTTACCGAGCATCCCAAGTCGGCCAGTACATAAGCATCGCGACCGAGACCGGCGGTCGCATCGATAACGCGAGGCAATCGCCCCCGCCTAATACCGACCGCTTTACCCAGCAGTTCATTATGGCCGCCCCGCCGTCGATGCAACATGGCAGGGCTTGCAAAATCAACCCTGACGGGTCCGGGCGGGCTCGGTTTATTCTCTTGTAACCACATGTCGCCGTCATCAACCATCAAGGCCACCGGGTCCGAGATCTGGTCAAGACCTTTTGCCACCGTAAGATTCAGCTCCCGAGCAATCACTTCGGCGCGGTGACTCACCCCGGGATGCGCCGGCACCACGGCGCAGCGAGACTGCGCAGAAGTCGCTACCAAGTTCATGAACTGCCCCTCAGTGTCACAGCGGCCGGCCGAGTGACAGGGGCCTGTCCCCAAGGCTGACATCCAGCTCCACCGACGCTATGTCCCAACACAATCCATGCTTGTCGACAATTTGATGGCTCGCGCGATCGGCATCGATTCCTGACCACCGCGAGGTGATGGCACCCACCGGACTGCCTCCTACCTGTAAGCCAGAAAAACCTGCCACTTCCTCGAGCACGGCATCGAGCAGTCCAACGGGTCCCATCAGATCGGAACCCGTTGGCAAGGCGGTAACAAAATCGCCCATCAGGATTTGGCCTCCTTCCGCTGCTTCCAACATCCGAGCCAAGGCAATAGTGACGTCCCCGACAATGTAGCTGTAAAGCGTGGGGTTCACTCCTTCTGCCTGAAACAGTTCGTAATGGCTACCCACGTGAAAACCTGTGCGTATCAATGGCACGGTATTCCCCGTTGATTCCTGACGGGCTGCTGCATTGTCAATCAACACAAGAAGTAAAAAAGTGAGGAGGTCGAAGTCCGGGTAGGCACCGAGGTCTCGATTCCATACATAATAGCCGTCCCCCGTGGTCGTCCTGGCAAAGTTTACGTCTATGCCGAGGCGCCCTAACTTGGTGTAAGCCGAGTTCATGGAATAGGACAATGAATTCAGCTGACTCGCCTGCTCAAAGGGTGCCTGTAAGGAAAATTCCGCGATATCAAACAGAATAACAGCGCGCGACTCTACAAACCCCAACCCGTAGCGCCGAATGATCTGATCGGCAAGTTGCAGCGCTTGCTCATCCTTAAAAGGCGTATCAAGTTTGATGAAGGTTGTTGATACGTTTAGCCGCTGAGCTATTGCGAAGAGCTCTTCATCGGATTTCAAACGAGAAGTGCCGATGACCCCCCGCACGAACTGCTCCATGCCCTCGGCGTCGCCTCTTGCGTGCGCACTGGCAGTGAGATTGCCGAGAAAATAATGGGGAACCACCAGTGCCAATACGCCCGCCTCATGGGGCGACCAGCACAGCACCATGTTTTGGCCCAGACGCCAGTTTTTCTTCAGGGCTTCCTCGAGCTGAGCGAAGCCAGGCAGTAATTCTGGCCGCTCAGTCATGCGCTATTTGACCCGTAATTGTTCGTCATGGGGCTGTCTCACCTTTCGATAACTTGGCATTATAAGGTCTGTTTCGAGGGAGTATCCCATGATCCGACTCGGATTATTCATCGTGGCGCTCTCAGGATGTGGCAGTTACGACATCACGGTAAACGACTATACCGTTTACGGCGCGCCAAAAATCTTTTTAGACTTTGAGCTCCCCGATGAGGCGCTCAACAACTGCATCAGCCAGCAGATTATCGACCAGCGCATTACATCTGCAGAGGATCTTGTTGCGCTCAACTGCAGTGACGCAGGGATAGAAACTCTCGAGGGCTTGAGTCTTTTCAGCCAGCTCGAGCAGCTCAAACTCTCCAACAACCGCATTCGAAATTTGGTGGTGCTCGGCCAGCTTCGCGCCCTGAAGGCAGTATGGCTTGATGGCAATGTGGTGATAGATCCCGTCCCGCTGCAACCATTGCCCGAACTCCGATGGGTCGATCTATCGGGGAACAGCAATCTGCAATGTCCCAAAAAGTCACTGTTTGGCCAGGTTGAAACCCTTAAACTGCCGACCCACTGTAGCGACCTGGCGCAGCTATGATTTACGGGCTTTACCTACTCCTCGCGCGGCTCCCTATATCGGCGCTGTACGCGCTTTCCACTTTTGCCTCCTGGAATTTGGCGTTTATTTTCAGATATCGGCACCAGATTATCTCGGACAATCTGTCACAGTCTTTTCCTGACCTCGACCCTCGCGAGATTAACGCCTTAAGACGTCGGTTTTATCGAAACCTGTCCGACACCACGCTCGAAATTATTGGTGGCACACGGAAGCCGCTAGCGTTTTTTGAACAGCGGATAGCCGTGGATAATTTAGCGCTGATTCATCAGCTCAGCGCCAATGGGAGCCAGTCGGTCATTGTGATGCTCGGCCACCAGGGCAACTGGGAATGGATGTTGCACCGGGCCGCGGCTGAATACGACATGCCCATGGCGTTCGTTTACAAGACGCTCCACAACGCAGCTGCCGATCGCTTCAGCCTCGAGGCACGGTGCCGATTTGGCGCCGAAGCCATTGAAATGCGAAACACCGCGCGCAACATGATTCGCCACCGACGCACGCCCAGGATTATCTATATGTTGGGGGATCAATCTCCCGGCCAACGGGAGCGGGTCCACTGGGCTCGGTTTCTGAATCGAGACACACCCTTTTTCTCTGGCGCTGCCGTACTCGCCAAAGCTACTGGGTATCCTGTGGTCTTTGCTGCCTGCGAGAGGACCAAACGTGGGTATTACCGGGTAACCCTCAGCGAAATTACGGCAGATCCCAGCCTGATCACTGAACAAGAGATTACCCAGCGTTATGCCGAGCGCCTTGAGGAGGCTATCAAAAAATCCCCCGAGGATTGGTTGTGGAGTAATCGTCGCTGGAAATATCAGCCCGAGGCTGCGACCGAGACATCAACCGAAGACGCGACCAGCGAAATCCAATCAAAACCATCTGACTGAGAGGCGAGGGTCACATCAACGTGATCTGCCAAGCCCGATTGCTGTAAGGCCTCTTGCGCATGGCCTGGGGTGTTGTTTTGCTGACTCAGGTGACCGGCCACCAGGACGCGCATAGCGTCCGTATCTAAGCGCTGCAGAAACTCCGCCGCCTGCTGGTTGTTAAGATGACCAAAATCACCCCCAACACGTCTCTTTAAAGCGGCGGGGTAAGCGCTTTTTCTCAGCAGTTCTGGCTCGTGATTGAACTCCAGTAGAAGCCCCGTGCACCCCGCGTAAGCCTCGAGCACAAAGGGGGTCAGCGATCCCAGATCGGTTAACACGCCGAGCGCCAACTCCTCCGACTGAAAGCGATACTGCACCGGCTCCCGCGCATCGTGGGGAACGGGCACTGCATGCACGTCGATATCCCCTATCGAAAACGTCGCCCCTGCGTTAAAACAGACTAGCTGATGGGCATCGCTGAATAACGCTGCGGCGGCAGTACCATGGGTCAAAAAAACAGGCAGCGAAAAGCGTCGCGAGAGCACCGAAACGCCCGCCGCGTGATCACTGTGCTCGTGGGTGACCAAGATGGCATCCAAATCATCAGGGGTTAGATCGAGCCGGGCCAGACGCGCCGTGGTTTCCTTGAGAGTAAAACCACAGTCCACCAGCACACAGGAGTCAGCTGTCGCGATAACCGTTCCATTCCCTCTGCTGCCGCTACCCAGAGAGGCGAAACGCATCAGTTAATGCTGCCCTTTATTAAGGTTAGAAGCGCCTGCTGGTCTCGTCGGGGTACCTGCTCACCGGCTGTACCCAACAGGCTGATAAGAATTTCATCTTCGCTCAGCGAACCCATCTTCACCAGGTACTGCCTGTCAGCAAGCGGATGCTCATCTTCACCACCCCACATCCAGTCGAACCAGCCGCCGTCGTCCTCATCCTGCTGCCCGACAAACGTGACGTAAAAGACTCCCTCACTGCGGTTTTTATCATCGATAGCAAAACCCGCTTCGGGTAAGGCCTTGTTGACCGATGCCCAAGCTCGATTAAAGGGCAACATCAGCCTTAGGCGAGTGTAAGACTCGGTGTCCTCCAGGGTAATTCGCCCCGATGCGCTCATTGCGCGATCCGCCATCATTGAAATCGGCGCAGATTCCGCGCTGTTTGCAATAAACTGGGCAACGTTGCGCAACATCTCCTGCTCGAGGTCCAAATCATCGGAATTCTGAGGCCAACTCACGTCCTCAACGGCGCGGTTTTGCTGCAATACGTGCAGCTCGGCTGTGTTGCGCTGGACGCCACTATCTACCCGAAATCGAAACCGGGTAGCGAGAGGTCGCTCTTTGAGCTCTATAAATTGGGTATCAATCAGCCCCGCTTGAGCATCAGAAGAGGCAACGCCAATACCGGACGCAGTCAGGAAGGCTCTGACTTGAGGCCACAGCTGCCCCGGCGTGACCGCCACGAGTGCCCAGCTCTCATCGCCTAAGCGCTGAATGCGGACAGTTTCATACTGGCTTGAGTTAGTCAGCGGCGTCGGACGGGGAACACCAAATTCGCTTTCCAGCCGGAAGTTCTCGGCGACCTCAGGAATCGGGTAAGTGGGATCAATCGCAGCTTGCCCCGTGCCGACAGAGGGCGGCACAGTAATCACGGCAAGCTCCGGTGCGTCTTGATAGGCATTCGTGTTATCCGGAAACAGGCCATCCTCGCCATAAATCCAGCTGCACCCTGTCAGCGCGGCGGTGGCAATCACAGTGGCCATTCGCACCTTCACGCTAATGAAATCCCCGTTTATCATAACAATCCCGCCCGTACTAGCGCTGCATTCACAGCTCCGTGATGCGCCTGTTCAAGCTCAATTAACGGCAAGCGAATGCCCGCACCAATCATACCTACCTGCGCCATCGCCCACTTTACAGGAATCGGATTAGCCTGAACGAAAAGCGATTCATTCAGCGCCGATAGGGTGTCGTTAACCGCTTCCGCACCAGCAAAATCACCGGCCAGCGCCAATCGACAGACCTCAGCCACTTGCGGCGCAGCGACATTAGCCGTCACCGACACATTGCCTTTAGCACCCACACGCATCAACTCGAGGGCTGTTCCATCATCGCCTGAAAAGACTGCAAAGGTATCGGGCAGTTGGGCGATTAATTGGGCGCCCCGCTCAACATCTCCCGTTGCATCCTTTAGGGCCACAATGTTGCTGATCTCACTCAAGCGCAGAACGGTCTCATTAGCTAGATCAACGCCAGTTCTTCCGGGAACGTTATACAGAATGATCGGCAGGTTGACCGAAGAGGCCACTTGACAGAAGTGCCTGTAAAGCCCCTCTTGTGGCGGCTTGTTGTAATAGGGCGTTACCAGTAAGGAGTAGTCGACGCCGGCCTCGGCAGCGGACACCGTAAGCTCTACCGCCTCGTGGGTCGAGTTCGCTCCGGTCCCGGCCACAATTGGAATGCGACCCG
>Ga0255780_10000110_pt1 | contig 75705 bp, 67 predicted proteins | sample 071ome_32_FD_179978 | JGI IMG/M metagenome (GOLD analysis project Ga0255780, IMG submission 179978) | Coastal salt marsh microbial communities from the Groves Creek Marsh, Skidaway Island, Georgia - 071405AT metaG (version 2) | ecosystem: Environmental > Aquatic > Marine > Intertidal zone >... | reverse complement strand
ACCCCGAGCGGTCTTAAAAAATACTGAGCTGAGTTAATTTGACTTGGAAAAAGCAAAAAGAAAGGTTTAACAGGAAGCGTTAACACAAAGAATTAACAGAAAAAGTAAGCAGAAACAGTAAGCAGAAACAGTAAGCAGAGAGAGTAAACAGAAGAATATTGGAGACATTAGATGGAATTCATCGATCCAACATCCGAATTGGCCCCCGAGTCGAGACAACCGTTACCGAGACTGGCGCTAGGCGCGGAGGGCGTGACGGTCGGCCTTCTAGATATTTCAAAACCGAAGGGCGATGTCTTCTTGAATCGGATTGAAGACCTATTAAATCAGCGGGGTATCAAGACCAGGCGCTTTATCAAGCCAACGTTTACGCGGGTTGCACCAGACAGTTTAAGGCAAGAAATCGCGACCAGCTGTGATGCCGTTGTAGAAGCACTTGCCGACTGAGGGTCGTGCACGTCGTGCAGTTTGCATGACATTTTAGATATCGAAAAACGAGGCGTACCTGGGGCGTTTATCGCGTCTGAGGAGTTTGTTGACGCAGCGAAGCATCAAGGCAACGCGTTGGGGTATCATCCAAGGCAGTTGTTTGTCCCGCATCCGATTCAAGATCGAACCAATGAGGAAATCGAATCGCTGGCAGAACATGCGTTCGACCAGGTGATGGACATGATTTTTGACTCTCAGGATGCGCCACAAGCGCCCGAAGACTGACGAGCGTCTGATTGATGCTTCATTCAGGTGTGACTAAAAGGCCGTGTACCTAAATGGCGGTGCAGTTAAAGCTGTTATGGCTACTGTTGAAACTTGATTCGATCGTGGCCTTTGCGCAACGCAACACGTTTATAGACGAGACGGATCTCGTAAAGTCGGCTACTGAGCGAGAAACACCACTTGAGTTAAGATTGAGGCCTCAGGGTGCGACGGCGCCCAGAGCGCGATCGATACAAAATTTCACCGCTCAAGATTTATGGGAGGATCTTGGTGGGAACATCATCCCTTATCACACGAATCTTGCTGACCTCGTTAGCGCTCGTTGTCTCCATCACAGGGTTCTTCACGTTGCTGATTGTCAGCGGCGAATTTACCAAGGAGCGGGAAGCAGTTGATGCTGAGATCGATCGCATTGTGGCTACCTTCCGGCCAATAGCTGCCCGATCAGCTTACGAGCTTGACCGAAGTCTCGCGCAGCAAGTCGTCGACAGCATCCTCAGTGCCAATTACGTGGTGGGTGCAAAAATTAGCGATGAACTCAATCAAAGTCTTGCCTCGAAGGCCAAATATTTTGAAATCGATCCTGGCTTCGCCCTCGAGTGGGCTTTGGAAGATCACGAGAAGACGTTCCAGTTCCCGCTTGTCCTAGCCGACCCTTTCGATCCGGATCAGATTAAGCGCTACGGCGAATTAGAAATTTCTGTCAATTTGCTCGTGGCGATGGAGGACTTTGCTTCTCGAAATCGAGATTTGTTTTATCTTGCGTTGGCATTGGTCATTGTCTTTAGCGTCGCCCTCGTCGCTAACTTTGAGCTCCTCCTCTCAAGACCACTGAGGCGAATAGTGAATCAACTGTCGAGACCCGATCAAGCTGAAATGGTACAGATAGAACCACGCCCTGGAGGCGATGAGTTGGCCATTTTGGTGCATGCGATCAACCTGGGGATTGCAAAAGAGCGTCAGAAAGCCGCTGAATTGGCCGAGTCCGAAGCGCGGATGAATCACATCTTGGAGGGAGCGGGGGACGCTTGTTTTCTCTTCGATGCGTCTTCAGCCCGTATTCTATACGCAAACCGTCCAGCTGCTGAGCTGCTCAACTACTCTGTTGCTCAGCTTTTAGCAAAAACTGCATTTGACATTGTGGAAGGCCTTTCTGCTGAGGAATGGCGTTTGCGATTGGAATTTGCCGAGCAATTACCTTCACATTTGCGCGAGGCTAGCTTTATTGCGTCCGATGAAAGCAAGGTACCGGTTGAAAACAATACGACCTTGATTCAAGTGGATGGTCAGGAGCGTTTATTGATTTTCGCTCGCGATCTGACTAGCCGAAAACGTCTTGAAGAAAACTTTGCGCATGCCCAAAGGCTTGGCGCTTTAGGGGAGTTGACCGGCGGGGTCGCTCATGATTTCAACAATGCACTACAAGTATTGAAAGGGGGGTTTGAGGTTTTAGCGAAGTCCGAGGCGAGTCCAGTTGAAGAAGAAGCTCAAAGGGCCGTTGAGTCTGCACTAGGGCAGGCAGGGGCGCTCATCAAACAACTCCTTGCCTTTTCTCGAAAACAAATATTAGAGACAACGCAAGTCGAGCTCGTGCAAGTCATCCAAAGCGCCGTACCACTCTTTGAGCAAGCTCTCGGACCACACCGATTAGAACTTGATCTCAGCGACATACCGCTCTGGGTCAACATGGATGTTAACGCGCTGAATAACGCGCTGGTCAATTTGCTCGTGAATGCTCGGCATGCCATGGAGAGCCCTGGCGCCATTAAGATCAAATTAGCCAGTGCCGAATCCTCTATGGCGTCGCGCCACCTCACAGTCGAAGAGCAGCAAAAGAGTTACATTTGCTTGAGCGTGACTGACTCTGGTACTGGAATTAGGCCTGAGGATCTGAATCGCATATTCGAGCCATATTTCACGACGAAGGGCGTAGAGAAGGGCACGGGCCTCGGGCTTTCAATGGTCTACGGTTTTGTCTCTCAAATTGGCGGTAAGATCGAAGTAGATAGCACGTTGGGCGTCGGCACCACGTTCTATCTCTACCTACTTCGAGAAGATGCCGATCTGTCTGTGAGTCATCCTGACACGCTTGCTAACGACTTAAAAACCGATGACGTGGAGCCGGCGCCCAGCTTCAAACAATCGTCGGACCAACTTGCGGCCCAAGCGAACCAGCAGGTCGTTCTGTTGGTGGATGACAATGATGATGTCCGTTTCATCTCTAAAATGTATCTCCAAAGCGCGGGCTTTTCAGTAGTGGAGTGTCGTGACGGACAAGACGCAGTTCGCACGTTAAATGCAGATGCTCAGAGGTTCAGCGCCATCATCACTGACATGATTATGCCGGGCGAAATCGGCGGTAAAGCATTGATTGAGCACGCAGGTCAAATTGCGCCATGGCTCCCAATCGGTGTCGTGAGCGGTTACTCAGATGAGCTGCTTGAAATGAATGCGGCTGGAAAACCGATCTTGCTTCTGAGCAAACCGTTTTCGAAGCAACAAATGGTGGATTTCGTAAAGAGTTTAACGTCTTAACATGATGAGATTGAAATCGATAGGCTGTACCGCCTTGACTTGTGCGCTCTTTATGACTTTCAGCTGGTCAAATCACAGCGTTGCTGACTCGCTTGTTGTCGCTTACAACCACGATTGGGCTCCCTATAGCTACCTGAGTGAATCCGGAGAGATCCAGGGTATTTTGCCTCAACTAACCGACAGGCTGCTTCAGGAGGCCAACACCGGCCTCACGGTCATGAAGGTTGGATTGCCCTGGAACAGAGTCCAACAAACGGTTCTTGGCAACCAAGCTGACGCCTTTATCACCTTCGCCAGTGAGGAGCGGCTTGAGTTCGCTCACACGATCGGGCCTGTTTTTTACGCTTTGGAGCAACATCCAGTGACACGGCTCGAAGACGAACGAACGCCGGACGATATGATCCAATCGGCGAAGGGCCGCTACTGCCGTATGCAAGGAGATAATTGGAGCGAGGAGTTTTACCGATCACTCAACATCGATGCATTTGCGGCCAAGGATTCGCGGGCCTGCCTGCATCTACTTGACTTAAATCGCGCAGATGTCTTTGTCCATCCGAGGCCAGTTGTCAGAATACGTCTTGAGCAGATGGGGCTACGAGACCGGTTGATCCAATCAAGCCGCCCCGTAGGTGATATGCCTTTTCACCTGTTGGTCAATCGACTGTCTAACAAGCGTTTATCACCGGCGTTGAGCCGAATCGCTGAAACCCTGTCTCGCCTGCGAAGCCAAGGCATTTGGCTCGAATGGGTGAAAAACACTGAGGAATCGGAAATCAAACGCTGCCTAGAGGAGAATAGGCGGCGCTGCTAAGCGCTGTCTATTCTTCCGCTCAGCCAGTGGATCACTTCGGCGCCATTCGAATACCGCTATCTAATCGAATGACCTCGCCGTTGATGTAGCCACACTCAACGATATAGCCTGCGGTTTTGGCAAACTCGGCCGGGTTACCGAGCCGCTTTGGAAATTGAGTCATTTCGATCAAGGGTTCCCGTACCTGCGGTGGTGCGAATTGCATCATGGGCGTCTCAAAAATACCGGGTGCAATAGTGGCTACCCGTATACCGGTTCTGGCCAGGTCTCTTGCGATGGGCAGGGTCATGCCAGCCACGCCACCTTTACTGGCACTGTAAGCGGCTTGGCCGATCTGACCGTCGAAAGCAGCAACCGAAGCCACGTTAACGATCACACCCCGTTCACCGTCTTCAGTGACGGGGTCATTCTTCTGCATCGCGTCTGCACAAAGCCTCAAGCAATTGAAGGTGCCGATCAAATTGACCCGAACCACGAATTCAAAAGTCTTCAGTGGCATGGGACCATCTTTCCCTAGGGTTCGAGCCGCCGCACCAATGCCCGCACTGTTCACATTGATGTGAATCGCGCCAAACTCACTCAAACCTTTTTCGATCGCGGCAGAAACTGAAGCCTCATCGGCGACATCGCCTGCAGCGTAAGTGGCCGAGGATCCAATTTCCTTGGCCGTTTTTTCGGCATTCTCTTCGTTCAGATCAAACAGAATGACCTTTGCGCCTGAATTAACAAAATGCTCCGCGGTGGCTCTTCCGAGCCCTGAAGCGCCACCCGTGATGAACGCGACTTTATCTTTGAGATCCATAATTTACTTTCCCTATAATTGCTGGCGAGTATACACCAAGGGTTCTCTTCTTCTTCTGAACTAAATGGGCTTTTGGGAAGGCATTGTCATTTATGGCGCAATCTACACAAGTCCGATTGGGATAAACTCTACACATGCAGCGACTAATCAACATCGACATTGATAACAGCTTCGGTTTGCACGTCGAAGCGCAGGAGCTCTGGCAGATTGCATTCGATAGCGACCTGCCAGAGGCGATCCAGGCGCTGAAAGATCGCGGTTCGCATTGGCTCGTTGTAGGTGACGCATCTAACTTGATTTTGCCATCTCAGCTCAGCTTGGCCGTTCTCCAAGATACACGTAAGACCTTTAGTTGGGAGGATGCTCAGCTGGCCGCAGCGTCCGGATGCCCCTGGGATCTCCTCGTGGAATCGGCAGTGGAAGCAGGGTATTGGGGTATCGAAAATCTCTCGGGAATTCCTGGACGCGTTGGTGCTGCACCGATCCAGAACATTGGTGCTTATGGTGCGCAGTTAAGCGACACACTGCATTCCGTTAGGGTCTTTAACACCGAGTCAATGGCCTACGAGGAATTGCCGGCAGATGCCCTGCGTTTAGGTTATCGGGACAGTCTATTCAAATCGACAGAGGGCGCACACTATATTGTTGTAGATGTACATCTTCAATTGTCGTCCGTATTTACGCCCAATCTTAGCTATCCAGGGATGAGTGAGCTGTTGCCGAGAGCCACAAGCAGCCTAGGACTTTCTGCTCTTGGGATCCGAGAGCATGTGCTTCGCTTGCGAGGAGAAAAGCTGCCAGATCTGCGGATTCGAGGAAATGTCGGAAGTTTCTTCAAAAATCCGATGCTCAATTCGATGCAGCAGGAAAGGTGTGCAGAGAAGGGCATTGCTGTCTACAGAACAGAATCTGGCTTTAAAGCCTCTGCGGCACAAATGATTGAACACTCAGGTCTGAAGGGTCGCGAAAGTGGCGGCGCAAAGGTTTCGTCCCAGCACGCACTGGTCATCGAAAATATTGGCGACGCCACCTATGAGGATGTCTTATACCTTAAAAACGAGATTCAACATCGAGTTTCTGACATCTTTTCGGTTTGGCTCGAACCGGAGCCTCAGATTCTCTCCCAACAAGCCACCTAGACCGCCTGATCCAGGTGTGCTCGTGGGTCATTGCTCGCTCTTGACCACTGACTAGGATGTTGCCCGTCCAGCTGTCGCGCAATATAGGGAAGCTCGTTGACCCAAGGCCGAGTGAGCACCGATTCAAGCACGGGCCCTTCAACGGGCGGCCTTGGCGCAACCCTTGGATCATTGGCAGCATGGCCCCACGACCAAGGTGCCGACGGTTCGCTCTCGGATGTTTCGACCCGTCCCCCGGGGGCCGTTAGGCTTTCCTCTGGCTCTGCCTCAAGCGCCTCAATGTCTGTCGCACTTGCTTGGTCTCCGGTCGCACCAACTGCAGCTCGAACGTCAGTTTCACTTCCATCTTGAGCTGACGCCGATGGACCTCTCGCCTCATCAGCAGCTCTTGATGCTGCCATTGCCGGCGCGACGGTTGAATCCGCTGTGTCTGCCTCTACTCCATTGGTGCTTTCAATACCTATGGTGGCTTCGCCTACAACCGAAGCGCCAGACCCACTTTCATTATTCGCGGTTTCACTGGCAGGATCAGCGCGACGACCTCGACGTCGACTCCTTGTCCTTGAGCGATTGGCGTTCAATCGGCGATCATCTGAATCCACAGCGTGATCCTCAGAAGAAAGGTCCGGGGCATCCAATACTTGATCAGTGCTTTTGTCGGTCGAAGGGGCATCTACCAACGCCCCGACGTTTTGTTGCACTTCAGATCCGCGTCGTCGGCCACGCTGTTTTCGGTTAGGTCTTCCCTCGTCAGCGCTATTTTTGCCGTCAGTGACCTTAGCTTCACCCGATTTTTTGGTCGGCGCACCCTCTTTTCGATCATCTTTTTTCAAGTCAGCTTGACGCTTGCCGCGCGCGGGAGACGGAGACTTAGCCTTGGGTGCATTCGATTTGACACCATCTTCAGAGGAGAAAATCGACAGTAGTCGCTGAAGCAAGGTGGGTTTCTTTACCGGCTTAGCGGACGATCTGCCTCTTCTCCTATTTCTGCCTGAATTCGTTTTACCTTGCGCTGTTGAAGTAGCCGTGTTCGAAGCCGTCTTGGGGTCTGAGGCCGCGGTCTCGGTCAGGCGAGGCAGCTGCCCGCCAGTTACCACCGCTTTCTCGGTGGTCATTGGACGGAGTTCAAGGTCGGGTTCGACCACATCCTCCTCAACCACAGGCTGAATGTTGTAGCTCGCCGTTTCCTCATCTAACTCAGCCCCACGCATGCGTTCAACACGATAGTGGGGCGTTTGCATATCCTGAACCGGCACGATGACCACCCGAATCGTGTGTCTGCGCTCGATATCCAACACCATGGGCCGTTTTTCGTTCAGCACAAAGGCAGCCACATTGATAGGGACGAAAGCACGAACTTGCGCTGTGGACTCCTTCAAGGCTTCTTCTTGAATCACTCTAAGCAAGGCCAGAGCGGTTGATTCAATATCGCGTATTGTCCCCAGCCCCTCACATCTGGGGCAAACGACATGACTCGTCTCACGGAGTGAGGGTCGCATCCGCTGGCGACTCATTTCGAGCAGACCAAACCGAGAGATTCGGCCGAGTTGAATCTTTGCGCGATCAAGTTCCAGAGCGTCGCGCATTCGATTCTCAACGGCACGTTGGTTCTTGGGTAAGTTCATATCAATGAAGTCGATGACCACTAAGCCACCGATATCCCTGATTCTCAGTTGACGGCAAATTTCATCGGCCGCTTCAAGGTTGGTGTTGAGCGCGGTTTCCTCAATATCAGCCCCTTTGGTCGCGCGGGCGCTGTTGATATCGATAGAAACCAATGCCTCTGTTGGATCAATGACGATTGAGCCACCAGACGGTAACCTGACTTCTCTTTGAAACGCAGACTCGATTTGGCCCTCGATTTGGTAACGATTGAATAGGGGAACGTCGCTGTCGTAGCGTTTAACCCTCGATTTCAAATGTGGCATGACCTGCCCGACGAAGCCTGACGCCTGATCGAAAGCGTCCTGAGTGTCGATCAGAATCTCCCCAATATCGTCGCGCATGTAGTCACGAACCGCGCGAGTAATCACATCGCCTTCCTGATAAATCAAGAAGGGGGCAGCCTTGCTTTCTGAAGCAATCTTAATCGCATCAGCAAGTTGCAGTAGATAATTTAGATCAAGTTTTAACTCTTCCGCACTTCTGCCGACGCCTGCGGTTCGAACGATAATGCCCATATCTTTTGGAATTTCGAGGCTGGATAAGGCATCTCGCAAATCCTCACGTTCCTCGCCCTCGATCCGGCGGCTAATACCTCCGGCTCTTGGGTTATTGGGCATCAGAACCAAATATCGACCTGCGAGACTGTAGAACGTCGTGAGCGCCGCGCCTTTGGTTCCGCGCTCTTCCTTGTCGACCTGCACGATGACCTCTTGGCCTTCGGAGACAACGTCAGCAATATTGATGCGGCCTCGTTGATTCACTGACCCCGACTTAAAATACTCTCTGGAAATTTCCTTGAGCGGTAGGAAGCCGTGACGATTGCCGCCAAAATCAACAAAAGCGGCCTCGAGACTTGGCTCGACCCGAGTGATCTTTCCTTTGTAAATGTTTGATTTCTTTTGGTCTCTGGCGAGACTTTCGATGTCGAGGTCGTAGAGTTTTTGACCATCAACTAACGCCACGCGAAGTTCTTCTGCGTGCGTCGCATTTATTAACATTCTTTTCATTTCAATACCTGTTATTGCTGAGTTCAGGTACTGAGAGCGAAACGAAATCAGGCGTTGGCGGCCGGGGCCGAATCTGACCATTTGCCCCGCCTCGATTGAGGCGAGACCCGTCCTGTTGCTCGCTGCCATCAATTTCCTTACAGAAGTTGACGGCGTTACTGATTTCGCTCGGCGACCAAAATGATCGACGATTTAGAAAAAGTTCCTAAAGGTTTGCTTTGGCGGCAGGCGTACATCTCGCCTTTTCGTGGATCATGACTAACCAGGGCTCCATCGTCCGCTTTAGTTTAACGTTTATATTTACTTCGCCAGCTGCCGCCAGCGGGTCGCTTATTCTTCTCTCAGTTCCTGCGCAGAGCGCATTCTTGACTTGAACTTAATCAAATCGGGTGTTTAAACCTAACCCGCCTCCATCCGCTGTCAATGCATGAATAGTGGAGGCGGTAACTTTCTTTCGTCGAGCCGGGTAACCCTGGAGGCATCGTTGGATTAGCCTCTTGTCGGAACAACCCGCTCCTTGTTTCAGACGTTAGCTTTGGGCACGTCCACGCCCTCTCCATGAGCAGGCACGCCTGCATCTCCTTCGAGGCCATCTGATGTCTTGGCGGGTGAATCGCTGATTTCGGCGCCACCCGTGGCAGGCTTCGTCCCTAGCTTTTGACTGGACGCAGCCTCAAGCAACCCATAAGCTTCGTGTCTTTCCCCTCGGCAACTTTTAATAACGCTTTGGGTGAGGACAAGGTTGTAGACCTCGAACCCCGCGGATACTAACAGGTTTCGACGTAAACACCTAGCGTGGTTCGATGGCCGATCATTGGATCAAATTAGGATTGAGTTGGCGTTTAAGCGTTCTCGGAAAGCTCAACATGACGGAAACTTCAGCCGAATACCAACCCTCGAGAATCGAAGTCGTAACGACAGACCGAGCAGGACAACGCCTAGATAATTTTTTGCTCACGGTTCTAAAAACTGTGCCTAAGTCGAGGGTCTACCGGCTTATCCGGAAAGGAGAAGTGCGGGTCAACGGAAGGCGAGCGAAACCTGAGGTGAAACTTGTCGCGCAGGATCAGGTCAGATTGCCGCCGCTGTGGCTTGAACAACGCCAACTGTCCAACACAACGAAGTACATCCCGATTCTTGACCGCATTCTGCTAGAGACCGATCAGTTCCTTATCCTCAACAAGCCGTCTGGCCTCGCTGTGCATGGAGGCAGCGGGATTCATGTGGGGGCGATTGAGGCGCTGAGAAGTCAGAGAAAGGATCTGCCTTATATCGAACTAGCGCACCGAATTGATCGGGATACCTCTGGGCTCCTCGTGTTCGCCAAGAAACGTGCTTTTTTGAGGCGGTTTCAACAACTCCTGCGAGAAAAACAGGCGCTCCGGAAGTCCTATGACCTGCTGGTTCATGGTTATTGGCCTGGAAGATTGAGAAAGGTCGATTACAACCTCACTAAATTACGATTGGCTAGCGGTGAGCGTGTGGCCCGTGTTGATGACTTGGGGAAAGCGTCGGAGACTGAGTTTGAGGTCATCGAGCGATTTAAGCGCATGACCTGGTTGCGCGCGAGGCCCATCACTGGCCGGATGCACCAGATACGAGTTCATACAGCCGCCAGCGGACATCCCATTATTGGCGACCCAAAGTATGGCGATTCAAGGAAAGACAAAGACCTTCGATCATCGCGCATGATGCTGCATGCGAGCGCCTTATCGGTGATCGAGAAGGATGCCGGTTCGATTGGATTTGCGTCGTTGAACGTTGAAGCGCCATTACCCCCAGACTTTACAGCCCTGATACAGCAAACCCGGTCCGCCAAGTAAGACTGACCATGCTTTCAGCGGAGTGGGTTCTACGACGTGGGTTCAGCTCTTTGAGCAATGCCGGCTAGCCAGGGACCCGAGCAAGAGGCCTAGTCGAGGCGTGTTACTTCGCGAAGCGACGAGGCCAGGCACTTCATTCCTTTTCGGTGACGGTGTAGGGGAGTTCGATGCGCTGAGCCTCTAAGTAATCGAATAGCGCAATGACCGGGAGTCCATAGAGCACCCGAACATCCCTGCCGTCGGTGTCCTCTATGAGCCGCCATCCTGCGGCCTCGGCCATAAAACTTCCCGCACAACCAAGGGGGCGCTCAGCCTCCACATAGGCTTCAATTGTTCGCTTAGATAAGTGCCGGAAGCGGGTCGAAAATCGCTCTACGTGACGTAGGTTGATCTCTCCGTTGCGGATGATGACTAAGCTCGTCGCAAAATGAAGCCAAGCGCCGGAGATGCTCGATAGTTGCGACTTTGCGGAGGCTAATGTTGCGGATTTATGGAACACGACCCCGTTATCATCAAATGCCACTTGATCAGACCCAATCACGAGCGCGTCATTGGCGACCTGATCAATGACACTCAGAGCCTTACCTTCTCCATTGGCGATTGCTCGTTCATCTGGCGATTCACCGATCGAGGTTAACTCATCGAACAAGGGCGGCAGTATTCGAAATGCTAAGCGCAAACTTTCCAGAATTTTACTTCGCGATGAAGAAGTTGAAGCTAAGACGATTGAGGTCATTGAGAAACCGTTTCCTCTACTCTGGGTGGATAAATTATCTTTTGACAGTCGCTTTCCAGACGCCTAAGATGCGCCCCTTATGTTAGCAGGGCACCTTAAGAAGCGCTTCGTTTGGTCTCAGCTGGTCGATCAACATGCTGAAATTGAAGGGATTTTTCTTTCTGGGAGTTCAACTCGAGTTAAGGATGCTTTTTCAGAGCTTGCCCCAGTGGGTCAGCTTTTAGAGTATCCAATTAGTGTTCACTTGAAGTTTGGCGTCGATCGAAAGTCTCGAGCCTGCGTGCGTGGGAAATGTAGTTGGCGTATGACGTTGGCATGTGTCCGCTGCGAAGGGCTGGTTGAGTTAGATCTCGAGGCAGCAATAGATTTACTTATCGTGACCTCAAATAACGCATTGGAGTGTTTGACCGCCGATGAGGACGGGGTGTTGGCCGAAGGTAAGTGGGTCTCGCTGAGCGATATTATAGAAGATCCTATCCTCCTTGCTTTACCTATGTCGCCAAGGCACGAAGGCTGTAGGAGCGGAGAAAGCGAGGGCTGGGCGTTAGATGAGGCAGGCATGGGTAAGTCTCACTCCCAGGGCGATCTTGTGGATCAAGATGAAGTTGCCTTAAGCCATCTGACTGAGACACGAAACGACAAAGTACTAATTGAGGCGTCGACGAAAAAACCTTTTGCCAATCTCAAGGCCTTATTGAGTGGGGCATCAAAGGCCTAAATCAGGGGCCTTACATACTGTGCATTACTTTGCATCTTGGAGATGCGAAACCTTTTGAAAATGATAGACCGCGTCATTGCGCGAGCTTGGGAGGAAACATGGCTGTACAGCAAAATAGAGTATCTCGATCAAAGCGAGGCATGCGCCGATCTCACGATCATCTTAAAAATGCCGCGCTATCTGAAGATCCAACCACTGGCGAAACCCATCGCCGTCACCATGTTACCGCCGACGGTTTTTATCGCGGCAAAAAAGTGACTCGAACGAGTGACGACAACTAAAACGCACTCTAAGCACGACTAGCCTGATTTTTTCGCTACTCGATCGCCATGGCTCCAGAGACCTGGCGCTTCGCATTCGGTGAGGGCGTCGTTTTGGTTATCGAAACCGGAAAGGGGGACATCCAGTGACCACCGCTTTTGTTTTTCCTGGGCAAGGCTCTCAGGCGATTGGCATGCTTTCGGACTCCCGCGACTCCGTCATATCTGTGTTTGATAGGGCATCTGAATCGCTTGGATACGATTTGTGGCATCTGATCCAAGAGGGCCCCGAAGACCAACTGAATGCTACTGAATTCACTCAGCCCGCGCTCCTGACCGCCAGCTTCGCTTTGTGGACGTTGTCTCAAGGTTCAGGTGTGAAGGCTGATTTTGTTGCCGGTCACAGTTTGGGTGAATATTCTGCGCTGGTCGCAAGCCAGGTCCTTAGGTTCGAAGATGCGGTTAGGTTGGTCCAGAAGCGTGGCCAACTGATGCAGGAGGCTGTCCCCATCGGCGAAGGCGGAATGGCTGCGATTATGGGTTTGGATGACGATGATGTGCTGGCGATCTGCGAATCCGTCACAGCATCCACTGAGGGTTCTGTGGAGCCTGCCAATCTCAATGCGCCCGGACAAATTGTGATTTCGGGCACACAAAACGCGCTCGAAAAGGCATGCTCAGCATGCTTGGAAAAAGGTGCGAAGCGAGCGCTGCCGCTCAATGTGAGTGCGCCGTTTCACAGCCGATTGATGCAAGGTGCAGCAGATAAGATGGCCGACGCGCTTGCTAGCGTTGAGTTTTCGGCCCCTGTTATTCCCGTCGTCCAGAACGTAACGGCGGCGGTCGTTTCAGACCCAGCTCGCATAAGAGAAAATCTTGTAGCTCAAATGTTTGGCGCAGTGAGGTGGACGGAAAGCGTTCGTTTTCTTGCCACTGAGGGCGTGATGGACGTTGTCGAGTGTGGGCCAGGTAAGGTCTTATCGGGACTGATAAAAAGAATCGATAAAAACTTAAACACCGATCAAATCGGCAGCGCGCAAGCAGAGCGTTTAACTGGGGCGCAATCATGATTGCGGTGGTCACAGGCGCCACGCGAGGCATAGGCCAAGGCATCGCGAATGCGCTCAGTGAAGCTGGACATTACGTGATCGGAACAGCAACAAGCGCAACCGGTGCCGAGGCCATCGGGAAAATGCTGGGCGCGAAGGGAGAGGGCGCGGTGCTCGACGTCGGCAATCGGGACTCCTTAGACGCATTTCTGGACTATCTGAAGTCACTCGATGAGGCTCCGTTGATCCTCGTCAACAACGCCGGGTTTAACCAAGACAACTTGTCGCTGCGCATGAAGCCCGAAGAATGGCTCCAAGTGATCAATGGCAATTTGTCCGGCCCCTTTTACCTTATTCAGGGCTTACTTCGCGGCATGGTGAAGGCTAGATTCGGGAGAATCATCAATCTTAGTTCGGTCGTTGCCCGCATGGGCAATGCCGGCCAAGCGAATTATGCTGCCGCAAAGGGAGGGATCGAAGCGCTCACACGCTCACTCGCGATTGAGTTGGCAGCCCGAAATATCACGGTCAATGCGGTCGCACCCGGATTCATTGAAACTGATATGACTCGCGCGTTGAGCAAGGAGCAACGCGCAGTGATGCTAGAGAGAATTCCCGCGAATCGATTAGGGTCGGTAGAGGATGTTGCGACCCTGGTCGGCTTTTTATGCTCTGAACATTCGGGATTTATTACTGGGGAGACGATCCAAGTGAATGGGGGTATGTACCTCAACTGATGACATTCGGGCCCTCTGGCTCGAATGGATAATAGAAGATCGCTTCAAAGCATCTTCGCTTTAACTTAAACTACGAGTTGCTATTCAGGAGAACATCGCGATATGAGCACAATCGTTGAACGCGTCACCAAATTGGTATGTGAGCAATTGGGCGTCAAAGAAGACGAGGTTACGTTAGAAGCCTCTTTTGTTGAGGATTTGGGCGCGGACTCTCTAGACACCGTCGAGTTGGTGATGGCGCTAGAAGAAGAGTTCGAAACTGAGATTCCTGATGAAGAAGCAGAGAAAATCACAACGGTAAAAGAAGCCGTTGACTATATCGAAGCACATCTTTAATTAGCGTTTTAGCCAGGCTGGTCCATTCGGATCAGTCTGGTTAGCGTCTCCTAGGTTCACCTTCATGACGAAACGCCGCGTTGTTGTTACGGGGCTGGGCATGCTTAGCCCGCTGGGCGCTTCAGTAGAATCGTCTTGGGCTCGCATGCTCGAAGGTAAGAGCGGGATTGGTCCGATCACGGCCTTTGATGCATCAGCGTATCCTGTATCCTTTGGTGGTGCGGTTCCTGACTTCGCCATTGATGACTACCTCCCACTTAAAGAAGCCAGGCGAATGGATGGTTTCATTCAGTGGGGTCTCGTTGCGGGTATCCAAGCGATCAAAGACGCGGGCCTGGATCAGGTCGCGACCGACCCATTAAGGATCGGCGTCGCGATGGGGTCCGGTATTGGCGGTATCAACACCATCGAAACCTGCCATGAGGTTCTTCTGAACAGAGGCCCAGCCAAAGTGTCTCCTTTCTTCGTCCCCTCAAGCATCATCAATATGGTGTCAGGTCACTTGTCGATCATGTATGGCTACCAGGGGCCAAACATCGCGATCACAACAGCGTGCACGACTGGCACGCACAATATTGGCTTTGCCGCAAGAATGATTGCCTATGGTGATGCTGACGTGATGATTGCCGGTGGCGCGGAGAAAGCAACGTCGCCTACAACCATGGCAGGTTTTGCTTCAATGAAAGCGCTCAGTACTCGAAATGACGCCCCAGAGGCGGCCAGTCGGCCTTGGGACAGAGATCGTGATGGTTTCGTCTTGAGCGATGGTTCAGCTGCTCTGGTTTTGGAGTCGCTTGATCACGCCCAGGCAAGAGGCGCATCGATCATCGCTGAGCTCTCTGGGTTTGGTATGAGTGCGGATGCGCATCACATGACGTCACCAGCAGACAATGGCGCAGGCGCCGCCGCGTCAATGAGAATGGCGCTGGCAGATGGCGGCTTAACACCATCGGATATCAGCTACATCAATGCCCATGGAACGTCAACGCCGCAGGGCGATATTGCTGAAACGGACGCAATAAAGTCGGTTTTTGGTTCTCATGCTAAAGCAGTGGCAGTGAGTTCTACGAAATCGATGACTGGCCATGCGCTCGGCGCTGCGGGTGCAATCGAAGCTGTTATCTCCGTGTTGGCCATCCGCGATCAAAGTGCGCCGCCAACGATTAATCTAGACAATCCAGACCCTGATTGTGATCTTGATTACGTTCCCCACACAGCAAGATCCATGGCCATTCAGGCTGTTTTGAGCAACTCTTTTGGGTTTGGGGGCACCAATGGCACGCTCATCTTCACGCGTTGGCAAGACTGAGTCCGGCCATCGACGAAAGAGGCTGGTTAGTCGATTCCAGTGGATAGTTTTGTTTACGAGTCTGCTGCTGAGTCTTGGCGCAGCTTTTATTGTGCTTACGTTGCACCAACCGCTTAAGAGCGGTTCAGAACCCACTATCCAATTGCGAGAAGGAGACGGCGCACTTGCGCTTGCTCACCTAATTAGGCCCACACGCCCAAATTATCTTACGCTCGCTACTGACCAGTTGATTTTGAGCGTGCTTGCTCGACGCTATCCTCTGAAAGCTGGGGAATACGAGTTAAAGGCTTCACCCACCCTCTGGTCGCTCGTTCAAGCGATCCATTCGGGTCGCACTCACACGCGATCGATTACATTTATCGAAGGGTGGACATTTCGGCAGTGGCAGGAAGCCCTTCGCCACGCGCCGGGCATTCGAGCTGATCCACGCGCTGTTGATAGTCAAGCGACTGCGCGTGAATTGGCGCCTCAGTTCGACTCAATCGAGGGTCTGCTGATGGCGGAGACCTATTTCTATCAGTGGGGAGACTCAGACCTTGAGCTCTATCGAAGGGCGTATCAGTTAATGCGGACAGAACTTGAATCAAGGCTGGGCGATTCGCTGGTGTCTGACCATTCAGATCGAGATGGCATCATCAATCAATCGATTTGGTCTCAGGCCGCTTACGAGACCCTGATCCTTGCATCCATCGTAGAGAAAGAAAGTGGTCAGTTTGCAGATCAACGGCGTATTGCTAGAGTTTTTTTCAACCGCCTGAGCCAAAACATGCGCTTACAGAGTGATCCCACGGTCATTTATGCCTTGGGGTCTTCGTTTACAGGGGATCTTACTCGGGCAGATTTGAAGATAGACTCCCCGTACAACACGTATCGCGAAAAGGGCCTTCCACCCACGCCGATCGCCAACCCAGGCAGGCAGTCTATTGCTGCTGTACTCTCGCCCGACACGGGGAGCTGGCTCTACTTTGTTGGTCGCGGCGATGGGTCGTCCGAATTTTCTACCTCATTGAAAGCACACAATCTTGCGGTGAGAAAATACCAACTGGGCATAGAGTAGGAAGCGGCCCATCGTTAAACTGCCCTTGGGAAGCTCTGGCTTTTAAACCATCCATCAAGACTCGAGGACCATATCGTCATGCGGGGAAAAATGATTTCCGTCGAAGGGATCGAGGGTGTTGGCAAGTCAACATTACTCCCGCTTATGGCAGAGACACTGAGACAATCAGGCGTCAAGGTCATCGAAACCCGCGAGCCGGGTGGAACTGTCATTGGCGAGCAAATTCGCGACGTCTTGCTGCATCAAAAAGAGGCCGCGATTGCCCCTGTCACAGAGCTCACCCTAATGTTTGCCGCTAGGGCACAACATCTGGAAGAAGTGATCAAACCCGCATTACAGGCGGGTCATTGGGTCTTGTGTGATCGATTCACGGACTCTACCTATGCTTACCAGGGCGGCGGGCGGCAACTGCCTACATCTCTCATCGAAAAAATTGAACATGCGGTCATTGAGAGTTTCCAGCCGGATCATACAGTGCTTCTCGATTTGGACGTCATTGAAGGGCTCAACCGTGCAGCACAAACCGGTGCGAAAGACCGCTTCGAGTCGGAATCCATCGCATTTTTTAATCGAGTTCGAGCGGCTTATCTATCAAGAGCGAGCCAGTTTGACCGAATTACCGTGATGTCGGCCGCACCGCCATTGATGGAGGTCTCAAAAGCCGTTGTGGCATGGATAGCTGATATCAGAGGTCATACAGTCCATGAGTGAGCTATTGCCTTGGCAGTCGAAAAGCCTGTTGCGGCTACAAGCGCGCATCAATGGCGGCTCGCTCTCTCATGCCCTCTTAATCGAAGGACGAGATTCCCGTTCAGCGGAGATGTTCGGTGGCATGCTGAGCAAGACGTTGATCTGCCAGCAAGGGGTACTCGGCGGATGTGGCGAGTGTCGGAGTTGCGAACTGAGCAAGGCAGAGACCAATCCAGATCGATGGGCTATCAAGCGCGAAGACGAGGCTCAGATCAAAGTCGAGTCCATCCGAGAGTTAATTGAATGGAGCCAAAAGACAACGCAAATAGGTCGAATTAAGGTGGCTGTGATTGAGGGGTGTGATCGAATGAATCGCAATGCCCAAAATGCGCTCCTCAAGCTTCTTGAAGAGCCCACCAGTGAGACTTATCTCATCCTCGTTACCGCAGATTCGCAGCGGCTGCTCGCAACCGTTCGAAGTCGCTGTGAACGTGTTCGTTTGGGACAACCGAGCGCACAAGAAGCGCTCAACTGGGTCAAACGCCAATTGGGCGATTCCGATCCCCATTCGGCGAGTGAGGCGCTAGCATTTGCTCACGGCGAGCCCTTGGCGGCGATCGAGGCGATCGCAAGCGGGCTTGCCGAGCGCCTTGTCGACATAGAGACGGCGCTCTGCGCCTGGTGCGAATCAGAAATCTCGAGCCTAGAATTAGGACGCAAGGCCTTAGACCTAGCGGAGCCAAAAGAGATCTATGCGCTCTTGGCGCTTCGACTTCGAGAGAGTATCCGTGAGGACGTGCGCCTCGCGTCGGAGGCCCGAGCCTCATCGGGCATCGCCGCGCACCTGCGAGGCAAGTCCAATTGGCAACGTCGGTTAGACGCTTTAGCAATGGTTGAAAATGCCTGGACTCAATCGAAAACCATGACCGGTCTTAATCAAGCGCTACACTTAGAAGCAACCTTGATCAACTTAGAGCGTGTTCTGGAGTGATGTGTTGTGCACTCGAGGCCGTTCGGGCACACTCGGTCAAATTGAGGGCGGGGTAGAGCATGAGAAAGCTCGAGAGACGGCAAAACAAGCGAAACTTGGTGACATTGGCCATCACTGATATGCACCAACTTCAAGCTTGGTATATGCCTTTCATTGCGCAAGGCGGGCTTTTCCTCCAAGGCAACCACGATTACCAGCTCGGCGATCAATTTTTCTTATTGCTCGATCTTTTGGATGAAATCGAACAGATCCCAGTCGCCGTCAAAGTGGTGTGGGTTGCAGGTCATGGGGTTAAGAATCCTCATAAGCCCGGTGTCGGCGTGCAGTTCACAGACCCCGACAATACCGCGAAGGATAAGATTGAAACGCATTTGGCAGGGATGCAGGGCTCGCTTTCGGCAACAGCGACCATGTAGACCTGTTCCCCATTTCCCGCACTTCGCACGCAAGGAATCGCCTGCTGGTTTCAATAAAGCGAGCGACACCCGTAATTGGTCCCTTTCCATAAGAGTAGCACGCTTGTTTGAATCCAAAGCTGATCGTTGCCCTTGCGTCTTGATTGCGGCAACTAGAGGCGCAGCAGATGATGTGCTTGCGTTGCAAATACCCTCAGCGCGCTGGATGACTCTCGCCTCATCAAAGGCAGCAGCCTAGTTCCGATCAAACGCATCTTGCTTTGGCGCTCGATCAAAGCCCTTGTGCCCCGCAAGGGAGAATATTAAGTCCCAGCATGGGTCTGGTTCACACTCATTAGCTGTATCTCTCGCGGCATCCCTCTCGGCATCCATAACGGGCGGTCGTCCTCTTTCGGCTCTTTTTACTCTAAAGCTTTTGCAAAGAACGCGCTTTCAAGGCATCTTAGCCAGGCGCTCAGGTTCTTTGGCCGAATTTGAGCGAAGTAAGGCGGGAGCGGCTGGCTTTGCTATGATGCCGGTGCGTTGATTAGCCCCATTAACCCCTTCAAGGTAACTAAGACTCAAATCGTATGACCTATTGCGTAGCTATTCGAGTGGATGAAGGTCTCTGTTTCGTTAGTGATTCCCGCACCAACGCGGGTGTCGATAATGTCTCCACTTATTCAAAGATGTATATCTTTGACGAGCCCGGGCATCGAGAACTCATTGTCCTCTCCGCTGGGAATTTAGCCACGACGCAAGGCGTCATTGGTCGAATCAAGCGTGATCTAAAGTCCGATGCGTCGCCAAATTTCAGGACCTTCCAAACCATTGAAGAAGTTGCTGACTATGTGGGGACTTTGAGTCTTGAACAGCAAGAGAAGCACACGGGCGGGGGTAAAACCTTTGAAGCCAGCTTTATCGTTGGCGGCCAAATCAAAGATCAAAAGCACGAAGCCTATTTGGTCTATCCCCAGGGTAATCACATCACCACGTCAAAAGACACGCCATTTTTGCAAATTGGAGAAAGCAAATATGGCAAGCCCATCCTAGATCGGATCATAACGCCAGGGGTAAGCCTGGAAACGGCGGCGCTTTGTGGCCTTGTCTCCATGGATTCAACCATGCAGAGCAATCTCACGGTGGGTCCCCCGATTGAAGTCGCTATGTACCAGGCTGGAACGCTTAAGATGGAGCGCAAGTATCGGTTCGAGGAAAGCAGCGAATACTTACGTCAAGTAAAGTCTGCCTGGGACCAACGCCTCAAAGAGGCTTTCAGCAACATGCCGCCGCTCGCCTGGAGTAAGGCTTGGGATCATTCGGTTTCTGAATCAAACTAGCATGTTTCGAGCGTTATCAGCGCAAGAACCAGGTCTCCGAAATGTTTGCATGAATGGCACTGATGTCCGCCTGGATGTCATCAATGAACGCGTGCAAGCGACCGGAATCAATTACCGACGCCACATCCAGATCGCCTAACTGATCAGACAGCGCCTCAGCCAGCGTTTTGGCATCAGCATGTCGCGGCAGCCTCGACAGGCTCTCCTTTGCCTCAAGAATTGCGTGCCTCACACTTCGCGGAAAAGCATCGTCTCTCATTAGGAATTCAGTTACCAACAGGCCTTGAACGCGCTCTTGCATCTCCTGACGGTACATTTGGTAACCATTCAAGGAACTTAGCACCCCCATCCAAAGGATATTGTCACTGGCTTCATCCGATTCGGTTCGACTGCTCATCAAGTTCAAACAAGCCACGTCAATGACCCGTGTGGTCATGTCTGCTCGCTCAATCTGTCGACCGATCTTCAAGAAATAATAGGGGAGTTGCCGGCTCATGCTGCCGCTTAAGTAGCCGGTCAACTCAAGACATAAGTCAATCACATTGCTCAAGAGGATATGCCGATCCTCTCGGCTGATCCTTCCAAGGTCAGTTTGACTCAAAAGCAACTGAAGCTCGTTAATCTTTTCCCAAGCTTCGTTGGGCATGAGATCTCGGCTGGTGCGCACATTTTCCCTTGCTTGCGTGACGCAGTATCGGAGAGAGCACCGCGGATCATCGAGCAAAAACCTAACGACATTGCGCTCAGTCGTGTGCTTGAACCGTTGGTGAAACCCTTGCTCATAGCCGGTAATCTGGACCAAAGCGGGCCACAAGAATTGAACGTTGGGAAGATCCAACAATAAATTGGTATAAACCGAGAGCAACCGGGCAGTGGACTCGGCGCGTTCTAGGTATCGTCCGAACCAGTATAAACGCTCTGCAACGCGTGACAGCATGATTCAATGCACCCTGTCAAAGTCAACAACCCAGGTGTCTTTACTGCCACCCCCCTGCGATGAATTGACCACCAAAGAGCCCTTGACCAGTGCCACCCTCGTTAACCCGCCAGCGGTCACATAAGACTCTGCACCTTGAAGGGTGAATGGTCGCAAATCGACATGACGGGGCTCGAGCTGCTGATCAATGAGCGTGGGAGCGGTCGAGAGGCTAATTATGGGTTGAGCCATATAGTTTCTGGGTGATTTCTTGATGAGCCGGGTAATTTCATCGAACTCCTCTGGTGCCGCCTTTGAGCCTATGAACATGCCGTATCCTCCCGACTCGTTGGCAGGCTTGACCACCAATGACTCCAAATGATCGAGCACAAACGCGCGTTGGTCTGGATCAGAGCAGAGATAACTAGGCACATTCGGCAAAATCGGTTCTTCACCCAAATAAAACCGAATCATGTCTGGCACATAGGTGTATACCACTTTGTCGTCCGCAACGCCGACGCCGGGCGCATTGGCCAAGGCAACATTGCCGTTTAGCCACGCACGCATGAGGCCGGGGACGCCCAGCATCGAACCGGGATGGAACACTTCCGGATCGAGGAATAAATCATCAATCCGTCGATAAATAACGTCGACTCGAGAGGCGCCCTCGACGGTTTTCATGTAGACACAATCGTCAGAATCGACAAACAGATCGCCACCCTCGACCAGTTCGGCGCCCATTCTTTGAGCGAGGAAGGCGTGCTCAAAATAAGCAGAGTTGTAGATGCCTGGCGTGAGCACCACAACTTCGGGGCGCTTTTTTGCTCGGGGCGAAATGGAACACAAGGTATCAAACAGCTGAGAGGGATAATCATCCATCGGGCGAATAGGCAGTTTATTGAGCAATTCTGGAACAACCCGTTTGCTCACATTTCGATTTTCCAACATGTAAGACACGCCAGAGGGCACCCTAAGATTGTCTTCCAAAACCAAGAACTGGCCCGTGTGATCACGAATCAAGTCAGAGCCGCAAATATGGGCCCAGACGTTATATTTTGGTTTGACGCCTTGACACTCCGGCCGATAGTCCCTGGAAGAGAGGAGAATATCTGCCGGTATGATGCCTTCTTTAATGATGTGCTGTTCGTTGTAGATATCGGTAATAAATTGGTTCAGCGCCTGTAAACGTTGTTTGAGACCTTGTTCGATGCCATCCCACTCAGATCCATGGATAATGCGGGGGACGATATCAAACGGCCACTGGCGATCGATGTTGGCGCCATCTGAGTAAACGGTGAAGGAAATACCCAACGTGCGGATGGCAAGTTCAGCGGCGTCTCTCTTTGATCGGACCTGCTGGCTCTCTAGTCTGCGCAAATATTGCGCGAGCGGCCCCATGCCCTCTCGAGCGCGGTTGGGAGCACGAAATACCTCATCGTAAAAGCGCGCATTTGAGGGATAGTCCAGCAGGTTCATCGCGTCGACGACCGATTGAACATAGCCTCAAGCAAGCGATAGTCGGTCTCAATCATGCCTAGCTTGAAGTACGTTGAAAGGGCTCGTTGATTGCCTTGCTCAGCGTAGAGACGAACACCGATCACGTCGGGCTCACGTTGAGCTAATTCGGTGACCTCCTGATACATTGAGCTAAATACGCCTTGGGCGCGGAAGTCTGGCGCGATGTATACGCTCTGGATCCACCAGAACAGGCCGTTACGCCAATCACTCCACTCGAATGTGACCCCTAAACAACCTGAAATACCCGTTTCGTCTGGCTTTTCCGCTACTAAATAAAAACCCAATTCCGGCGAAGCCACCATGCGCTCGACGCCCGCGGAAATGGTTGCCCAGTCGAGCACCTTGTTCTCGGTCTCTAACGCCATCGCTTGGTTAAAGCGTGCGATCTGTTCAGCGTCGCGAGCCGTGGCAAGCCTAATATTCACGTGATCAAGCGTCCAAGAGTTAAGTAAAAGTACCGAAGTCCAACCGATACTATGTCAAAGCATGGTTACGGGCGAGTACTTAAGCATCAACCCGCGGTTTCGGCTCATTCGATCGTTAGGATCAAACAGCGCGGCCAGAGACGCGCCAAGCCGGACTTCCATCCATCTTACGGGCTTCTGCGAGCCTTGCCGGGACACAGAGACTCGCCGCGAGCCGATTTCCCAGTAGCCGCATTTTACACGCTCTACCGAGTGAACGGTGCCGTTCATTTCGAGATGTTAAAATCCTTGACTCTGACGCTCTGGCAAGCATTTAGTGTTCGGAGCACACTTGCCGGCCAAGTGCGGCAAGACCCGCTCAAAGACGATCGTAGCGGACGATTGTTGACCTTTGGCCATCACGTTGAGCCAGACTTTGAGGCCTCATTCGCGAGACACGAGAGCCAAGGACTCCCTGTTAGCGTAGGCCATTCCCATCCTGAACACCAAACTCTTATGTGACTATCCTTGGCGCGAGGGTAGTCTTCTCGGTTAAAGTTCGACCACCATTCACAAGGGTCGCATTATGGAAATCATTGCATTTGTGAGCGCGCTCGCGCTTCTTCAGTTTTGGGGGTTTGGGTTGATGGTGGGTCGAGCCAGAGGGCTTTACAACGTCCCAGCGCCCGCGACATCGGGCCACGAGACCTTTGATCGATGGTTTCGAGTCCACTACAACACCATGGAACGGCTGGTGATGCTCATACCCTCACTTTTTTGCTTCGGCTACCTTTGGGGCCAGTATCCAGCTGCTGCGCTGGGCGGCGTTTATCTCATCGGACGACAGCTTTATGCCATTGGGTACGTCAAAGACCCAAAATCCAGAGGCTTAGGCATGTTGGTGGGTGAAATTCCACTGTTGATATTGTTGTTGGGGAGCTTGATTGGCGCTGCCGTTCATCTGGTGGACTAAAGTTCGGGGGCGTTTAGGGCGGAGCTTTGCGCCACCTCGGTCTTCGCTCGTTAAGCATCGCGCTGTCTTTAGCACAGATGATGAGAACCGCGGCCTCACGGCTTATCGAGGCACGCACCGTAACAGCTACTGGTCGACGTTGTGGAGCCCCTTTTCGTTTGGATCTTCTCCCAACAATTAGACTCATGTTATAACGGTCTCAGCTATTGATGCACCAAGAAATAACAAGGAACGAATTATGGTTGCAGTAACCTACCACGCGCCGACCAGCGTGGACGAGGCTGTGGCACTGCTCGCAAGCAGTGACTTGCCATCGAAAGTGATGGCGGGCGGAACGGACCTCATCATTCAAATGCAAAAATTGGTGGGTGACGCGCGTTTAATCGTTGACCTAAAAAAGATAGAAGGTATGCAGACGGTATCGATCGATGCCGATGCTCTTCGACTAGGGCCTTCGCTTTGTTGCGCGAAGTTGACGCGCCGGGAGGATGTCAAAGCGATGTTTCCTGGCCTGGTTGAAGCTGCGTATCTGATAGGTTCGTCTCAAGTACAGGGTAGAGCCAGCGTTGGCGGTAACCTTTGTAATGCATCGCCCGCTGCTGACACCATCCCCGCGCTTATGGCCAATCGCGCGGTTTGTCATATAGCAGGCCCTGGGGGCGAGCGTTCAGTCCCGGTAGAAGATTTCGTCACGGGCGTAGGGCGAAATTGTTTAGTCGCTGGCGAGATCCTGACGCAAATTGAGCTGCCAAGGCCGAGTGCGAGAACCTCGGATGCTTATCTGCGCTTTATCCCAAGAACGGAGATGGACATTGCGGTCGCAAGTGCTGGCGCAAGCATCACCGTTGACGAGGACGGCATCTGTCGTGATGCCCGGCTAGCAATCGGTGCGGTAGCCCCGACGGCAATCATTGTGGATGCTGCAAGCGACTTGCTCATCGGCAAAAGCATCACAGAAGAGGCCCTGGCAGCGGTCTCAGAGGCAGCCAGCTCTGCGTCGCAACCCATATCAGATCGCAGAGGGACCGCAGAATTCAGAAGACATGTTGTGGGGGTGCTAGCCAAACGCGCGGTCAGCATCGCGGCCGAAAGAGCTCAGGGGGCATTATGAAGACGCATGTACAAACCGAAATTAACGGCGAGGCTGTTGAATGCCTCATCGACCCAAGCACAACGCTTCTCAATATGCTCAGGAATGAATTGCTTCTCACGGGCACCAAAGAAGGCTGCGGATCGGGCGACTGTGGTGCTTGCTCGGTGGTGATGGACGGTGAATTGGTGTGCGCTTGCCTCGTTCTTGGCGTTGAGGCCTCAGGTGCGCAGATCGAGACAATTGAAGGGGTTGCAGACAAAGATCAGTTGCACGTCATTCAAGAGAAGTTTTTAGAACATGCCGCCTTGCAGTGCGGCATTTGTACACCTGGGCTCATCGTTTCAACCAAGGCATTGCTCGCGCAAAATCCGGATCCCACAGAGGAGGAAGCTCGCTACTTCTTGGCGGGTAATCTTTGTCGATGCACTGGCTATGACAAAATTATAAAAGCAGTCATGGATGCTGCTTCGGTCCTAAAGGAGGCCTCGTAATATGAGCGAAGCGAGACAATTTCAGCATATTGGTCAGCGAATAATTAGACCCGATGGCTTTGATAAGGTGACTGGGCGCGCAAACTACGGCGCCGATTTCCGTCTGCCCGGCATGATTTGGGGGAAAATACTTCGGAGTCCGCACGCTCATGCCAAAATTAAGAAACTCGATGTCAGCAAAGCAGAAGCGCACCCCGATGTGTTGGCTGTTGCGACGCACCAAGACTTTCCCTCGGTCAACAGTGAGGCCTTCGCAGCGGGCGAGGCCATGATGGATGTCTTAGATCTTGCGCGTAACGTGCTTGCTGATAAAAAAGTGCTTTATCACGGCCACGCCATTGCCGCTATCGCGGCCACAAGCGAGGCGGCAGCAGCCATGGCGCTGAATCTCATTGAAGTCGAATATGAGGTTCTGCCTCCTGTGATGACCCTTGACGCCGCTTTAGCTGAAGACGCGCCGTTACTTCATGAGGACATGATAACGCAAGGCCTGACAGAGCCTGCAACCACACCCTCAAACGTGGCCTCGAGGATGGAGCTTAAGAAGGGCGATGTTGCGGCTGGTTTTGCCGAGGCGGATGTCATCGTGGAGCGCACTTACGAGACCCCCACAGTTCATCAAGGCTATATCGAGCCTCATGCGACCGTCGTACGCTACGATGACAAAGCACCATCGCTGGTTTGGGCATCAACCCAAGGTCATTTCGATGTCAGAGCCTCGGTGTCAAAGCTCCTAAAGATGAAACTCGGCCAAGTGAAGGTCATTGCGAGTGAAATTGGCGGCGGTTTCGGGGGCAAGACCACCGTTTATCTCGAACCTGTCGCGATGATCCTATCCAAAAAGAGCGGTCGACCCGTGAAAATGATCATGAGCCGAGAGGAGGTTTTTCGTGCCTCAGGCCCTGCGTCCGCTAGCCGCTCCCACGTAAAAATTGGTGCCAAGCAATCCGGTGAGATTGTTGCAATGGAAGCCACGCTGCATTTTGAGGCCGGGGCTTTTAAAGGATCGCCGATGGGGCCAGGCTGCATGACGATCTTTACACCCTATGATGTTCCAAATCTTTTCGTTGAAGGCTATGACGTCGTGGTCAACAAGGCAAAGGTCGCCGCATATCGTGCCCCTGGGGCGCCACAGGCGGAATTCGCCGCAGAGATGGCCATGAATGAGTTGGCAGCGAAACTCAAGATGGATCCCATCGACTTCAGATTGTTGAATGCCGCAAAAGAAGGGACTCAAACCATCTATGGCCCCAAACTGAAGGAAGTAGGGCTTGTAGAGTGCTTGGAAGCTGCCAGGCGTTCGCCGCACTATCAATCGCAAGTCGCAAAGGGGTGCGGTCGGGGCCTTGCCGCCGGCTTTTGGTTTAATATCGGTGGGCAATCAAGCGTGACGCTCAACCTGAACCCAGATGGGACAGGGACGATTATTGAGGGATCTCCTGACATCGGCGGATCCAGGGCCTCAATGCAGATGATGGCAGCCGAAGTCCTTGGCATTGAACCCAATCGGCTCAATCCGATCGTGGCCGACACAGAAACGTTACCCTATAACCAAACCACGGGTGGCAGCCGAACCACGTTTGCCACGGGTATGGCCGTGATTGAAGCTGCTGAGGATGTCATTGAACAGCTTAAAAGCCGCGCCGCATCACTCTGGAATGTCACCGCTGAACAAGTTGACTATAAAAATGGCGTCGTGTTGAACCTTGCAGGCGACGATCAAATGACGCTGGCGCAAATATGTGCTTCTGCCGAGAAAACGGGCGGTCAGATATCGGGGCGTGGAAACGTCAATGCCCGCGGTGCAGGCCCAAGTTTTGCGGTTCATCTTTGCGATGTAAAGGTAGACCAAGAGACAGGCAAGACGGATGTAGTCCGGTATACAGCGATTCAAGACGCAGGTAAGGCCATTCACCCGAGCTACGTTGAGGGACAATTTCAAGGCGGCGCCGTTCAAGGGATTGGCTGGGCTTTGAATGAGGAGTATGTCTACAACAGTGACGGAATCATGGAAAACGCGGGATTTTTGGATTACCGCATTCCGCTCGCGTCTGATTTGCCAGAGATTGAAACGATTATTGTTGAAGTCCCAAACACCTTCCATCCGTTTGGCGTAAGGGGTGTCGGTGAGACGGGCATCGTGCCACCACTGGGCGCAGTCGCCTCCGCTGTGAGTGACGCTATTGATCGGCCGGTCACGAAAATTCCTTGCTCACCACCGCATGTGTTGTCCATGATTTTAAATAAGGACTAATCATGGCTGTTGTTCGGTTTTCGAGCCACCTCGAGACACTCACGGGTGCGCTTGAAACCGAAGTAAAAGCAGTGAGTTATCGAGACTTAATTCAAGAGCTTCTTGAAAAGTTTCCAAACCTTAAAGACGCTGGTCTCCAGGATCTCGCGCTGGCATTAGACGGTGAACTCATACAAGAGCCGTTATTGGTGACGTTTAGCTCGACGGCTGAACTCCACTTTGTGCCCAAGCTTGCGGCGGGGTGACCCTCATGACTGAGCCGCGAGCATTTTGGCTCGAAAACAAGCACTTAAGGGTATGTGTCTTGGATCTTGGGCTTCGGACACACCAGATCTTTGTGAACGTAGAAGATCAATGGGTTCCGGCCCTGCGAACGCTGCCTTCAGTCTCAGATCACGCAACGGATACCGCCGCTTTTGGGGCCCTCGTGGGGCGGGTTGCGGGTCGCATCCGAGGTGCCTCTTTGACGCTCGACGACAAGCCGATTCCGCTTGACCGAAACCATGGCGACCATCACATTCATGGCGGTGAACGGGGCATGACGCAGGGTGTGTGGCGAGTCGAACCGGCAGCAACATCGCTCAACGCGCACTTAGTCTCTCTAGAAGGGGAGATGGGCTACCCAGGGCAAGTATCCATTTCCTGTGAAATCCGTTTGTTTGATTCGACCGTTCACTATGAATTAAAAGCTGAGTCAACGAAGCGAACTTGCTTCAATCCTACATGGCATCACTATTTTTGCCTGGGTAAAACCGAAGACTTTGGCACACAGCGCCTGTGGCTTAACTCGAGGGTTAGCAACGAAAATGACCAAAGCGGGATCGCGGTTAGCCAGACGTTCCGGCCGAGGGCGCTTGGCGGTCATGGCGCGCCACTGAGTGCTTGGGTCTCCGACCCACATCCGCAGATCAAGCAATTTGAGGGGCTGGATCACTATTTTCAGAGGGCCGCCGCAGGGCCACTCGCGATTTTGGAAGAGGGCCTGCCTCGTCTTGATGACCGGACACCCGAGCAGGCAAGGGCCACCCAACGCCCTCGAATCCGAATGACGCTTTCTGCCTCAACGCCGGGGTTGCAAGTGTACTCAGGCCAAAAGTTAGGGATAAAAGGCCCAGGGCTCGCACTAGAGCCCATGATCGTGCCGGACGCGATTCATCGGGCGGAACTTGCGACTGAAGTCACCATGGAAGCGCACACACCTTTTGAGCGATTTATGTCATGCGAATTCAGTTTGATTGACCGCTGATATCGCATGGTCAACCGAGAGCAGAGCTGATGAACTCCGATGAGACACACAATGCGCTTCGCGAGCGATTCATCGCGCAATTCGGTTCTGACCCCCTGTTTGAAATTTCCGCACCGGGCCGAATTAACCTGATTGGCGAACACATCGATTATGCCGGGGGTCTCGTGATGCCTATGACGATTCAGCTCGAGACCAAGGCCATGATGCGGCCGAATCAACGCTCAGAAATTCGCGTATTTTCGGAGCGTTTCTCTGAGCAGGTCGTGGTTCGTCCGCACGAAGTCTCCCGGGCGCCAAGAGGGCACTGGTCTGACTTTGTAAAGGGCTATGCGCTCGTGTCGACCCATCGTCAAATTGGGGCAGGGTTTGATCTCTATGTGACATCAAATTTAGAAATGGGTGGGCTCTCCAGCTCTGCCTCGTTTCTTGCAGTTATTGCACTCGCAAATCGCATACAGACTCAAGGAGAAGCCAGCACCCTTTCACTCGATGATACAGAAAGGCTCGCAATCGCCCTTCAGTGTCAGCAAGTTGAGAATGAATGGATCGGCGTGCCTTGCGGGATCATGGACCCGTCTTCGATTTTGTTGGGCGGCATTCGCCAGTTAGATTGTCAAACATTGAAATCAACTCTCTTGCCAAAGCTCTCGGATGACCTTTCGCTGGTATTGATGGACACTAAAGTGCCTCGAACGCTTGCCTCCAGCGCGTACAAAGAACGGGTTCGCCAACTACAGGTCATCGCAGAGTGCGCTGAGACCATTGGGCAGAAGCGGCTGCGGCATTTGGCCACGTTGTCTGACGACCAGGTCTCTGCGTTGAAGGATGCGCTTACCGATGACACATTAAAACGCAGGTTACGTCATGTCAGCACCGAACAGCGACGGGTGCTTCGAGCGGCTGAAGCCCTCAGGCAAAATGACTACGTCGCACTCGGCGACCTAATGAATCAAAGTCACGCTTCTCTTCGGGATGATTACGAGGTGAGTTGTGAGGCTTTGGATTGGATAACGTCGGCCAGCCGTGAAGCGCCTGGCTCATTGGGCGCACGCTTAACGGGCGCGGGCTTTGGCGGTGCGGCTATCGCGTTGGTTCAAAATCGCTCGCTAGAGGCCCACAACGACAGTGTCCGTCATGCATTTGCCCATCATTCAGGCTATGAGCCTGAACTCGTGACGCTGCGCACTGGTTCACGTGCGCAAGCCCTACGGGTTGATCCAACCTAGCGCCTCCATCAAGACCAGCACAAAGGCGCCTGAATCAACCGCCTCGACGGAATAGCGCAGCTGACCAAACCGCGCTTTCCAGCTCGCTCAATCGACCAATGATAGGCCTAACTCAGCAGACAATTCGCTAAGCGCTTGGTCCTCTCTAACCACTTTAATGGTGCGCATACCCAGCGCCTTAGCCGGCTTAAGGTTGATACCGAGATCATCAATGAAAAGCGCCTCGCCCGGCTCGATGCCAAGCAGGTTACACGTGTGCTGATAAATCCTCGGGTCGGGTTTTCGAATACCTAATTCGCTCGATTCAATCACCAAATCAAATTCGCTCATCACTTCCGCAACCCGCGACGCGCGCTCCGATGTGGTCGCCATACCCGCGCCCTGTCCTGATTTAACATTGTTGGTGATGCAGGCAACGCGATAATGCGCTTTGATCGTTCTCAGCGCAGCCAGCATCTTGGGTCGCACGTCGCCAGACAATAGACTCAGCACCGCCGCGCCCTGGATTCGATGGCCGAGGGCCTCTGATTCTTCAGCAAAGCGTAGATCGAATTCATCCGGACTGATGTCACTGCGCTCAAATTGAGCCCAGGCATTTTCATCTGGATTGGTGGCGTTTACCGTCCTGATGAAATCGAGCGGGATATTGTGCGCTTGCTCGTAACGGTTGAAGGCTTCAAATGGACTCGTGGTGAGCACACCACCAAAATCCCAAAGTACCGCTTTTAACAAAGGATGCTCCTTTTACAGATTAGAGGGTTCAAAATTAGGAATAGGCAACATCGCCCGGTGCCTTACCTCACAACGCGGGACGCCTAGTAGCAGACCAAAGCCTTTTGCTGAGCGCGCTATTCACCACCAACATTCATCTCAAAGGTCGCCGACTCGGGCCGAGCCAACCCTCGCTGAGAATCGCTGATGGCGCGTAACATTTTCTGAACCTGCGGTGAGTCTGGAAATTCACCTACGACTTCCTCCATAGCCTGCTCAAGTCTAAGTTCTCGCGCAAATAGAATTCTGAACGCCTTTCGGACGGCTTTGATGTCGTCAGTCGAATAACCTGCACGCTCCATACCGACTTTATTAATGACTCGCATGTGGGCCGGAAATCCCTCAGCAATGGTGAATGGAAGCACGTCCTGAACAACCCTGGCCATGCCTGCAACCATAGCGGCTTCCCCAACATGACAAAACTGATGAACCGCTGACAGGCCACCAATATTGGCGTAATCCCCCACGTGAACATGCCCCCCTAACGTCGCGCTGTGGCTCATGACAACGTGGTTGCCCACAATGCAATTGTGCGCGACATGCGCGTGTGCAAGCAAAGCACAATCGTCACCCACCTTCGTCGATGAATCGGGTTCAGTGCCGCTATGGACTGAGACAAACTCGCGAATCATGTTTCGGTCCCCAATGTCCGTGTAGGTCACCGACTCAAGATTGTGTTTCAGATCTTGTGAGGCAATACCCAATGTTACGTAGGGGTAGACAATGCAATCTTTACCAATCCGCGTGTGTCCATCGACGACCACGTGGCTCATCAATCGGGTCCCAGAGCCGATCGTGACGTGTGGGCCCAGGGTGCAAAAAGGGCCGATCTCGGCATCGTCGGCAACTTGAGCCTTAGGATCTACCACGGCAAGCGGGCTGATATTCGCCATAACCTGTCTCTACCTTTCGAAAACTTATGGAACTACTCCAGCACTCATTCCAATACTGGAGAGGCGCTGCATGAGCCGGCGTAGTAAAGCGCCTTTTTTTAACCTTTGATCATGTCTAAAGCACGCCAAACTTCCATTTTCTGACTTAAAAGTCAAAGTTTAATTGAAGAGACCGGATGCTATACTCCCGAGCCAATTCGATCATGACGCAGTTATGACCTGCGCTTAAAGGGACGTTCCATGACCGATGCCAGTTTCAGCCAACAACCCGCCTATACCAAGGAAGAGCTTTTAGCGTGCGGTTACGGGAAGATGTTCGGCCCAGGTGGTGCGCATCTGCCGATCGACAAAATGTTGATGATAGATCGGATTACGCATATTGCTGAAAGCGGCGGCAAAGCCGACAAAGGGCGAATTGTTGCGGAGCTCGACATTCATCCAGATCTTTGGTTTTTCGATTGCCATTTTGTGGACGACCCCGTGATGCCTGGATGTTTGGGGCTAGATGCTCTCTGGCAGCTCCTTGGGTTTTACCTGGCCTGGAAGGGGAACCGTGGGTTAGGTCGGGCCCTCGGCTGTGGCAAGGTTGCGTTTAGGGGGCAGATCTTACCCACTAATCGACTGGTGCGTTACGAGATCGATGTGACCCGTATTCGAGAGGGGAAAACCGTTCTGGGCATAGCAGACTGCGCAGTCTTCGTGGATGACCAGCGCATTTATATCGCCGAAGATATCAAAGTTGGGTTGTTCACGTCGCTCGATGATTTTGCTTAAATCCCCGTCATCGATGTCGAGGGCGCATCAACCCTTAATTCGTCCGCCGCTTGCAGAAAAGGCCTGAAGACCATGAGAAGAGCAGTGATCACCGGGATGGGCATTGTCTCCCCGCTAGGCAACAATCTCACCGACACACTCAGTGCTTTGAGGGATACTCGGTCCGGTATTCGGTATCAATCCATTTATGAAGAAATGGGTCTGCGCTCCCATGTTGCGGGTAGCATCGATATAGACCAAGACGCGTTGATTGATCGAAAGCTCAAACGGTTTATGGGGGACGCCGCAGGCTTTTCTTATATCGCGATGCAAGAAGCGATCGAGGATAGTGGGCTCGATGCGAGTGATATCTCCAACGAAATGACAGGCATCATCGCAGGCTCGGGTGGTGCGAGCTCATCAAATCTTACAGAGTCCGCAGATCTTCTCAGAGAGAAGGGTTTGAAACGAGTCGGTCCGTACCGCGTGACTCGGACTATGAGTTCGACGGTCTCGGCGTGTCTTGCCACCGCCTTTTCCATACAGGGCGTCAACTACTCCATCACTTCCGCCTGCGCTACGAGCGCTCACTGCATTGGCAGTGCACTCGAGCAAATTCAGCTGGGCAAGCAAGATGTCGTCTTCGCTGGCGGCGGCGAGGAAGAGCATTGGTCTATGACCGCGCTCTTCGATGCGATGGGTGCGTTGTCGACTAAACGCAACCAGGACCCTGCTGGGGCATCGAGAGCTTTTGATGCAGACCGGGATGGCTTCGTCATCGCGGGCGGAGCCGGTTTTGTGGTCGTCGAAGAGCTTGAACACGCTCGTGCCAGAGGTGCAAAAATTTATGCAGAGATCGTCGGGTATGCGGCCACGTCCGATGGTGCCGATATGGTCGCGCCCTCTGGGGTGGGCGGTGAGCGTGCCATGCGCCTTGCGACCAAGAATCTCGATCGGCCGGTAGACTACATCAATGCGCACGGAACGAGCACACCCGCAGGAGATCCAGTGGAAATTGCTGCTATTGGACGGGTGTTTGGCGAGCAGATCCCGCAGATCAGTTCAACAAAATCCCTCAGCGGACATTCGCTGGGAGCGGCTGGCGTGCATGAATCCATTTACTCGCTGCTCATGCTAGATCACGATTTTGTCTGTGCGAGCGCGAATGTTGAAACACTCGATGAGGCCGTTGCCCACGCGCCGATCGTGACCACGCGGATCGATCAAGCCGGGTTGACTACGGTGATGTCGAATAGTTTTGGGTTTGGTGGCACGAACGCAGTTTTGGTTTACTCCAAGCTAGCCTAATGCACTAGGTCTTTTACTCTTTAAGTCGAGTTGGAGCGCCATCGATGTCCGGCAAGAGCATATTGGTCGTCGAAGACGAGTCGGATATCCGCGAAGTCTTGATTTACAACCTCCGTAGGGAGGGATTCGTCGCCGAGGGATACGCGTCGGGACGTGAGGGCCTTGCGGCCATTAAGCGGCTGAAGCCGGATTTGGTCATTTTAGACTTGATGCTCCCAGAGCTTGATGGCCTCACAGTCTGTCAACAAGTGCGAGCAGATTCATCGGTGCAATCCACACCTATTATCATTGTCTCGGCGAAAGAAGAAGAATCTGACATCATCCTGGGACTGGGGCTCGGTGCGGATGACTACATGACGAAACCATTCAGCCCCAGGGAATTAATTGCCAGAGTTAAAGCCGTGCTGCGCAGAGGCCAGGCGTCGAACGATGGCGCTCAACGCGATCGAATCGCCATCGGCAGCCTTGTGATTGATGTCGAACGACACGAAGTGACCGTAAGTAACGAGTCGATTCCATTGACGGCGACGGAATTCAAACTGTTGCATTTGTTAGCTTCCTTCCCAGGACGTGCTTTTTCCCGCGAGCAATTGCTCAACCGGGCGTTGGGGGAGGGTGTGGTTGTTGTAGACCGTAATATCGATGTCCATATTCGGGCCGTGCGCAAGAAACTCGGTTCATTGGCTGACAGCATCGAAACCGTTCGAGGTATTGGCTACCGGTTTGCCGACCCGCGAACCGACAGATCGTCGTAGTTCGAGCTGACGAATGCTTCTTATCGCCAAGATAGCTTCATCCTCTTGAAAGCGCATCCCTTTAAGCGTTTCAAGCATAGGGAAGCAGACTGGCTAATGAACTGAGCTCTCGGATCGTGATCAACCAGCCCGCCGCAATTCTGTGTTGTTCTGCCGCTGGAATTGTGATGACAACCCCGTCGAACGGCGCTTCTCGCTACACCACCATTTGAATGTGCTGACGGCCCATGGCTGTCTGATGGCTGTCTGAGTGGATTAAGGGCTGTTTGCATAGGTTGAGGGCTGTTTGAATGGCTCATGGCTGTTTGAATGAGCTAAAGGCTCGCCAAGGGAACCAAAGGATGTCTCATAGCCTCTCCGAGCGGCCAGGTTAAAGCGATTCTCATGCTCGACAATGGGGCCTCATACGCCTGCGTTCACCTTGCTCCTGAGCTCTATTTGTTTCTTCATTCGTCTGCCAAACCCAGCTTCGCTTTACTCCAAAGGCAGCCGGGAGTAAGGTTCGCGTTCGTTTGAATCCACTATTTGGACGACTTGATGGCCGTCGAAGCAGAGCCCGCGTCAGATCAAACTGAGGCGCTGGACCAACCCAAACAGGAAGCAGTCCAGCTGAAAATATGGGAGCTCGCCTGGCCCACGATCTTAAGCAACTTGCTCTTCTCGGTCATTGGCATCATCAGCATTAAAATCGTGGGGGCGTTGGGCTCAGAGGCGGTTGCTGCAGTCACGACGGGGCACCGCATTTTCTTTGCCGTCCAAGCCGTGTTGATGGCTGTGTCTACCGGGACAACGGCGATGGTCGCTCGCGCTTGGGGGGCTAAAAACCAACTTGAAGCGGCGCGGGTGACCTCGGCCTCGCTCTCGGCTGGCAATTTGGTTGCATTGATTCTGACTGCCCCTTGCTTCTTCTTCGCCGAGCCCATCGCGGGCATCTTTGGTTTAAACCAAAGCACCACGCTAATGGCAGCAGATTTCATTCGCTACTTATCAGTTTTTAACGTTGCCTTCTCTATCAACATGATTTTGGGGGCCTCTCTGCGAGCTGCGGGCGACACGCGAACACCCCTTTGGATTGGCGCCTTTATGAACGTCGTTAATGTTCTTCTGGTGTACGCGCTGGTCTATGGAGAATGGGGAATGCCCAGAATGGGGACCAACGGCGCCGCGCTCGCCAGCGGCTTGTCGTTTACGGCGGCCGCCTTGGTCCTGCTCGCCCTTTGGTACGGCAAACGCCTGGTGGTCGGTGTCGGTGGGCGGGGCTCCTTCACCCGACATCGGCTGATTCAGCTCTACCAAATAGGCTATCCGGCAGCCATTGAACAATTTGTTTTTCAGATCGGATTTGTTGGGTTTTTGTGGCTGGTCGCGCAGTACGGCACCGCGCCTTATGCGGCGTACGGCATTGGTGTTCAAATTCTAAGTGTTTCGTTCGTTGTCGGCTTCGGGTTCTCCATTGCGGGCGCAACCTTGGTGGGCCAATACCTTGGCGCGGGAGATCCAGAAGGCGCCAAACGACAGGGCTGGCGAGCCACTCGTTTGGCCATTGCCAGTATGGTCTTGTTGTCAGCGATTATCCTACCATTCGCGCACGAATTGGCAGGCGCTTTGATTAATGAGCCCGATGTCATTCGCTATACCGTTATCTTCATTTACATTCTCGGGGCTGCGCAGCCCTTGATGGGTATTGAATTTTCACTCAGTGGTTGTCTACGCGGCGCGGGCGATACCCGCTATCCACTGTTAACTACGATGGTGGGTCTCGTTGGCGTTCGTGTTGGGCTCGCCGCATTGTTCATGAGCCTCTCTTTATCAGTGACTTGGATATTTGCTGCGCTTTTAGGGGACTATTTGATCAAAGCGCTGATGTTGGTTCACCGGTTCCGTTCTGGCCGTTGGAAAAACAAGATGCGACGCTACGATCTTACGAACTAAAGGCTGACGCAGAAGTGGGAGGCACGTCTGACACGAGCACGATGGCCTCGCTCGCTTTTACCTTGTATGGACATTGATGACCTGCTCGGCGTTTGGATGCACTGTGCTCACACAAGTCCAAGCCTCGGTCCCGCAGGCAGAGCGGCCCCGATCTTCAAGATAGATTGACGACTGTGCAGATAGACTATGCATTGAGCCCGGTTCGCGCACCTTGTTGCGCACCGGCAATTAAAGATCGCACTCTTAAGTTTGCATTTGGATGAAAGCGCGAATGGATGCGTGCTTCACAAGGCTCTCTTCCGTAGATTTCGCAGTCACTCGCGTCGGTTCCTTTTGAGGCATGCTTAAGCGCCAAATTCACGGCCGTCAAGCGCTGTCTCCGAAGCATTGAACCTCCAAAACTGGTCCCCTGGATTAATAAAAGCGGCTCTGTCGGTCGTTGTGTCAGGGTTTGCTTCATGTAACACTGTACATAAATACAGCCTTAGGCGATATGGCCACCTTAATCGCAGACCCTTTAACCGACCCGCTTTATTATCTTAAGCATTTCGATTTTGTATTGAGCGCCTTGTCGACTGACCTTGCAGCCTTTCTTTCAGGCTCACAGCAGCAAGTTCTTTTAGATCTCACCTCTCTTCCGGACTCAAGCCGCGCATTATTCGTAAGACTCTATTTGCGAAAGGGTAACTTCTTCAGGACAGATAAAATCCACTATGAAGAAGTCGGCTCCCTCGATCGGGCTCTTCGGACCCTTAGGTCGAAGGACATGATCAAGGATGTGACTCAATCGCGACCCGATCTCACCATTCGCCTTCGTACTAAGAAGGAATTGTCGGCTTTAGGGTTACTGGCGTCGATTCCTCGTGAGATTCGTTCTCGCGAAGGCATCGACGACCACCTGATCTGTTCTCGCGAACAAATGCCGAGCCCTGACTTCAGAATCATTCAACTTCAGCACCGCGCACTCATCGATCGCTGCCAGCTCGCATTTTTTGGCAATGCACATCAGTCTCTTGCAGACTTGATCCTTACCGACCTTGGTCAACGAAGATTTGAGCGCACCGCGTTGTCCACGACGTCTTGGCGTCAAAAAGACGTCCTTGATGATGCAGCGCTCTACATGCTGTTTCGGCACTTCATTCATGCGATCGATGAGCAACGTAAGCATGAACTTCGTCTAGGTCACGCGGCGGAGGGCTTGGCAGAACATTTGTCCTATTTGCTGACATGCCTTCCTGGCACGCCAAACAACGCCCTCAATGCACAACGTTTTCATCGACTTCTGTTTGAGGGGGGCAGGTTAGCCGAGCGCCTTGGTCAAACGGAGCTCGCACTGGCCTGGTTCGACGCGTCCGATCATCCGATTAACCTAGAAAGGAAACTCAGGATTCTTGCGAAAAGGAAAGCAGATTCTGTACCTCACCTGGCCCGGAAACTGCTCGATCTGACGCTGGAGGCCTCTCACATTAAGTACGCAGAGAAACTACTGAATCGCACTGCGCAAATAACTGAACACACGATTCCATTGGCTCAATACACGCCTCAATGGAGTGAGCTTTTGAGCTTCGAAGGTTCAGTTGAATACAAGGTGATTCAGTGGTTGGCAAAAGCGCACGAAATTAAAGCTGTCCACACCGAGAATTGTTTGCTGAGCGGCTTTTTCGGTGTGTTTTTCTGGGAGGTCATATTCGCACCCATTGATGGAGCGTTTTTTCACCCTTATCAATCCGCCCCTGCTGACCTTTATGATCAAGATTTCTATCTTCGCCGGAAAGCCCGCTTTGAATCGAGGTTTGAGGCATTGGACGGAGCGACCGACCGCCTCGAATTATTTAGGCAAACCTATCAGGGCAAAGCGGGCATTCAAAATCCCTTTGTGGTTTGGCCAGTGATTGATTTGTTGCTCTGCGAGCACATACTCAAACGTCTTGCTTGGCCGGCCCTTCGCAGCATATTTGAATCCATGGCAAGAAATCCCAAACAAGCCACTAAGGGGTTCCCAGATCTCGTGGTCATCCATGAGAAAAAAATCGAGCTTGTCGAAGTCAAAGGCCCCGGAGATCGGCTTCAGGACCATCAGATTAAATGGCTGAGCGAGCTCAATCGAGCGGGAATCTCAAGCTCTGTCATGAAGATCACCCAGTGAGCGAATCCTCAAAGGAAGCGAGTGTCATCCAGGTCGGTGCTCCCGAGCTATGGGGGGTTGAGCCTGCGCACTCAGTCAGTGTCGGCGAATTGGCATGTCTGGTTAGGTCAGGGGATCTCACTTCGACCGATACGCATCGCGTCACGGCACGGGAGGGCATTAAGACCCATCTCGCTGTACAGAAGCGAAGACAACCTCCCTACATCGCGGAACAATCGATCCGCTATCGCCGCGAGACACCCATCGGCCTGCTCGAAATCCGCGGTCGAATGGATGGTTTTATGCCAGCTTCCCCTGGTTTGCCTGCTTGGTTGGAGGAGATAAAAACGTCACGCAAGGTGGTCGTAGGGACGGACTTACGCGGCCACGCACAACACACAGAGCAGCTGCACTGGTACGCGTGGATGGTGATGATGGTGGACCGAAGTGAACGGGTCGTGGGGCAACTCACCTATGTGCATCCTGACTCTCTCCAAGAAATGCCGGTTCGAATCGAATGGACCAGCGAGGACCTCTGCCACTTTGCAGAATCGAGAATCCGAAGCTGGATTCGAGATCAGGGACTAGTGAAAGCGTGGCAGGCCGCCCGTGACACCTCAATCAAGCAACTTGTCTATCCCATGGCCGAGTATCGACCACATCAACGATCACTCGCGACGACCACTTATAGAGCCCTGGCGGGAGTCGTTCAACAGACATGGATCGAAGCGCCCACCGGTCTGGGCAAGACGCTGGGTGTTCTTTTCCCAGCGCTCAAGGTGTTTCCAGAACGGCCTGTGGAAAAAATTTTTTACTTCTCCGCGAAAGTCGATGGTCAGCGAACGGCGGAAAAAACGCTCGCGCTGATTCGTCAAAGCCATGACCTGCACCTTGCCAGCACAACCATCACTGCCAAACGGTCGCTGTGTCCAAATCCAGAGCTGCCCTGCGATGCAGATGTCTGTCGTTATGCTCGTGGTTATTACGATCGAGTGGACGAGGGGCTAGCAGCCCTTCGCTTGTTGAAGAGGGGAGAGCATGTAAGTGCTGAACACGTGCGTGCCGTTGCAGAAACGCACGAGCTTTGTCCGTTTGAACTTAATTTAGATTTTGCGCGAGAGTGCGACGTCATCATTGCGGACTACAACTACGGCTTCGATCCACGTGTTAGGTTGAGACGATTTTTCGACGCCAAACAGTGCAACCATATTTTTCTGATTGACGAAGCGCATAATTTGCTGAGCAGAAGCATCGACATGTTCTCTGAGACCCTCGCGCTAAACACAGTGATTAGCGCGAAGGCATCGATTGACGCAGGAAGCGAACTTCACGAATCGATGAACGCTGTGATTAGAGAAGTCAAGCGCTTACTCAAGGCGCAATCCGAGCTCATGGAGTGGATTGAAGCGCCGTCCTCTTTAGATCAGCTGAGAGATTTGACGGACGCGTGCTTGCGCACCTTACTGATCTCTGACTTTCCAGAACGACCGCCAATGCCGCTTTTAGAGACTTGGTGGATGTTGGATCGATTCTTCGATCGACTGAGCGAGTTTTCTGAACATGATCGAATCATCATCAAACGGCAACCTGAGTCCCAGATCGTGATTGCCTGCGTCGAACCTGGCGATCGCTTGCAAGAAAATTTACAGCAAGCTAGAAGTGTCGTTGCCTTCTCCGCGACCTTGAGACCAAGGTCATGGGTCGAATCTCGACTGAAAGTTCCAACGAGTGCCCAGTGGGTGGGGTTCCCAAGCCCTTTCGCGCCCGAGAACCAGTTCACGGCCATTATTCGAGATATCGATGTGCGTTATCAGAGTCGGACTCAGAGCCTGCCTCAGCTCGTTTCGATTATTCATACGACGGTCACCGCGCGATCAGGGAACTACCTGGTCTTTTGTCCCTCTTATGCGTTTTTATCTGGGCTCGCGACCTTGTTCAGCGAGACGCACCCCAACGTGCGCACCGTAGTACAACAACCTGACGACTCAAGAGAAGATATCGAACGCTTCGTTGCCGACTTTAAAGAATCGATCCCTATCCTCGGATTTGCGGTGCAAGGCGGACGATACGCTGAAAGTATCGATTTCAAGGGTGACTTACTCATTGGCGCAATGATTATTGGCCTAGGCCTTGCTCCGAGGAGTGCGCTGGCGGACGCGATCAGTGAGCGTCATCCGAACTCAAGAGGCTATGATGAGAGCTATCGGTATCCCGCCTTACTTAAAACCATTCAAACCGCTGGCAGGGTGATTCGCGGCGAGCAAGATAGAGGCGTCATATTGCTCATCGATCACCGATTTGAACGCAAAGAAAATCGTCACCATTTACCACTCTGGTGGCAATTCAGGTCGCTGACGAGCACCACGCTAGCGCTTGAACTAGAGGCATTCTGGCGTTCCGAGCCGCATTTGGGGTGAAGAGGGGAAGAACGCGTGTTATCGGTCAAGGGCAGAAGTCCACAGTGGGAGAGATCTGTAGCACACTCAGTGTTTTTGCTTCGTTTCAGCAAAAGTTTCTCCTCGCCTTGAGAATAGGCATTTGCAACCCCAGGGCGGGTTAACGTCGGCGACACTCGGCATCAGAGGCCCTTACGATCGCATGGCGAATATCGACGCCAGAAGCTGAGGGATCTCACCAAAATCACGTGCGTGAAAGGCGTGATTCGACGCCCCGCCAGCAGAGTAGTGAATACTGTGCATGCCAGCCGCATCAGCCGCACTGAGCCCGGGTTTTGAATCCTCAATCACGCAGCAGGCCTCGGGTGGAACGCCCATCGCCTTCGCTGCATACAAAAATAGATCGGGCGCCGGTTTTCCACGTCTTACGTCCTCAGCACTGAAGACCTTGCCTTCAAAGTGCTTGAGTAGGCCCGCGCACGAGAGGGATGTCCGAATTTTTTGATGTGTACCGCTCGAAGCCACGCATATCGGGTAAGACAACTGTTCGATGACTTGAGAGATGGCCGGATTGGGTTTGATACGGGTCAGTATGGCTTGTTCGGTATCTGTAATCAGTTGCGCCCAGAATTGATCTGAGTCGGTCGCTGGTTCCTGCCGGGTCATCATCAACCTAATGTCAGCAAGAGATCGGCCAACCGAGGCCTCAGCGAGGCTTAGCGGTTGCGCGACCCCGACCGATTGCAGAGCGTCGACCAGCACATCGTGGGCGAGGGGTTCTGTGTCAACTAAAACACCATCACAATCGAACAGGATCAGCTGTTTCATATCTGCCAACATGTGTTTGAAAGTCCCCCAGCGGGTAACATATGAGGCTAAAGAATTGAGCCCAAGATTGCAGGATAACTCATGAGGAATAAGCGCGCGCAGGCGAGAGCGGTTGACCAATGGTGCAGGACTGCATCGATATGTTTAAAGGCAGCGCCCTCGCTGCAACCGTTAACCTTTCGGGTCAATGGGAAGACGAAGTGACAACTTCTGATCAACCAAACCAATTGAAATCGACTCTTTGGACCGCTGAAGAGTTGCGGTCAATTTCCGCTGCTTCCGCCAAGGGTCATCTTTCCGACTCAGAACAACACACTGACGCGATCAGCGGGATTCAAATTGATTCAAGGCGCGTGACAGACGGCGATCTTTTTGTCCCGCTGCGCGCGCCTTGGGCTGAGCGTGATGGCCATCAGTTTATCCAGAATGCACTAGCTCGAGGCGCGAGCGCTTATCTTTGCGCCGATGAGTCCTATCTCTCCGGCCCATCGGTCTATGTCCGAGATACCTTTGAAGGGCTGAATGCCTTAGCCCGGCGGGCTGTCGAGCGTTCAACGCATGCGACACGTGTTGCATTGACGGGCAGCAGCGGCAAAACAACACTTAGGCATTGGCTTGGCCAGATGCTAAGCAAGCAGGGCCACTACCATGCATCGGAGGGCAGTTTTAACAATCATCTAGGGGTGCCCCTCACGTTGGCGCGTATGCCTCGGGAAACGAGGCTCGGGGTCTTCGAGGTTGGGACAAATCACATGGGTGAGATCGCGCCCCTGTCCAGGTTGATCGAGCCCCAACTCGCCATTGTGTTGAATATCCTACCGGTACATATTGGCCACTTCCCAAATTTTGAAGCCCTAGTAAAAGAGAAATTGTCTATTACCGAGGGTATCCATTCTGGGTTGTTGCTCTGTCCTGAAGCATTCAGCGACGTTGTGCAGCCTCGGTCGGGATTGCGAATTCTGACCTTTGGTGCATCCCGTGCCGCAGATTTTGTGATTGATTTTCATGCGGATGGGCAATCCTTCGAGATCTTTGATCGCACGACGTCCGGTGCTACAACCTTCATTGGAAAAGCGCCGATCGTGGGGTCGACCTATCAAGAGACAGCGGCGGTGGCTTTGATTATTGGGCGTTTATTAAACCAACCGCTTGACGAATGTATCTCCGCACTCGCTCATGCCTCGCTGCCTGGCGGGCGAGGCCGGGTGATCGACGTTGCAGGTATTACCATCATCGATGACAGCTACAATGCGAACCCAGTCAGCATGCGAGCGGCGCTCGAGCGCTTAGTTCGAACATCCGCAAATCGCCGGGTAGCGATTCTTGGCGAGATGTATGAGTTGGGGGATCTTGCAGACCAAGCGCATGCAGATGCGAGTGCTTGGGCTTTGCAGGCCGATGACGTCCTGCTCGTTGGGTCACAGTTTGCTCCGCACGTTCGAAACTCCCAGTATCGATACCTACCAACCGTCGATGATCTTGATTTGTCTCAATTCGTCTCAGGACTTGAACCCGGCGACACGATCCTTGTCAAGGGATCCAATGGTGTGTTCTGGAAATCCAATTGGGTCGATCGGTTGATTGCCGCGATTGAGGCACGTTAATCAAAGGCGTTGAAATGACCTTTTTGACGGCTGAGATAACGCCTTTCGCTGGTTTGCCCCAAACTCTCACGAGTTCAAACGTTCTATTGGTCTGCGCAAGGACCCGATTGCCGCACGGGAGCCAAGTCATCCGCTAATGTGTTGAGCGACCGATTCTCTGGGTCCTTAGGAAAAAACGTCAGCCCCTAGCTTGAAGTCCGCGCCTCAGACTTGGACTCTGGGTCAAGATATAGACCTGGCTGGGTGTCTTGAAGCTCTGACGCCGCGCGCCAAGCGATCAGCGAATACTGGCCGTCGGTGCCTGCATCAAAATAGGGGTATTTGATAATGTCGAAGTAAGGGGAGTAATCGAAGTCACTGGGCGTGCAAAGCTTGGGGTTGCGTCGATAGAAATGGCTTTGACCCTGTTCTATTTTTCTGACCAGCGGCAAAATCGGGAAGGGAACCTGCGCGAACGCTTCTGCAATCATGGTTGAACAGACCGTCTTTGTATTCTCGCCTACGTTCATTTCAAAAAGGGAGGAACGCCATCGCCTTGGAAAGATGAACCAGGGGAATAGAAAGCGTAAGAGATCGAGTATTTGGCGCACGTCATAAGGGGCGCCCAATCTAGAGATTGCATAACGAACAACACAGTCGGCATCTCGATCTGTTAAGGCCCTGGGTCTCGCGATTCTCAGATGATGCTGCTCATACACCGTGATCGGTTGAACAATGGTGCCCACATTGAGGTAACTCTCAACCAGAAGAGGAACATCCTCCGGCCCGTGATAGTGCGCCAAGATCGCATCTCGGAGGCCTGGGTCTTGGATCATCTCGAGCTTACCCACGTACAATGCGGCATGTGTCCAAGGGGAGTGGGTCACCCATCGGATCACATCACTGACCCGGGTTAGCCCCTCAACCAAGATCACATCGCCGGGGATCAAATTTTTTGAAAGTTGACCCAGGTCCGATAACGGCACTTCACGAGGCGCGCGCGTTTGCATCAGAAATGACCCAAGCCGGGCTTTTAACCACATCATCATGAGACCTTCCCAGGAGCAGCCAACGAAACTTAGTCCTCTCTTACCCCGACTTCAACCGTCAAAGGCCTTTACACTAAGATTGAGCGATTTGATTGACGTCCAATCTGCCAATGATTTAACCATCTAAAGCAGCGCTGCAAACAGTTTCAAGCGCGGTCACGAGACGCGACTTCTAGTTGTAAGATCCATCCACTCATAAGAGCTAAGAAGCGCTGGGCGCAAGTGTCGCAAACGCCCTGAGCCCTTCTTCGCAGAGTTGCATGATGGCCTTTCAAACTCTAATCCTCGGGTCATTGCGCCGGGTAGGGAACGGCCCAAGGACATTCGTCATCCGCATCAGTTACACAAAGCGAACCGGCATGCCATAATTCGCCAGACGTAAACTCCTGCCAGCGACTCATCATGATCGTCGATAAACTCGGGCGTCGATTCAAGAATCTTCGTGTCAGTTTGACCTCCGCGTGCAATTACGCCTGCACCTATTGCGTGCCTGACGGTAAGCGCCTCATGCCTGCTAGGGAAGAGCTCGGGGCGGATGAGTTGCTCACGCTGGTGCGCTATTTAAAAGATGCTGCTGGCATTGATAAAGTCCGGGTGACCGGCGGGGAGCCACTCATCACGCCAAAATTCGATGATTTTTTACTCGGTCTTGGTGCGCTTGACCTAAAAGACATCAGCCTGACCACCAACGCGCAGAAATTAAGCGAGAAGCTTGATGTCATCTTAGCCGCTGGGCTAAAACGTCTGAATATCAGCCTGGATACGCTTAACCCCCTTAAGTTCAAGCAAATTGCCAGAGGCGGTGACCTTGAGACGGTCCTGGAAGGTATCGAGCTCGCCTTATCCAGAGGCATCAAACTTAAGATCAACATGGTACCCATGCGCACAGTGAATCGCGATGACGTCCTACCTTTACTGCGGTTTTGCCTCGAGCGGGGAATCGAACTTCGTTTCATAGAGCTCATGAGGATGGGGCATCTCAATCAAGGTCAAGGCTTCGCGCAAGATTTTCTCTCGATGCAGAGTCTTTTGGACCTGATTGGAACCGACTACGAGTACGAACGCACCGATGCGCCGTTTGATTCAACGGCTGTTCGGTTCAAAATTCCCGGACAGGGCACATTTGGAGTCATCGCCAATGAGAGTGAGCCTTTTTGCAGCGCGTGCACGCGCCTGCGATTGTCATCAGATGGCTATCTCTACGGATGCCTGTCGAGCCCGAGGCGAGAATCTATTCGAGACTTGCTGACCCTACCAAGCCATCTCGTATTGCCGCAGCTACAAGCTCGATTACTTAGCGCGCTACAGGTCAAGCAACAGGCTTTTCAGGGTGAGACTACGGTGATGAAATTCATCGGCGGCTAAACGTCGCATCGATCGATACTGAGCCATGAATAGCTCGCCAATCCACCCGACCCATTGAGTTGCATCAATAGCTTGCATGACGCTGGCATCTGCCTTTGAACCTAGGTTAGGATGAAGCGGCGCGGGCCTTCGCCCTCGAGTTGAATTGGAGACAAAGACGATGATGGACTTAGACATACCCGAACGGCTTATTCCGGTCAGAGACAAGATCGATACCTTCGTTCGTGAAAAAATTGACCCGCTTACGGAAGAGTATTACAACGAAATTGACGTCGGTGATCGATGGCAATTGACAGACCGTCAGATGGAGATCATGGACGGGCTCAAGCAGGAAGCCAAAGACGCAGGGCTATGGAATTTCTTCTTGCCTGAAAGCCAGGGTGGAGCGGGTGTGAGCAATTTGGAATATGCCCACCTTGCCGAGGTTATGGCTAGAAACCCCATGGCTTCAGAAATCTTTAACTGTGCAGCGCCCGACACTGGGAACATGGAAGTATTGGAGCGCTACGGCTCAGAAGCGCAGAAGAAGGAATGGCTGGAGCCATTGTTGGATGGCAAGATCCGCTCAGCTTTTGCTATGACCGAACCCCATGTCGCATCGTCAGATGCCACCAACATTTGCACCAGTGCCGTACTGGATGGTGATGAATGGGTCATAAATGGTGAGAAGCACTACATTTCTGGCGCTGGCGATCCCCGCTGCAAAATCATGATCACCATGGTGGTTACGAATCCAGACGCGCCAAAACACTTGCGTCAGTCACAGATACTGGTGCCGATCGACGCCCCGGGCGTTGATATTCTTCGGCCCATGTATGTCTTTGGTAAAGACGACGCGCCTCATGGCCATATGCACATTAAGTTTGACAACGTACGAGTGCCCAAAGAGAACATTATCTTGGGTGAAGGCCGAGGGTTCGAGATCAGTCAAGGTCGATTAGGGCCAGGGCGAATTCATCACTGTATGCGGTCCATTGGCGTTGCTGAACGGGCGCTGGAACTCCTTTGCCGTCGTGCGCTGAGTCGAACGGCCTTTGGTAAGCCATTGGCTGAGCTTGGCGGCAACTACGACGTGATCGCAGACAGCCGTATTGAGCTCGACATGTGTCGTCTCTCGGTATTGAAAGCGGCGTATATGATGGACACCATCGGCAATAAAGAAGCCAGGAAGTACATTTCGGCGATCAAGGTTGCGGTACCGAATATGGCCTTGAAAGTCATCGATCGCGCCATCCAAATTTATGGCGCTTTGGGTGTCTCTCAGGACACGCCGCTTGCAGCCATGTGGACAAGTCAGCGGACGCTGCGCCTAGCTGATGGACCCGATGAAGTACATCGACGAGTGATTGCTCGAGAAGAGCTCAAGAAGTACCAGTAATTCGATGCTTCTGTTGGAAAGGGCCGCCTTGTGCGGCCTTTTTTTTGAGTACAATAATTCGATCCTCCAAGAGCTACGCCAATGATGGCTGAGGTGTTCAGGCCAAGAGGCCTATTCGAGCTATAATTTAGCGATGAATGGATCGATGTCTCTCCTTGGCCTTGGGGCAAAAGCCCCGGTTCTTGACCCTCCGTGTCGAGTGCCAGATGCCGACCTTGAAGATGCCACGAATTTCTCTCTAGGCACGTTGAATCAAATCCAAAAGGCTCGGTTCCCCTTGCTTTTAATTCGGGTGCAATTCAGTTTTCTGCTGCTCTTGATCCCTGGAATTGGTCAGTGCGTGCAAGCGGAACCCGACAATCCTGAGCGCCCTGCTGGAGATCCCTTGCTTATTTCATCGTCTCCGGCGAGCAGGACTGACCCGACCCTAGAAATTTTGTCACGGGATACCACGTCCGACAGTCTAGAAGCGGAGGATGGACTACATTCTCGGTTAAGCGCCTACTTTTCTAGAAGCGAACCCCTCACCGCTGCAATGTGGTATTCGGCGACCCAATTCGTCGTCCGAAAGGCCGCCTTGGGTCCAGGTACCCAAATCAGGATTGATGGCCCACCTTTTTCCGCCCACCGTCTGCAGGCTGAGGACGAGAGCGCTCCCAACCATATTGGCATCAAACTACCCCCGGAAATACCTCACCAAATCGAGCGGCTGGCGCAATCCACGTCGCTGGTTTTAACTATTGAGGCGGAATTGCGCTCGGAGTCAGTCTTTGAAATCGAGTATGAAGATATCTTGCGCTCTCCCGCAGACCTATCGCCCCTCAAATTACCACTCCATATCAGAGCCGATTCGCAAAGCTCATGGAAGCAGGTTCCCACTGAGGAAAGGGCAGTGATCGCGGGATCAGCGACCCGATTGGAGTTGACTGCGCCCGCCTTCGTTCAACAAAGGCAGGCTTTTGATCTCAGCATTCGGGCGCTGGATCAATTCGGACACCCGAGCCCAACGCAGCCTCGCTCGCTTGACCTGCGTCGCGAAGGGCGTCTTCTCGGTCAGCTTTCAAGCGAGGAGAATCAACAGGTCATCTTGAGCTCGCAGACTTTGAATCAGCGGACTATCACGCGATTTGAAGCTCGAACACCGGGTGGGGGTCTTCGAGGAACCTCGGACTGGATCACCGTTTCCGCAGCCCCTGAGGCGCTCATTTGGACAGATTTCTCTGAAACATCTCTTGAAGCGCTGCCCCGGATCGATTCGACAAAGCTCAGCGCCTTTGAAGGCGATGATCAGGCAGGTCTGGCCCAGCGCTTAACGCTGCTCAAACCTCTCACTGTGGACGAATCCGCTCTCGCGGCTCGCAGGCTAGCCTCGCTAGAGCATGGCAATGATGAGGACTCGATTGAGACGATGTCTCAAGGTGTACCAGTATGGGCTGAAACATCCAGCATTTCTGGTGATCACGACAGCCTGCTCCAAAAAGACGCCATCAAACAACAACGCGGGCTAGTGACTGAACCCCAAACCTCCATGAATCAGGGCAAATCTTTTCACGACTTGATGCTTTTTGATCGACCGTCAGGCGAGAGCCTAGGAGAGGAATCGGGAGCAAAATCAGGAGAGGGCGCAGACCGAACGGTTGAATCAGAACGCTCGCTTAACAGTCCTGACCAGGCACCCTTTTCTAACCACGACGGCGATTCAGTTGAAACTGAGGGAGGGGCGACAGGCGATCCTTCTCCCATCCGGCTGGCTAGATCAGCACAGGATTTCAACACCCAACGAGAGGAAGAGACCGCCCCTACCGAGAGTGACCCTGTGTTGGCTTCAGGAGGATACAGTGATGAATCAGCCTCAATACGACCTGCTTCAATGCGTGCAAGCTCGCGCGAAGGCGCCTTGTTGGAGCCTCCAGATCGAGTCTTAGATAGCAATAAACCTTATAATAATCATAATTTTAAGGAGATATCTTTAGAGCAAATAGCTAAAACAGGCGCCTCTGCCAGTGCCGTGTTAGACGCACAAGACTTGGGTACCAAAGTGCGTTACGACCGTCACTGGGAAGGGGTTGGGCCAGACGGTGAAGTGGCCTTTCTCCATACTGGAAATCCAGAAACCGCCTGGCGAATCGCTCGGCCAGAAAATACGACTGACCGGCGCTGGGGGAGGATGAGAGGGGCGGTCATTGCTCAAGGCACCAGCGCTTATCCTTGGCTGATCGATTACATTGCACAGCAGGGTGAGCCGTTTTCTGTCATAACTGACCGTGTCAGCGCTACGGGCGAAGCATTAGGAACGGGTCCTTGGACCGGTATATGGGCAGAACCTGACACATCTTGGCTCGAAGCGGTTCTGGGTTCGGCGACGTTTATCTCCATGGGCGACCGAGTTGCTCTGAAGTTTAGGGTCAATGGGGGCAGCGGAAGAGTGCTCGATGACCCTGAGCGAGAATTAGACATTGAGCTTACGTCTCAACACCCTGTGCTTTGGGTTGACTGGTACAAAAATGGTGAACGCTTGAAGCGCCAGTTCTTCCCTTTGACTGAAGGGACTGAGGAAAAGGCGTCGGAGGGGCCATCGGATATCTCGACTGAAATAGCACGAGAGGTCTCCGGGCAACGAACTCTGGCTCTCATCTTTGAGTCAAGTTCATCCCCAATCGCGCCAGGCATCACGCCCCCGAGAAATGCCAGAGAATGGCTCGGCTATCTAGCGCTTGAAGGCTCAGGCTATGAGCTACTCGGTGTTCAAGCGGCCGATGTAAAGCAGGCTGCCAAAACCTTGATGTCTCGCGAGCAAAATCGCGTTGATTTCTTGACTCGGACCCACGGTGCGCCCAGCGTTCTTCGCTTTGACGTCGACCGAATCGAAGTTTCGGATCTCTCAACGCTAGAGGGACGCAGCGCTGATGCCTCCATTGACCAGGACCTTATCGAGGGCAACGAAGACGCCGCGGAGGAGTTGTCATTAACATCGCCTGCGTCGATGTCTTTGCTACTCTCGAGCGGGGTAGAGGACGCGCTTTTCCTAGATCTGAATCGGCTACCCGCCTCGATTCCCTCCGCGACTTTTCAGTTTTTGATCGGGGACCTCGCGCTCAGCCCAGCGTCTCGTGAGGTCGACGTTGCGGGTTACCGAGACCGAGTCACGCTCACTTGGGCCCCAGATCAAGGAGCGGAGGAAGTGCAAACGCCAGTAAGGCGCTCCATTCAATGGACGGATCGAAGCCCTTCACGGCCAGGCGACTATTATTGGACCCACGTGCTCATGCTCGATGGAACCAGTCTTTGGTCATCCCCGGTTTTTGTGGGTGGAGGCTCGCTCCCGAACGGTATTTCCAGCGCCGAGAACTCACTTAGAGCCTCTCGATGACGATCCAAGTTGGCGAGTCGTGATGTGATGTCAAACCCCTGAGGGCGTTGGCAACCATAGGATGCGAGCGATAGACTCCCCGAAGACAGACCCGAAGATAGACAACAAAGGCGGTTAAAAAGCATGAAATACCTACACACCATGGTTCGCGTGAAAGACATTGACGCCTCCTTGGCCTTTTATTGTGACGCGCTTGGCCTAGAGCAGATTAGACGCAATGATGTCGAAGCAGGGAGGTTCTCGCTCATTTTTTTAGCCGCCCCCGGTGATCATGAGGCGCAAGTTGAGCTCACCCATAACTGGGATGGAGACGAATTGGGCGAAGGGGACCGAAATTTTGGCCACTTGGCTTATGCGGTCGACAATATCTACGAGACCTGCGCTCGACTTAAGGACCACGGGGTGACCATTAATCGACCACCGAGAGATGGTCGAATGGCGTTTGTTCGTTCGCCAGACAATATCTCAATCGAGCTGCTCCAAAAGGGCGACGCGCTCGAACCGGCGGAACCATGGACCAGCATGGAAAACATAGGGGTTTGGTAAGTGGGTTTGCCCTGGACTGGCGTGAGTTAGAGGAGATCGTTAACCGCGAAAGCCATGCGCGAGCCCGCGAACGCGGGACGCGAACAGCCGAGGAGCCAACAGAGTAATGTCACCGGCGAACCATGTGATTCAAGTCTGGTTTGGCATATCTGCAGGTGGATTTAAACCCATTTACTGATGATCTGAAGCAGTCGAGCGATCACCTCTTCTCGATTGGTCTCCTGAAACATTTCATGTCGGCCTTCAGGGTAGACATCCGCATTCAGTTGCCAGCCAGCGGCCTGAAACGCCTGCATGACCGGATTCAAAAGCCGTTGCCCAGCATGCAGCGGGTCCTGGGCCCCAGAAATAAAATAGACGGGCAAGCTAGAACCCTCAATCCGGCGGGGCTCGTGAGTCCAGTACTCGAGGTCCGCACGCATCATGCTTTCAAAGCTATCAATCGTCACAAAGTGACCGCAGTGAGGATCACTGACATAGTCTCTCACGCGCTCGATATCCTTACTCAACCACTCGAAGCCCGAGCGGGGCATTTCGCTGGCGAAGGCTGAATTGGCTCGCCCAAACACTATGAATCGCAGTAAAGCGCTTACTTGGTCGCCGGATAACCGCCGCCGTTCTAATTTGATAATGGCCAGCAACACTTGGACGAGCCAGTTGGGTAGTCGTCCGGGATGCCCAGACAGCACCAATCCTCGAAGCTCAATCGGTGAGGGCAGTGCGCTTTGAAGTAACTGCTGTGAGACCAAGGTCCCCATACTGTGCCCAAGCAAAATGAGCTTATGACTGGGGGCACGTTCAGCAATGTTCGACAGCACCTCGCGCGCGTCAGAGGCCAGCGCGCGCCACCCGGATGGGCCGAAGTCCCCTCGCTTCTCAGCGTTCGGTCCATGGCCGCGGTGATCTTGAATCGATACAAAGTAATTTGCTTCGACCAATGACTCGATCAAGCCGAGATATCTCCGCCGGTGCTCGCCCATCCCATGGTGAATGTGAATCCAAGCCTTTGGAATTCGATTAGGCGCGAATAAGGAAACGGGAATGAAGGTGCCGTCACTCGCTTCGATCGAGAGATGCTCCTGCATTAGCGCGCCCATTGCTTTCGAATAAAAGCGCCAACCCCAGCATCAACGTTACTCAGGGTGACAAAGTCCGCAGCCTCTCGTACACGTTGAGGTGCTTGCCCCATCGCGACGCTCGTGCCCGCAGTCGCAAACAAATCAAGGTCGCCCTCGGAATCCCCAAAGGCAATGACGTCCTCGACTGAGCGCCCCAAATGGTCACACAGGGCTTTAAGGGCACTTCCCTTGGTCGCTTCACGCGCCGAAATAATTATCACGGGTTGACCACTTGGACCGATGCTGTCGTCGATCGTCAGCGCGGCCTTCAGACTGGCAATAGAAGATAGGTCCGACCATGTGTCGTCGCTGGACCGATCAAATGCAGCGCCCCCTTGATACGACATCATTCTTGGTCCATCCCCGCGAAAGTATGGGAATCCCTGAACAGACTGAATGTAGTCCGGGAGCGTGCGCGTTTCCTCCGTATCGGAGTAAACCACCACCTGACGCTCTAAGGTTGCTGTCATCAGCCCACCGAATGCCCGGGCGCGATCCATGACCGCATTGGCGAGCTCAACATCGATCCTCAAATCCAGTAAATCTAACTGGTGACTGGGCTGATAAATATGCGCGCCGTTGCACGCAATGACGTACCCCTCAATTCCCATTTGGTCAAGCAGAGATGCCGCCATTTGATGCCATCGGGCAGTCGCGATCACAACGGTATAGTCTCGACTGACCGCTTCTCTTAATGCATCGACGTTACGCTCTGGAATATCAGATCCCGCAAGCAGGGTGCCGTCCAAGTCAATCGCCAAAATCGGAGCTGACATCGCGTACCTCAAATCTAAAATCAGGCCAGATGATACCTTTCAAGGGTCTCGCTCCTCCACTGAAGCTGACGATCGAAGACCATTCAATCCTCCGTCAACGCCTGTTAAGGTTTCCATGTCAGCAAAGAGTCATTGATCAAGCAGTTTGTATGTCAAGTGGTCCCAAAGGTTCTCAGCCCTCCATCAAGCGGCGCGCGCTATTGAGGCGTATCGTGAATGGATTTTCACTGGTGGGACTTGGCCTATTGGCTTACCCGTTTATTCGTCATTGGGTACCCGCGTGGCGATCGGAGGGTTCTCGCGAAGTGGATCTATCCGAACTGAAGCATGGGGAGACCGTCTCAGTGTCTTGGTTGGGTCGAGAAGTCAAAATCCTCAAGCGAACAGTCACTCAATTGCAAATGCTGAGCAAGGACTCCGATTTGCTGAAAGACCCTTCATCTACGGCGTCAAATCAACCAAGCTTCGCGACCGGGCGCTTGAGGGCCGAACGGGAGGATTTCTTCGTCTTTTATGCAGAGTGTACCCATTTGGGCTGTGCGGTCAGTGTGCGAGCTGGCAAAGAACCCATCTATTGCCCCTGCCACCAGAGCACGTTTGACGCTGCCGGCCGCGTCACAAAAGGCTCTGCGGCCAAGGCCAACCTCGATGTGCCCAATTATCGACATATCTCCGCCAATGCCATCCTGCTCCTTGAGCCAGAACCCGAAGAGCGAGTCAACTCGTGAGCGAGATTAAACACCTTTTGATCTTGATTCACAGCCGAAGTGGGACAAACAAGACCCTGGGCGAGGCCGTCCTTGTTGGCGCAAGAAGGGCCAATGTGGCGATTAGGGTCAAGGCACCTCAGGAGGCAGATGAACTTGATTTGTTTTGGATGGACGGCGTGATCTTTGTCTCGCCTGAGCACTTTGGCTCCCTGGCAGGTTTGCTAAAAGACTTTTTTGAGCGGACGTTCTATCCGACAGAAAATCAACTCCAAGGTCGTGCCATGGCGATTGTGATCGGAACGGGCTTAGATGGCGTTGGCGCGCTTGAGAGCATTCGGCGAATTTGCCGAGGCTATCGCTTTCGCGAAGTGCAGGAAGCGCTGATTGTGAAAACGCCCGTTACACAAACCCACCTCGAGCAATGTGAGCAATTGGGTGAAGCCGTGGCGATCGGTCTAGAAGCGGGTATCTTTTAAAGTTCGATTGACGGGTTACGCCGAATCAAATTGGAGGTGAACCCGTCGATTTTGCTTTCCTTTGTTTTCAATTTTCGACACTCGAACCGGGCCAATTTCAGACACTCGATGCACGTGGGTACCACCACAGGGTTGGTAATCGACGTGAGGAATACGCACCATTCTGATGTCTCCGACGCCTCTTGGAGGTTCAACAGACATTGTTCTGACAAGCTCTGGATTCGCATCGAGATAGGCATCTGACACCCAAGAGAACTCTAGGCCAGTATCGGCTCTAATCAACGCATTCATCTGTTCGGTGAGTGTTTCTTTGTCCAATTTTAATTCACCCACGTCGAAATCCAATCGGCTTTTTTCGGCGCCCACTTGACCCCCAGTGACAGGTACAGGAACGAGGGACCCTAGCAAGTGCATGGCCGTGTGCATCCTCATGTGCGCATAACGACGGGGCCAATCAATACCTAGCCGTGCTTTTGCCCCGACAAATAAATTGCCGCTTGCGGTGCCTTCTCGCAACAAATGTCGAATGGAGCCATCATCGCCCTTCAGGGTGTCTGATATCGCGTATTCAACACCTTCGACCTCAATGACACCTGTGTCGCCGGGCTGACCTCCACCCAAGGGATAAAATATGGTTTGATCAAGAACGACGTAATCAGGGGCCACCGTCTGAATGGTCGCATTCAGAGATTGAGCGTAAGGGTCCGTGTAGTAGACTCGTTCGGTCATAGGGCTAGTACCTCGATCAATCGATTGAGTCTACCGAAGGCATCTGAGGCAGCACAATGAAACTTTTTGATCTTAAAGGACGCGTGGCAGTTGTCACGGGTGGCAATGCGGGCATCGGGCTCGGCCTCGCTGAGGGCCTTGCTCAGGCCGGTGCCAGAGTGATGATTTGCGGACGCAGGGCGGAGGCTAACCGAGCAGCGGTCGCTCGCTTGGAAGCCACTGGTGCTGATATCGCCGCTCTCGAGGTGGATGTGACGAGCATCAATGACCTGCAACGCTTGTTCGACATCACTCGAGCCGACCTGGGCCCAGTCGATATTCTGGTGAATAACGCGGGCATTCATCGGGGATCGACGCCCGAGTCATTCTCGCTCGAGGATTGGCAGTCCGTAATGAACACCAACTTGAATCAGGTCGTGAATTGCTGTCAGTTGGCGTTTGAGGATTTGGCGAGTGCGAGCGACCGCGGATTCAATGGAAAGATCATCAACATCGGTTCGATGTATTCACTGTTCGGTAGTCCTAACTCGATTGCTTATGCGGCGAGTAAAGGTGGCATCGTTCAACTCACAAAGTCTCTCGCTGCCGCCTGGGCGCAGCATGCAATCAACGTGAACGCGATTCTGCCTGGCTGGATCGAAACAGAGATGACCGCCCCCATCGGCGAGATGCCCGACCTGCTGGCGCAGATTAATCATCGGACGCCCTTCAAACGCATGGGACTGATCGAGGAGATGGCTGGCGCCGCGGTGTTCCTCGCCGCGACGGCAAGTGATTTTGTAACCGGTATCTCCCTTCCGGTCGATGGTGGATACAGCATTGGTTAGCCCAAACCATTTAGCCAACCTCAAGGTTGAGCAAATTGAGCTCTCGCCTATGTCCACCGAGGACGCCAAAGGGGTGTTACGTTGGCGATATGACCCGCCCTTTGATTGGTATAACCCGCCTGCAGAGTCCATCGAGGCCATTGCCAATCTGCTCAATCCTCGATGGCAATTTCACAGCGTGAAGGTCGACTCGACCCTGCTGGCATATGCGTCCTTTGGCGCTGACGGTCGGGTGCCTGGGGGCGATTACAGGGAGGCGGCGGTTGACATTGGCTTAGGTGTCGCGCCGCAATTCACCGGACAGGGCCTGGGTTCACCCATCGTGACCGCAATAGTTCGTTTCGCGCTGAGAAATCAAAAGTCATCTATGGCGAGGCTAACCGTTGCAAGGTTCAATCAGCGCGCCATCCGCCTCTACACGCGTCTAGGCTTTAAACACGAGCAAGAATTCGTCCACGCGCAAATGCCTTATTGGGTGATGGTTCGGCGACAGTTCGAAAACGATGAGCAAGACCTATCGCGCTCGGTGGCTTCACCATGACTTGTTTCCATGCGCAAAAAGCCCGTTGTTACCTCTTAGGCCTTAGTTCAGCCGCGAGATGCCATATCCAAGCATCCACTGCGCTGGGGGGGCAAGCAACCTTCAAACTGCTCTATCAGGAGATCACGCATTCATCTAAGCCAACAGGACACTTATTGTGTTCGGCCTAAGGTCCGTCTTGCCGTCTCGGCCAAATCTCGCAAGTGAACGGGTGCGTGTTCTCTTGCTCGCACCGGAGAAAGCGGAACTGATGCAGCGATTCAGAATCGAAAATAGGGCCCATCTAGAACCTTGGGAACCAGAGCGCTCACGCGCCTTCTTCACAGAGGTCTTCTGGCGGGCTCAATTGGCGGCGCAAATTAAAGACTTCGATTCGGGACAGTCATGCTGCATGACCCTCATGAACGCAGAATCGACACAGGTGCTGGGTGTGATGAACTTCACACAAATTGCACGAGGCACCGTCCAAAGCTGTCATCTAGGCTATGCCTTGGGCCAGGCCTTTGAGGGGCAGGGCTTGATGCGAGAAGGATTGGCATTAGGTCTGGAGTTTGTCTTTAATCAACTCAAACTCAATCGGGTCATGGCGAGCTACCTCCCGCGAAATGATCGCAGCGGTGCGTTGTTGAAACGCCTTGGCTTTGAGATTGAGGGGAAAGCCAGAGCCTACTTGAAGATCAACGGAGCTTGGGAGGATCATATCTTGACCAGCAAATTAAACCCAGAATTCGAGCGCTCGCTCAAAGGGCACTCCTAGGCCCACGAGGTTCGAATCCGTGCACGGAACACGTTTTCTATTACTGAGCCTGAATGGCAACCTCAGCTTAAGATCAGCTTTAGATCCAAACCCTACTTTGAACAGACAAAGTCAAGGTTCTGGCAGGGCTGCCCTTAGTCAAAAAATGACTCCCCTTAGGGATAGCCCTCTGTGCATGTGCGAGAAAAGTCCAACGACGCTTAAGAGAAGAAGCGCGCTCTGTGCAGCTAGGAAGCGCAAGGCATGGATCGCGTCGTTCCTCCCGTGGAATAACAAGAGTCAATTCTTATCTTACGATTCGAGCGCTTTCTAAACGATGCCTCAAAGGTAATGCTCTGGCCGCTTAACCGTTCGAACCCATGCCGTTGCTCTGCGAATGTGACTCCTAGGGTGCCTTTCTCCAGCAGAAGCAATAGAGAGACTCTGCTTTTGCCCAGAAGCGCAACGGTTACCTGATTTTAAGCAGGAGAACCAACAAGATCGGTGTGCCCACCGCTTGGAGGAGCATGAAGCGAACAAGCACTTGGGTGTTAGACCAACCTTTGTTGTGGCGCACGTGATCATGAAGAGGGTAACGAACATTAAGGAATATGGGGATCTTGAAAAAGCGAAGCAAGGCAACTTTGACGATCCCCGTTGCACCATTCACCAGAACAACGAAGGCAACCACGAGGATCAAAAAGGGATTTCCGGTCGCGAGAGCCAGCACACCGAGCAATAAGCCGACCGGCCTAGAGCCGGAATCTCCCATCAGAACCGCACTGGGATAACTGTTGTGCCAAAGGTAGCCTGCCAATGTGCCCACGGCAATGAAGGCGAGAATGGCCCATTGCGCGCCATCTGCATAGTGGGGAACGAGAAGGTATCGCGCAATATCGGCGTGACCGACAATGCCATAGAGGATCCCACCCAAGAACAAGATCCCCATGCTCGTCAAACTGGCGGACAGCCCATCAACACCGTCTGTGCAGTTGGTTGCGTTGATCGCGATCCAAAGCAAAGGCGTTGCCATGGCAATGTAAAGCCAAGGTGACAAGAGGATGGTCTCTTTCATAATGGGCAACCATATTTGCATCGGCTGCCCCCCACACAGAACCCAGGCAGCAAGAAACGAGATCATCAAATCCAGCGCGCCCAATCGATACTCGCTCCACCCGCCGTGAGCACGATCATCGAAATAACCGACAGCAGCTGCGAGCAGCAGGCAGACCAAAATACCAACAATTTTTTGGCTGGTCGGCACAAAAAGGAAGGCGACAACGACCAGCATCGGAATAAAAATGACGCCTGCGCTGATCGGCTTTCCGACGCTGTGTTCGGCGCCCACTGCATGGGCTCTGCCCTGATCCGTGGGTAGGCGACGCCAAAGGTGAGGCAAAGAAAACCACACGAGGAGAGCGGCCATCGCAGTGCCGGCACCTGCCAGAAACAGGTTGCTCGCAAAGAGGCGCATGGGACCTGCGAAGTCCGCCAACCATTGACTCAGATAGAAGAGCATGTGGAACGCCTGAATTGATTCATCGAGAATTATAGCGAGCGGCAAGGGGTCAGATAATGAATCCTTGTTGGAAATTTAGCGAGGATGCAATGGGTAAGCGCGGTATCGCTACATCCGAAAAACCCGTTTGATTCAATTGCTGTTGACTCAATGCCAGCGCTTACAACACTTCGGCTTACCCGTCTTTTGGTGCAGTGCTTCCCGCTGTCTATCGTGATAGGCGAGAACAAGGACGCACCTGTGCCAGGATACTCTCAAGGCGAAGATGTTAGTTAATTAGGAATGGAGCATCACTTGATCTTGATCCATCCACGCTGGAAACCGCTCCCTGTAGGCTTGCATTGGCTCGAGCTCTAACGTGCTCAGAAAGACGCCGTCCCGACTTTCGGTATCGAGCAAAAGATCACCCTCAGGGCAGACCACGAGAGAGTCACCCGCATACTGAATACCATTGCCGTCCTCGCCGATTCGATTAAGACCCACAACAAAACTTTGATTTTCGATGGCTCTAGCCTGCAATAAAGTCCGCCATTGGGTACGTCTGGCTGCAGGCCAATTGGCCACATAAATCAACAGGTCGTAGGCGTTACCAATATTCCTCGAGAACACGGGGAAGCGAAGGTCGTAACAGATCTGAAGACAGATATTAAAACCCCTCAATTCGAACTGCTGACGGTCGTTGCCGGGTGAGTAGTGTTTGTGTTCGCCAGACATCCTGAAGAGATGCCGTTTGTCGTAAAAGCGAGGCGCCGACCTGGGCGCAACCCAAAACCCTCGGTTGTAACACAGGCCATTATCTTCGGCGATAAAACTGCCTGTGAGCGTTGAATCAAGCTCAAGGGCCTTCCTTTGAAGCCAGGTCACCGTTTGGCCAGATACGGGCTCAGCAAGTCCTTTTGAATTCATCGAAAAGCCTGTGCTGAACATCTCGGGCAAGATGATCAGATCGGCATCACTCGCTTGCTCGAACAACGCCTCGAAATGATCGAAGTTGGCTTTAGGGTCCTCCCAAACCAGTGTCGTTTGAATCAACGCCAATTGGATCTCGGTCATGGTTTGGACCTCACTTAACTAACGAATTTCGCGCCTGATTTGGGCCGCCTTATTATGCGGTCATGCAATAAAAGGCCTAACAACTTGTTTGCCCTGGATTGTCATCCGCAACACCTGGGGTAATCTCACCGACCCTAAACTCGGCGCAGTTGGCTTAACCGGCCTGCGGCCTCTCGAAGTAGGGTCTCTGACTTGGCGAAGCAAAACCGGATTAATGTTTGCCCAGACGGCGGGCGCTCATAAAAAACTGAAATAGGAATAACGGCGACACCGAAATCTTGGGTCAGTCTCTCTGCGCACGCGACATCACTCAAATGACTCAACCCTGACACCTCACCATAATCTGCTAATTGAAAGTAGGTCCCTGCCGAAGCCGTCATGGAAAAAGGTAGAGCCGAAAAAGCTTCCAAAAAAACATCGCGCTTGGACTGATAAAACAACGAAAGCTCTTCTTCGTGCTCTGGAACCTCCGTCATAAAATCGGCAATTGCCCATTGAGTTGGGGTGTGGGTCGTAAAGGTGACGAATTGATGCACTTTACGAAATTCCACCGTAAGCTCGGGTGGGGCAACACAATAAGCCACTTTCCAGCCCGTTGCGTGGTAGGTTTTGCCAAAGCTTGAAATCACAAACGACCTCGCCCTTAACGCCTCATCACGAAGGAGGCTCTCATGACGGGCACCGTCGAAAACCATGTGCTCATAAACTTCGTCACTTAAAAGGTAGCAACGGGCGCTCAAAACAAGCACTTTGAGTGCCTGAAGCGTGCCGCTCGAAATCACTTGCCCGGTTGGGTTGTGCGGCGAGTTGAGAATGATCAACTTTGTTCTTGCCGAAAGGGCCTTTGCAACTTTTTCTATATCAATCTGGAAGTCAGGCGCCTCCAGCGAAATGTGGACCGGTATGCCACCAGCGAGACGCACCGCAGGGTCATACGCGTCGTAAGCTGGATCAAACATGATGACCTCATCACCTTGCTCGACGACGGCTTGGATGGCGACGAAAATTGCCTCTGTTGCCCCCGAGGTAACGGTCACCTCGGTCTCAGGGTTGACCTCGGCGCCGTAGTGCCGAGCGACTTTGTTCGCGATGGCTTCTCGCAAGGACAAAACGCCAGCCATCGGCGGGTATTGATGGTGCCCCCCAGACAACCGCGCCCTCAGCGCATCAAGCAGAGCTTTCGGCGGCTCAAAGTCCGGAAATCCCTGGGACAAATTAATCGCATTAAAGTCAGCCGCCATCTTCGACATGGTCGTGAAGATCGTTGTGCCGACCTGAGGCAGCTTGCTGACCGGCTGGAGCGCCCTCACGTTCAACCGAGCCACTCCCTGGGCTTTAAGTAACGGTCATAAAGCTCGGCTTCAGGAGACCCGGGCTCGGGCTGCCAGTTATACTTCCAGATGGCCATCGGGGGCATGGAAGCCAACACGGATTCGATGCGCCGTCCAGATTGGATCCCGTACTTCGTGCCTCGGTCAATGGCGAGATTAAACTCGGCGTAGCGACCCCTGCGATACAGCTGAAATTCCTTCTGAGCGTCGGTGTAGGGGGTGGCTTTTCGACGTTCGAGGATTGGGACGTAGGCCTCCAGAATGGCATCGCCGACACTCTTCACAAAGGCCAAGCTTTGTTCGAAGCCGCCTTCCGACCAATCATCGAAGAAGAGCCCGCCAACACCCCGTGTTTCTTGTCGATGGGGCAAGTAAAAGTATTCGTCGCACCAGGCTTTGAGTTTCGGATAAACCCCTTCACCGAAAGGGGCACAAGCGGCCCTGGCCGTCTCATGCCAGTGAATCACATCCTCTTCAAACGGGTAGAAAGGCGTGAGATCAAAGCCGCCGCCGAAATACCAATGGCTGTCACCTACGACAAAATATCGCAGATTTGCGTGAAAGGTTGGAACGAAAGGGTTCTTTGGGTGCATGATCATCGAGATCGCTGCGGCCTGAAACCCCTGGCCCGCCAAGTGAGGATTGCGCTCGCTCGCTGCGGGCGGCAGGGCTGCACCTACGCTGTGCGTGAACTGCACCGCGCCCCGTTCAATCACCGCACCGCCATCAAGAACCCGAGGCCGCGAATGCCCGCCACCGGGGGTTTCGATGTCTTCCTGGCTGAACATGGTTGAGCCGTCGATGTCTGAGAGCGTCTGACAAATATGCGATTGCAGTGATTTGAAATAGTCGGTCACGAGGCTAATAGGGCCTGGCTGATCTGGCATGTGCGGCACCTCCGCGCGCAGTGTAGCGCGTTTTGTTAGATGCATCAGGGTGTCTGATGGGCTTGCCTTACGGAAAGAGGCGCGAGAGGCCGCGCTGTCGACCGTTTGAATTTCCCAGCCCGGTTTGGTCAAAGCCGTGGGTGAAAACTGTTACCGCTCCAATCAATAGTGAAAGCTATGCAAGGCGGTCTATCTGTTACCAATCAGAGCTGAAAACTCGGCTCCGATCTATTAAAGAACCCGATCACTAATTATTCCGGTGCCCCGTGAACCCCTTAGTCGATTAGTCAATCCATCTCTGAATCGAAGGTTTTCGGTGGATCAGCACTGTCCAAAGAGTAACGCAAGGATCCAACAGAGCAGCGTGTGGCTATCATTGTCTTGATGTAGTTTCAGGCGGTGTTTCTGTTGCCAATCAGAGCTGAAAACTCGGCTCCGATCTATTAAAGAACCCGATCACTAATTATTCCGGTGCCCCGTGAACCCCTTAGTCGATTAGTCAATCCATCTCTGAGTCGAAGGTTTTCGGTGGATCAGCACTGTCCAAAGAGTAACGCAAGGATCCAACAGAGCAGCGTGTGGCTATCATTGTCTTGATGCAATAGAGGTTGCCGGTCTCAAACAGGCTATGAACGGAAAATTCGTGGCACAATACGCCATGGATCTTCTTAAGAGAAAGCTGGGCCGCTTTCTCCTAGGTCACGTGACGTAGAGCAAGGCTCACGCAAGTTGAGAATCCGAGGGCGATTTTCTCCAAAGTAGAGGCATAACGAACAGATATCAATCGCCGCCACCGACCTTAAATCTATGGCAGTGCCAATGGATTTAACTCATCTATTCGTCACCAAACCGATCCAATATTGGCTTAAATAAGTAGAAACCGTATGCATTACCAAACGCACTTAGACTGGACGAAATCCCTCATCGAACGCCGGCTGTCGAACATCAAAGCGGGCTCGAAGATCGGATCGACGTCAATTGATGATCATCAACAAGCCATTTTCGACTGCTCGCTCAGCACAGCAGAATTGGGCAGTGCTGAAGCCCTTGCGACGCACGCGCGCTCGAACTCAGATTCACTGCTCGAAGATATGGCCGAACTTCACGCTGGCATGATGGTGAAGTCCATCATCGACCGGTTATCGGTTCCCATCTCAGCGCTGGGAGAGGAGGCGAACGCACCCATCCCTCAGGCTCTCACGCTATTTATCCAGGAATGCCATCAGCCTGAGCGACTCGCGGCGCTCGGCCAACGTGTGATTGAGGCGCAGGGCGACTTGGGCTCTAGAGGCCTCAGCGAAGAGAAATCCATGATGGCGGACACGTTTCAGCAGTTTGCTGATGAGGTGGTCGCACCGCTTGCTGAGCAAATTCACCGCGAAGACCAGATCATCCCAGACAGCATTCTCGAAGGACTCAAATCGCTCGGCTGTTTCGGCCTTTCGGTTCCCGAGCAATATGGCGGGCTCTTGCCCAATGACAGAGAAGATACCTTGGGTATGATCGTCGTGACAGAAGAGCTGTCCCGCGTTTCGTTGGGTGGGGCCGGCTCGCTGATTACCCGGCCGGAAATCCTAGCTCGTGCGATTATGGAAGGGGGAACGCCTGAGCAGAAAGCCCATTGGCTGCCTGGTATTGCCTCTGGTGAGACCTTGTGCGCGGTCGCAATTACCGAGCCCGACTTTGGGTCTGACGTTGCCTCTATGAAATTGAAGGCGACGCAGACTGAAGAAGGCTGGCTTTTAGATGGCGCGAAAACGTGGAGCACCTTTGCTGGCAAGGCCAATGTCCTGCTCACCTTAGGTCGAACAGATTCAGACCCCTCGCTCGGGCATAAAGGGCTTTCGTTGTTTTTGGTCGAAAAACCATCGACAAATGATCACGCCTTCGAGGTTGAGCAGCCCGGTGGTGGCAAGTTAACCGGCAAAGCGATCGACACGGTCGGCTATCGCGGTATGCACAGTTATCAACTGTTCTTCGATCAATTCTTCGTGCCTCACACGCATGTCATTGGCGAAGGCCAAGGGCTCGGCAGAGGGTTTTATTTCACCATGCGAGGGTTCAGTGGTGGGCGAATTCAGACAGCTGCTCGAGCCATCGGACTCATGAAGGGTGCATTCGATCAAGCTCTTCGCTATACCCAAGACCGGAAGGTGTTCAATTTGCCGATTGCCCACTATCAACTTTCTCAAATCAAAATCGCCAAAATGGCAATGGCCATTGCCGCAGGCAGACAATTCACCTATGCGGTGGGCCGCATGATGGATGAAGGCAAGGGCCAGGTGGAAGCGAGCCTCGTCAAGCTTGTAACCTGCAAACAGGCGGAAGTGGTCACTCGAGAAGCGATGCAGCTTCATGGCGGCATGGGATACGCGGAGGAAACTGATGTCAGCCGTTATTGGCTTGATGCTCGGGTGCTGTCCATATTTGAGGGTACCGAGGAAACCTTGGCACTAAAAGTGGTCGGTCGATCACTCGTTGAGCAAGCAGCCTAGCGCGCTATACTTGAACTATTGAACAAAGGACTGAGAACCATGGATTTAACGTTCAGCCAAGCCGATATCGACTTCCAAATGGAGGTGCGTGGATGGATCGAGGCCAATTACCCACAAGAGATGCGTGATCGGAAAAAACGCTCCCCGGGTGGGTCCCTCAGAAAGGAAGACCATGTCTATTGGCAGCAAGCACTTCACACGAAAGGTTGGTCGGCACCGGGTTGGCCAGTTGAATTCGGCGGCCCCGGGTTTACACCGACTCAGCGTTATTTGTTCGATCTTGAAATGGCGAGAGCGGATACGCCGCATATCGTGCCCTTTGGGCTCGGGATGGTGGCACCGGTCATTATGAAATTCGGGACCCAAGAGCAAAAAGATAAGTATCTTCCCGATATCTTGGCCTCGAAGGTCTGGTGGTGTCAGGGCTACTCTGAACCAGGGTCAGGGAGCGACCTTGCGTCGCTGCGAACGAAGGCCGTCCGCGAGGGTGATCATTACGTTGTGAATGGCACGAAGACCTGGAACACCATGGGGCAATTCGCCGACATGATTTTCTGCTTGGTTCGAACGAGTGATGACGACATTCGTCAGATGGGCATTTCGTTTCTTCTAATCGACATGCATTCACCTGGCATCGAGGTGCAGCCCATCGTCACGCTGGATTGTCCGCCTAAGGGCCACCAAGAGATCAACATGGTGCATTTTACGGATGTCAAAGTGCCTGTTGAAAATCTAATCGGTGAAGAAGGGAAGGGATGGACCTACGCCAAGTACCTGCTCGAATTCGAACGCGGCAACGCCTACTCTCACGGCCTCAAGGCGAGCCTCGAACAAGTTCGTCATATTGCTCGGTCTGAGCAGCAAAACGGCCAAACACTCATCGACGAAGCGGACTTCCAGAAAAAGCTCACCGAAACGGAAATCGCGATTTCAGCGATGGAATTCACCGAGCTAAGAATTTTAAGCCAGCTCTCAGCTGGGAAGAATGTGGGGCCTGAATCCTCACTCCTGAAGTGTAGAGGAACCGAGCTCCAGCAACAGCTCACCGAGCTTGTCCTGGAGGCAACGGGCAATTACTCGGTGCCGTTCGATAACCCTGGCCCCGACACGGGACAGAATGAACTGCCGATTGGCCCTGACTACGCCAACGTCGCAGCGCCCGAATATTTTAATACTCGGAAAGTTTCGATCTACGCGGGCTCAAACGAAATCCAACGCAACATTATGGCGAAGATGGTCTTGGGGCTCTAGGGGAACCCTAGTATAAGGTCAGCATCGGGGTGGGAGCCTCCCCGATGCTTCCCTCACATACAAGGGCTCGCCCCCTTGAAGCATCAAATTTGCTTCGGTACGCGAAGCGCATCCTAAATCTCCCGAGCTTGCTATCGAAAATACATACGCTTGGTGTCAGATTGGTTGATCGCACTCTCGACGAATACTTAAAAATGGCTTGAACAGCATTCCATGCTATAAATATAGACAGATTCCGACTCTTTCAGAACGAAGATCTAGACGGTGAGGTAATCCCCAAAACCTAGTTCCTGAGTGAGATGGGATTTCTCGTTAAAGCAGGCCACAGGGGGATATTTATGAAGAGCAACCAAACACCTCTCACTCGCGACCCGCCAAACGCCAGAGATCAATTGGGTGTCTCTCGGGCTAACCTGATAACTGAGGTTTTGAAAATACGGTTTGTTGAATAGCTAGCTTTCTGCATCCGGCAAAGCGATGGGTTTTGTGGCTGGCAAAAGGTGACGAGTCCAGAGATAAGCTTTGAAGGTGCACTGGATACTGTAGTTCCGCCCACTAAAAATCGCACATCTCTCTAGATTCCGCTGCCCAACATGGCTCATGCCGTGTAATTGGCATTCCGCTTGTGACTGAGCTCAAGATGCTGCGATCACTTCGCGCGGGGACCTTCGCCTCTCGATCACGACTCGATAGGGAATGGTTAGATCTGCTGGCAGGTCGGTTCTCGTGGGAGATGCGATCTCCGGCAGCGGTGCATCTGCAAAGGCCTTCGCAGCGATATCAGGTAACCCCAGCATTCTTAAGACATGACGCACTGTCTCGTTGACCGCGGCAATAGGTAAGTGACCACGCTGAATTTCAAGGCAAACATGAGATGCCATGCCAGTAATCAGACTCTGCGTGATCACTGGATCTTCTGATTTAAACCGCCCACCTCGCAGGCCCGCTCTAATATCCTCTAAACACTGGGACTGAGATTGCACAAGGACGACTTCGTCACTCAATCCAGCATTAATAACGAAGCTCCGCCATGCCTCATTATGCTGAGATTGCTTGAAGAAGTATTTTAAAGTGATGGCGAGTCGCATGGCGGGGTCGCTCAAGCGCAATCTCGTGGGCTCGAGAGCTGCTTCGAACACAGAATGGAAATCATCAATAACAGCATTCAACATGTCACGCTTGTTATCGAAGTAGTTGTAAAAAGACCCCGTTGCAAGTCCTGCTGCTTCTGTGACCTCCTGGATGGCGATACTCTCGGCTCCCTTCATGTAGACGAGATCTCTAGCTGCGGTGATGAGTTTCTTTCTGGTCCTCGCACGTTTCGGGACCTTCTGACTCGACGTCTGCGTTACTGGAGAAGGGAGAGGTGTATTCACTTGAACGTCCTATTCAAAACCAATCGCGGCCTTTTAAGCCACTTCCCAACCACCGGAGAGAAAAGAAACATTCTCAGGAAATAGGGTCTTTTTTATTCGACCCCACTGCATTCAAGAGTCGAGTCCCCAGAGACTGCCTCCTAAACCGAAACACGGCAGATGGAAAAGCATTTCTGAAGAAAAAGCATATTAATCAGTTCCTGCCGGAAACCACTGAAAAGAAAGTGGAAATTTACCGAGTTTTGACTGGAGCGCTAGAATGCTGTTGCGGACTAACTTCTCTCACACGTTGTGTACCCAAGCATTTAATCCGGTATTCTCAAGATTTGTGCGGACAAGGAGTTAACCATTGAATTTCGAATTCACTGAACAGCAAGAATCGATCAGAGAGGCCGTTAGCAAAATCTGTTCGCAATTTGGTGATGATTATTGGTTCGCTCGGGACCAGGACGGACAATTCCCTGACGAGTTCGTTAAAGCCATCACCGAGGGTGGCTGGCTCGGCATCGCGATGCCCGAGGCCTATGGCGGCGCTGGGCTTGGCATTATCGAAACGGCCATTATGGCGCATACCATCGCACGATCTGGCGCAGGCATGAGTGGGGCGTCTGCAGTTCACTTAAATTTGTTTGGCCCGAACCCAGTGGTTGTTTTCGGAACGGACGAGCAAAAGGAGCGCATGCTCAGACCGCTGATCGAGGGCCGAGACCGCGCGTGTTTCGGTGTCACTGAACCTGACGCAGGCCTCAATACCACGCGACTCGCAACACGGGCGATCCGCGATGGGGACAGCTATCGAGTCAGCGGCAGAAAGTTATGGACAACAACCGCGCAAACCGCCAATAAAATTCTACTCATCGCCAGAACAACGCCTTTAGAAGAATGCAAAAAGCCGACGGAAGGGTTGACGCTATTTTTCACCGATTTGGACCGTGACCGGATCGAGGTGCGGCTCATCGATAAAATGGGTCGAAAGGCGGTTGATAGTAATGCGCTGTTTATTGATGACCTGATCGTCCCTGTGACCGACCGTATCGGCGAGGAAGGCGATGGCTGGAAGTGCCTACTTCACGGGCTCAACCCTGAACGAATTTTGATCGCAGCGGAAGCAGTGGGCCTTGGCCAGGTCGCGTTGGACCGCGCGTCCAGATACGCACGAGAGCGCGTGGTGTTCGATCGCACCATAGGGAAAAACCAAGCAATCCAACACCCCTTGGCTGAAAATTGGATGGAACTTCAAGCGGCCGAACTGATGGTATTCAAAGCTGCGAGCCTGTATGACCAGGGGAAGCCCTGCGGGGCAGAGGCCAATGCATCCAAGTATCTCGCTGCAGCCGCCGCTCACAAAGCGTGCCAGCGTGCAGTGCTTACCCATGGCGGAATGGGCTATGCGAAGGAATATCATGTCGAACGCTATCTTCGAGAAATCATGATTCCAGTAATCGCGCCTATCAGCCAAGAGCTCATCAAGTCCTTTATCGCCGAGCAAGTATTAGGGCAAGAGAAGAGCTACTAGCTTGGTGGGCTCGATGCGCTAAAGAGGAAGAGGGAGAAGGAGAAAAAGAAGGGGTAAGAGAAAGTTTGGAGAGCGCCTGAACGAACTCGATACTCTGAGAATGGGTTATACCCTCCTAGGAGAAAAGGAGAAAAAAGTTAAAGGATAAAAAGAGTAAAAAGATAAAAAGAGACGCGGGATACGAAAGGATAAATGTGGGATCGAGCAAGCTCGTAAGAAAAACAAGCAGAGGTCAGCGACGCTTCGCGCCGACGCCACGGGCGTAATCAAATAAGGGCTTTGCTAGTACGAGCACCGTGTTAACTCGTCGCGAGCGCATTGCGAGCCCGCCACTCCATAATCTCCTCGGCAGAGCCCCTGAAGACCACCCGGTGCTGTTTCTTCTCGAGTTGGTAGGCATACATTGGGTCGTAGTAGTCAATTAAAAGGGATCTGATCCACTCTCGATGGCCAGACGGATCACCTTCTTTATGAGCCTCGACCGCCGACGTCAAAAGCTCATGCATCATTTGATGTCGCGAACCTCCTAGCCGCTTGCGGATAGCAAGAAGACTGTTGCTCAGACGGACTTCAAGCACGTCAAAAGCATCTTGCACGCCCGCTGCTCGAATCGCCGCAAGATGATCAATCACGTATTCTTTAAAAATGTGCGACACACGCGACTCAAACGTTGCTTCAAGGATGATGAGCGGCGCTTGCTGCATCGCTATTTGAAGAGACGGCGGTAGATTAATTCTACCGATCATCCGACCCTCGTCCTCTAATAGGGTCGAACTGTCTTTCGCTCCGCTAGAGGCAGAAAACCGTTGTTTGAGGAATTGAAGCGCAACGGCGTTCTCGAAATCGATCTGACTAGGCTGCTCGGCCAATAATGCACCGAATGCCGACCCTCGATGGTTCGCGTAACCTTCTAAGTCAATAGCATTCTCGTCATTTTGCACCACGACTGTTTTCCCAACGCCGGTTGAGCCGCCCAAAACAACAATATCCTTTGAATCCGGCGCTAGGAGAGGCAGCAATTGGCTCCGCATGGATTTAAAACCGCCTTCAATTCGCTGCACTTGGTAACCGGCATCATGAATCCAATCAGCTGCGATTTGGGATCGTTGACCGCCACGAGCGCAGTAGAGCAGGGCAGCGGGCTCGCGAGCGAGGTGATCGAGCCATACGGAGATGCGTTCCTCCCTTAAGTTGCCTGAAATCAGCTGATACCCGAGTCGCCTAGCACCCTCGGGGCCCTCTAATTTGTAACGAAGCCCCACTTCGGCACGTTGCTCATCGTTCAGTATGGGTAGATTTGTGGAAAAGGGCAGCGCGCCTCTTCGAAATTCAACGGGTGCTCTGACATCGATCGAGGAGGATCCATTGGCAATTAAAACCAGCGCTTTTTCAGGGGTAATTAATGATTCCATTGCGCGATTTTAGTGGGTATAGCGACGCATGTCCCCAACGGCGTTGACGATGCTCTCGATTAAAAAGCTATTCTTTGGTTTAGCATTGACCTAAAGAATCCGTTTAATGACGTAGGAGACCAAAACCGGTACCCAGAATGCATGCTAAAGATGTCTCAGCCTTGGCTCAGCATCATTGAGTTTGCTGGAAGTTCGTCTGAGCAACAGTTTCTTGCTATCCGGGAGCGGCTAGGGGAATCGAGACATCAAATGATGCATGAGCGACTGACTTCGGCGGCCACGATCCACAAAGAAGTTACCCCACATGATAATCAAGAGAGAATCAGAGCGCTTCTAATCAACGACTAAAACCGAACGAAAGAAGTTTTGGTTATTGAATCATCCGCCACGTTAGGAAACCCGGTTGGTTGGTTCGGAACAAGTCTGCCGCAGAATGTATTTCGAATGTGTTATTCTGCCAAAAAAAGATAATTAATCGATTCTTAGTCATTTCCACACAGGAAAGAGCAAATTGCGTCATATGAGTCAAAAAATCAATCAACACCCTCTGGATACGAGTGATTCGAGGGCAACTCATTGGCAGTCTCTTGCGAAGAACTGGTTGATAGATGAATTGCGAGAAGATGCAGCCCAATCGGAGGCGAGGTTGTGGGATGCCTCACGCCTGATTGAGCAAATAGAGTCGGCGCTCCAGATCAAAAAATCCAAGCGGACCTGGGAACGTTTCCTAGCAACGCTTGCGTTCCTTGACGTGACCACCACGGCTAAAGAAATCTGTGACGAAACGGGTAGGCCAGCACGCGCATTAGTCATCAACCAATTGATAGGAGAGGCTCAGCGAGCAAGGCGCCCCGTCCTCTTTCTAGAGATTCATAACCTTCGGGACTTTTCTGTACTTGTTACCTCCACCACTAAAGGGAAGAAAACGTGGCTATCACTCAAAGAAAAAGCAGAAAAGTTAACGGCTTACGAGAACATCTTTGGTCTGATCTCAGGAGATAGCGAATTCTTGGTCCCCAACAGAGGGGGGGTCGCTTGGTTGCGTAAGGCCCAGCGAGCCGTGACTTCAAGGTCTGACAAAAAGAAATCGAGCAATGCGAACCCCTGGTTTAAGGCCCTCATTGCATTTTATGACCCATTAACTCAACCAGAGGCAGGCAATAATCGCCTTGTCCAACGCGCATCGGAACAACCAAATGCGCTCGAGAAGGAACGAATCCCGAAAAAGAGAGGCATTAATTTGGAACAACCTATGGCTAACATCAATGTTCAGGCCTCGACCGCCGTTGGCCCGTTGTCGCACCTCGATCGACTCGAGGCAGAAAGCATCCATATCATCAGGGAAGTTATGGCGCACGCTGAGAACCCCGTGATGTTGTATTCCATCGGAAAAGACTCGTCGGTCATGCTGCACTTGGCAAGAAAAGCGTTTTACCCCAGTACGCCTCCGTTTCCTCTATTGCATGTGGATACGCGCTGGAAATTTAAAGCCATGTATGAATTTCGGGAGAAGATGGCGCAGGACTCGGGCATGGAACTCCTTGTTCATATCAATCCAGACGGCGTTGCCAAGAACATTAACCCCTTTGATCATGGCAGCGCGCTCCATACGGACATCATGAAAACCGAGGGCTTGAAGCAAGCACTTGATGCCCATGGGTTCGATGTCGCCTTCGGCGGCGCCAGACGCGATGAGGAAAAAAGCCGAGCTAAAGAGCGCATTTTCTCCTTCAGAAACGAGTCGCACCGGTGGGACCCTAAAAATCAGCGCCCGGAGCTTTGGAATCTTTATAACTGCCGGAAGAACCCCGGTGAAAGTATTCGAGTCTTTCCGCTCTCGAATTGGACGGAGCTCGATATCTGGCAATACATCTACCGAGAGCATATTCCCATTGTGCCGCTCTACTTTGCCGCTGAACGACCGGTCATCGAACGGAACGGCATGCTAATTATGGCCGATGACGACCGCATGCAACTACTGCCCGGAGAGCACATTCAACCCCGAACGGTCAGGTTCCGCACCCTTGGCTGCTATCCCCTAACTGGCGCGATTGACTCGAACGCCAAGGATCTAGCCGACATCGTGCTTGAGTTGCTCCAAAGTACTACGAGCGAACGCCAGGGGCGAGCCATCGACACCGACTCATCCGGCTCCATGGAGAAGAAGAAGCAAGAGGGGTACTTCTAATGCCAAGGAGACGTTCTTCTCGCAAAGAAAATAGTCAAATACTGCTCACTATGGCGTCGAATACCGATCTCTCGAAAGACGATGTGACTCGCTATTTGGAGGGGCAATCTGAGCTTGATCTGCTCAGGTTTATTACCTGCGGTTCCGTTGATGATGGCAAGAGCACGCTGATCGGCCGAATGCTTTACGAAGCGCAGCTCATTTTTGACGATCAGATTACGGCCCTCCAAAGAGATTCTAAAACGTCAGGCACCCAAGGTGGAGAGATCGACTTTGCGTTGCTGGTGGATGGTCTGTCGGCGGAGAGAGAGCAGGGCATCACCATCGACGTAGCTTATCGATTCTTTAACACCGATCGCCGCAAATTCATCGTGGCTGATACGCCTGGACATGAGCAATATACTCGAAATATGGCGACCGGCGCCTCCACCGCAGATGTTGCGGTAATACTTGTGGACGCGAGTCAGGGTATTTTGACTCAAACTCGGCGACACTCATTTATTGCCTCGCTGCTTGGCATTCGTCACGTCGTCTTGGCTGTTAACAAGATGGATCTAGTATCGTTTGATGAGGATAGGTTTAGACGCATTGAGGCGGCTTATACGGAGCTTAGTACTCGCTTCCAGTTCGCCAGCGTAACGCCCATTCCGCTCTCGGCACTACGCGGGGACAACGTGACCAAACGATCCAGTAATACCCCTTGGTATCAGGGGCCGACGCTTCTGGGCTTTCTTGAGACGATTGATTTGGCGGAAGAGCCCAGCGCTGCGCTGCGCTTCCCCGTTCAATGGGTTAACAGGCCTAACGCCAATTTCCGGGGCTTTTCGGGAACCGTTGCTGCAGGTGCGGCTATAAAAGGTCAGGCCATTCGAGCACTACCGTCTGGCGAGATTGCGAGTATCAAGGACATTATTCTCTTCGATCAGTCGCTCGATAGCGCGGCCACTGGCAAGGCAGTCACTCTCACGCTCGATAGAGAGATAGATTTGTCTAGAGGGGACGTCATCACCAGCGCTCAGGCGCCCTGCGAGGTTGCAGAGCAGTTTGAAGCGGAGCTGGTGTGGATGGATGGCGAATCTGGGTTTGCAGGCAGGCAATATCATTTCCAGCTTGGGACCAGTCGCGCGAATGCATCCATCAGTACGATCAAATCGAAGTACAACATCAATACATTTGAAGCGTTGTCTGCCAAATCACTAACCCTGAACGACATCGCGAGTGTGACGATTTCTCTCGACCACGCCATCGCTTTTGAGCCTTATGCAGAAAACAAAACGCTCGGTTCGTTCGTGCTCATTGACCGGTACACGAATGCCACCGTGGCAGCGGGCATGCTGAAATTCTCGCTGCGGCGGGCTAGCAACATTCACCGGCAGGCAGAGAGCATTAATCGAGCGAGCAGAGAGCGCCTCGCGGGCCACAAGGGCCACGTCATTTGGCTCACCGGACTCTCAGGGTCTGGCAAGTCAACGATTGCCAATCGAGCAACAGAGATCCTCCATGAGCGCGGCATTCGAACTTACATTTTGGATGGCGACAACGTGCGCCACGGGCTCTCGAAAGACTTGGGGTTTACCGATGCGGACCGCATCGAAAATATCCGGAGAATTGGCGAGGTTGCTAAACTGATGCTGGATGCCGGCATCGTCGTGATCACGGCGTTCATATCTCCTTTCAGGGCAGAGCGCGATTTAGTGCGGCAACTATTCGACACTCACGACTTTGACGAAGTCTTTGTCTCTACCTCGCTAGAAACCGCGGAAGCACGCGACCCAAAAGGACTTTATAAGAAGGCGAGGGCAGGGGAGTTACCCAATTTCACAGGCATCGACAGTGACTACGAAGCGCCCGAAGCATCGGAATTGGTGCTCGACACGGAAAACCAGAGCATCAGCGACAATGCGGACCAGCTGGTTGCTTTGATTCAACGCAGAATTGATTCCGCAACCAGCAATTTGGGTTAGCCTATGACAAAGAGAATTCTAGTCACTGGCGGTGCAGGCTATATTGGCTCCCACGCGGTACTTGCGCTGATTGAGCAAGGCTTTGAGCCCGTCATCCTCGACAACTTTTCGACGGGGCATCGCTACGCGACGCAAGGCTGTGAGGTGATTGAGGCCGATTTGAGAGATGTCGCATCATTAAATAGTGCCCTCATCTTGAAACAGTTTGATGGCGTGATGCACTTTGCGGCGAAATCCATCGTTGGTGATTCCATGCAGGACCCGCTTGATTATTTTGAGAACAACGTCACAGGGTCGCTTAACTTGATCAAGGCTGCACTCAATGCAGACATCGAACATTTTGTTTTCTCCAGCACGGCCGCGGTTTATGGCGAGCCGCAATTCACTCCGATCACCGAAACCCACGCCACAGCACCTATTAACCCCTACGGGCAGTCGAAGCGAATGATCGAAATGATGCTGGTAGAGGCCTTCAGAGCGCACGATCTAAGGTCTCTAAGCTTTCGGTACTTCAATGCGGCGGGCGCTGCACCAGAAGCAGGCATCGGCGAGAACCATAAGCCCGAAACTCATCTAATTCCGAATGTGCTGCGCTCGTGCCTGCAGGATAGCTCAAGCCCGCGACTCAAAGTGTTCGGAAACGACTACGCGACTCGTGATGGGACTTGCGTCCGGGATTATATTCACGTGAGAGACTTAGCGGACGCGCACGTCAAGGGGATGAACCACCTATTTCAAAACCCAATAGCCGATCAAATCAACCTCGGCACAGAACATGGCGCGACAGTGCTGGAAGTAATTAAAGCGTGCGAGCAAGCAACGGAGCGATCCATCGAGTATGACATTGTGACCAAAAGGGAAGGGGACCCTGCTGTTCTAATCGCTGATAACAGCAAGGCCAGAGACCTTCTCTCCTGGACGCCAAAAGCATCGCTACTTGATTGTGTTAGCGATGCTTGGCGATGGCACCTGGGCACCGCCAACAAACGATAGTAGATTCAGCGCAAAACGCCATACCACTTGAATTACCATTCCTGAATTTTCAAAATCGATTAGCTCAACGAACTGAGTCTTCAAACGCTTATCGGTTAGAGCTACAACAATTTTTAAATATTGATGTGTTCCGGAGCTAGAGAATAAAAGCTTAGTTTATTCTCTATCGGATAACCTAGATCAAATAAGTAGAATCCGATTTAAACGCCTCTATGGATAACTTTTTTAAATCGCAGGTATTTACCACCCACGCAGGCGCTCTGCCGCGTCCGGTCCACGTGTCACCGCTGGTAGGACAACGATATTTAGGAGCGACCTTGACTCCTTTTCGTTTTGAGGCGCGTTTAGGCGTTCGCGTTGAAGCCATAACGCCGCTCTTTGCGGCATCAAGAAGGGTAGAGCGCTCGCGTTTAGTAATCCCGTGTTTGTCGAACACCTTGTGAATATCCCTAATAACTGACTCTAATTTCTTTCTAGCCTCTAATTCTCGAGAAGCTTCAGAGATCAGGTTATTAAGTTC
>Ga0255780_10000107_pt1 | contig 76681 bp, 55 predicted proteins | sample 071ome_32_FD_179978 | JGI IMG/M metagenome (GOLD analysis project Ga0255780, IMG submission 179978) | Coastal salt marsh microbial communities from the Groves Creek Marsh, Skidaway Island, Georgia - 071405AT metaG (version 2) | ecosystem: Environmental > Aquatic > Marine > Intertidal zone >... | reverse complement strand
GATCGATCGATGGGTGGATATTTTCTGGGTGATCGAGATCGAGATCACCTGGGATTTCGGACACGCGCCGATGGACGCCCGACGACGACGAAGCCCGACGACGACGCGTGTACACACACGTGTTTGACGGGTCGTGAACCGTGAAATTATGTTAGACCGCGCGTCCACCCGGAGACGGACGACGCGGCACGCGCCCGCGGTCGAGCGGTCGAGCGAACGGGCGATCGTTCGAACGACGTTGACGACGACGCGGGTCCGACGACGCGAGAGACGGCCTCGACGACGATGGCGTCCATCATCGCGCGATGCGTCCCGGGATCGTACGACACGTTGGAAGACGCGGCTAAAGGGTTGGCGCACGCGACGCTGGCGTGCGCGCTCCTGGGCACGGTGGGATTCCTCGGCACCGGGTACTGCGCCGGGATCGTGGCGATGCAGTGCCTGGTGCTGAGCGCGATGGCGAACAGGAACGCGAGTTTACTCAAGGTGGGTGGAGCTCGAGCGCGCGCGACGACGACGACGACGGAGGAACGCGTTTTACGACGATGCGAACGCGTTTCGTTGCGCGTTTTGGACAAAGGCGTGTGCGCGTAGCGCGAAATGAGTGACTGACAGATTTTCGTAATTTTGCCCACTCCTCAAACAAACAGTACGTCGCCGCGAGCACGTGGTACACCATTTGGGTGGACATCGCCTTTTTGGGTGTGTATTTCAACGAGTTGATTGACAAGGAGGTGCGTGCGTGGAGCATACAAACGATGACGACGACGACGACGACGAAACAGGATGAAGACAAATGCGGCTCGATAAAAAACGAAACGAAACGAACGACGCGTGACTAACGAGAATCGTTTCTTCTCTTCTCTCTCGTCAAACGTAACAGAAATACGCGGGACGCGAGTACCGCGGAAACCAACTCGCGTGCGGTATGGTCGTCTTGATTGTGTTGCTGCGCATTCCCTCTTTTTTCATCTGGCAAAAGCTTTGGGACTTGGGTTTCCGAACCAGCTCTGGTGGTAACGCGAGATATGTCGATTACAACACCAACCCGGTGGCTCGTCAACAAGAGATGGGTGCCGCTCCGACTTCCGCGGGCGCCGGAGCGTTTTCGCAACCGCCGAGAGCGACGCCACCGGCGCCGCGACCAGCCCCGCCGGCGCCAGTCAGCGCACCAGCGCCGGTATCTCCAGCACCTTTCAGCGCGCCGGCGCCAGTCAGCGCGCCGGCGCCGCCAGCGCCGATCACCTCCCCGGCGGTGGTCAGCTTTACTCCTAGTTCGCCCGCTCCCGGACCGTCACCGACGTATCAATAGCTAGCGCAGTCACGCGTTGATCGTAGCACGCACTAGGTAAATAAATAATAAAACGAACAACACATCTGAATCTAAAGCGACTTTGCGTCTTTCCTTTTTCATCGCTAGTGAGAGTGCGAACGATTTTCCTGAGCGAGGCCATTTCCGTACGTACCGTCGGAGCACGAGAAGAGATTACGATTGTGTGAGTGGAGCTACTATTCTCGATTTCAAAGGCTTGCTAAAGAAGTGGTTACAGGAGTTTGCCTCACAAACTCGGTTTCGCGTCGTCGTCAAATAATCCATCTCATCACGCCGACGTCTCCTTCGGTCGTCTGTAGAGCATGATGTGCGGTTCGGGACGGTGAATCGCGTAGTGCACCCATCCTCTTGATTGTTGCACGCCCAATCCTCTCCATTCGGCCTGAGTACATTTACAAAGAGCAAACAGTCAGTCAGTCAAGTCAGTCTCGGCGCGCGGGCGCGCTGGGGGAAAGAACCACCCAGGCATCCTTTCGCAACCATTCGTTCGGCGCGCGCGTCACCAGCCATCGCGCGCTCACGTACCTCTGAGAGCAATCTACCCTTGGGAAGAAGTTTCGCGATATCCGGCGGGAGCACGACGTGTCTGCGATTGGTGCGCGCGCACAACAAAACCATTTCACTCGTCAGTCGAGTGTCGCGCAACATCGCTTTACGAGACAACGTTCACAAATGAAAATCCCACGCCCTCGCGCGTGTCGCTACGTGATTTACCCACCGGTACTCGTAAATGTCGTCGTAGTATTTTTCACTATATTGAATCTGCGGCATCTCGCGTCGGTGTCGTCTCGCGTCGGCGTGTGCGGGCGCGCGAGTGATTCGTTGTGGCGTCGTCCAGCGATCGACAGGTGAGTTCGGTTTTTTGACTTCGTCACCTTGACAGAAAGAGAGAGAGAAGAGAGACTATGATGTAGAACTATGAATGGTTGTTGTGTTACAAGGCGAATTGCGAAAATCTACGCGCCGAGGGCAGAAGTGATGGTGGCCAAAGCCTCGTCGAGGGCGGCGTCGAGCTGGGAGGCGTCGCGACCGCCGGCTTGGGCGAAACCGGGCTTGCCGCCGCCACCGCCGCCGCAACGCTTGGCGGCGGCGCCGAGCACCTGACCCGCCTTTAGACTGCTGGATTTTTGAACAGCCTGGTCGAAGAGGGCGACGAGACCGACGTTGGAACCATTGGCGCTGCCGAGAACGATGGCGACGCCGTCGCCGAGCTGTGCGGCGAGGTTTTCGGCAGCCACCTTGAGGGCGGCGGGATCGACGCCGTCGAGTCGGGCGACGAGCACCTTGGATTCGCCGACGGTTTGGGCTTGCGAAACGAGCGCGCCCGCCTTGGCGACAGCGAGCTCACCGCGTAAAGATTCGGCGAGCTTTTGGGCGGCGCGAAGGTCCTCTTGGAGGCTGGTGACGCGACCTGTGATTTCTTCCGGCGGGACACGAAGCGCGCCGGCGAGCGACTTGACGACAGCGTCTCGCTGCTGCAAGAGCTCAATGACACCCGCACCAGCGACGGCTTCGATGCGACGAATGCCGCTGGCGATGCCCGCTTCGCTCAAAATCTTAAAGCCTCCAATCTCAGCCGTGTTGGACACGTGGGTTCCCCCGCAGAGTTCCATGGAGATGCCCGGAACATCGACAACGCGAACGACGTCGCCGTACTTTTCGCCAAACATCATCGTGGCACCCTTGTCCTTTGCAGCCGCGATCGGCATTTCCTGCGCCGTCAGCGCCGCGCTTTCTCCGATCCACCCGTTGACCAAATTCTCAACCTCGGCCAGCTGCGCCTCGGTCGGAGCCTTGGGGCTGTTGAAATCAAATCGAAGGCGATCAAATCCGCACAAGGAACCGGCTTGCGACACGTCGTCGCCGAGTACCTTTTTCAACGCCGACTGCAACAAGTGCGTCGCCGTGTGGTTGCTTTTCGCGCGTCTACGGCAGTCTTCGTCGACGTTCGCCACGACTTGGCTTCCCTTTTTGATGGATCCCTTTGTCACGATGGCGGTGTGGACGATGAGACGTCCGCCGCCCGCCTTTTGCACGTCTGACACTTCGAGAATGGCGCCGTCGGCGGTGTGCAACTCGCCGTTGTCGCCAACTTGACCACCGCTCTCGGCGTAAAACGGCGTGACATCGAGGATGACATCCACTCGAGATCCTTCAGGCGCTTCGTTCACGGATTCACCATCGCAAACAATGGCGAGCACATTGGATGCGTCGCTGCGAGTGCGCTCGTAGCCGATAAACTCGCTCGTCGATCCCAACTCGTCGGCAATCTTTGCAAGCGCATTGCCCGCCGTCACATCCACGGTTTGATGCGCAGCTTGGCTCATCGATCGTTGTTCAGCCATGGCGGCTTCAAATCCCTCGAGATCGACCGCCACGCCGGCTTCAGTCGCGACGTCGGCGGTGATATCAAGCGGGAATCCATACGTGTCGTACAGCGTAAAAGCGTCTCTGCCGCTCAAACCGGTTCCATTCTTCTTGGCAGCCTCGATGAGCTCAGCGAGCATCTCTTCGCCTCTTCCGAGCGTCTTTTGGAAGCTGAGTTCTTCGCGCTCGAGCTCGGCGAGGATGCGAGACGCGTTCTTCTTCACCTGCGGGTCGCATCCCTCGGACATGGCGATCGCCGCTTGCGCTACGGTAGGCGTAAACGCTTGCGAGCCCTCTGGCGCCTTGAGACCGAGCAACCGACCATTTCTAACCACGCGTCGCAACAAGCGGCGGACAATGTACCCACGACCGATGTTAGACGCAAAGACACCATCAGAAATCATGTACACGACGGCGCGCGTGTGATCGCCAATCACCTTGAGCTGTTGCTTGCGCGCTTCATCGCACGCATCGTACTCCAAACCACCCAGCGCCGCCGCCGCGTCGATGATGGGTTTGATGAGATCTGTCTCGTAATTGTTTGGCACCCCTTGAAGAATCTGCGCCATGCGTTCGAGACCCATACCGGTGTCGATATTCTTATTCTTGAGCGGCGTGACGCCTCCGTCCGCATCGCGGTTGAGCTCCATGAAGACCAAGTTGTAAAACTCGATAAAGCGCGAGTCGTCCTCCAAATCCGCCCCGTCGAGCCCGCGCTCTGGGTGGAAATCGTAATAAAGCTCTGAGCAAGGTCCGCATGGACCCGTCGGTCCAGCGGCCCAAAAGTTATCCTTTTCATCCAAGCGCTTAATCCTGGATTCTGGCACGCCCACTACGTCTCTCCAAATCGTAAACGCCTCGTCGTCCTCGCGAAACACGCTCACCCAAACACGCTCGGGATTGAGCCCAAACTCCCCCGTCGCGAGTTCCCACGCCCACTGACACGCCTCTTTTTTGAAATAATCCCCAAAACTAAAGTTACCAAGCATTTCAAAAAACGTGTGATGTCTCGCCGTGACGCCAACGTTTTCAATATCATTCGTCCGAACGCACTTTTGCGTCGTCGTGGCTCGCTCCGTCTCTCTCTCCCGTTGCCCCATAAACACGGGCTTAAACTGCAACATGCCCGCTATGGTCAACAACACCGTCGGATCTTCCGGCACGAGCGAACTCGATGGCATTTTCACGTGTCCACGGGTTTCATAAAAGTTTAAAAACCTCTGCCGAATCGCCGAACCAGAGTTATCCTTACCCTTTGCGTTTGGGTTGGCGTCGAGCGTCGAAGCCGAAGCCGCCGAAGCCGACCCTATCGCCCCATGCGCAACGCCGCGACGCGCACGCGACGACGTCGACATCGGTCCGTGGACGTACGCCCGCCATTTCCTCACCATCGCCGGCGGTCCATTCGTCGTTTGACCATCGTTGCTCGTTGTCGTCGTCGTTGTCGTCGTCGTCGTCGCACTGGTGCCCCAGAGCCTCGAACTCAAACGACGACGCGGTATCGCTGTCGTCGTCGCGCGCGTTCCGTCGCACGACGCCGACGTCACCGTCGTGCGCGTCGCACGGGTGATTGCCACGGCGGAATCACGGAGTACGCCGAGACGCGACATGGTTAATATCGAGTATCGGCGGCGCGCGCGCGTGTGAGTGAGGGCGAGCGTGGAATGCGAGTGGGTTTTCACGCGCAGTTGCTTTTTCGGAGCGAACAGCCTTCTCGTTCATGTTTGGTTGGATTGAAAGATTTGGCTAGAAGAAGGATGAAACGGGTAAACGAGGCTAATCTGAAAAGTGAGCGACGATGAGCTCACGAACGGCGAGCATGCGATCGATGATTTCGGGGCTCATCATCGCGGCGGCGTCGCCGGATAAGGATTGCTTGCCGGTGCTCGAGCGGTAGGCGTCGACGACAACGTCGATGGTTTTGAGCAAAGCGGCGGGCTCGCACCAGAGGAGGTCGGTGTCGGGTTCTTCGATTTCTGGACCCGGAGTGAAGGCTTCTTCGAGCGCGTTGCGTTGGTCCTGCGGGTTGCCGTCGATGGAGAGGATGTACTTGAGGATGCGAACCTCTTTGGGTTGTTGACGGCCCATGGTGTCCTTCATTTTGAAGTAGAGGTGCGCCATGACATCCTTGACTTCTTCGCTCGTGTAAGGGCTCTCCTTGACGCTCATGTACGCCTTGGCGGCAGTGAGCATTAACGCCGGGGATAAGTTGTTCTCCGACGCTAATTCGTCAATCTTTGCGTTCATTTGATCCAAACTTTCCACCTGGAGCAACTCTTGAAACGTCCCCGTCGCCTGATCGAGCAACTCTTGATCCTTGACAGCCTGATCGTACGCGTCGCACAGGCTTAATAAACGGGCCGCATCCTTTGCCAACGCTTCCTTTGCCGCGTCGTCGTCTCCTTGCGACAAAACCTCGAGCTTGAAGCGCAAGAATTGAAAAAATTCCACCGTGAGTCTTGCTCGGTTCGTCGCCACAAAACCTTCCCACATTTCCTCGTCTCGCTCTCGCGCTTCATCCAACAATTCCCCGTACGATTTCACCCGTTCATCCAGCGCCATGAGTTTTCTCCGCAACTTTCCCAACCTCAACTCCTCATCCGGATCCTCGCACGTCTGAACCCGCGTTTTTATCCGGTTAAACGTCCCCTCGCTCAACTCATTCCACTTGGCGCTGCTCGCCAAGAGCCCGATCCAATCCTTCTCCTCCCTCTTATCGAATATATCAATCAACCGGTCAAACATCGCCGGCGATCGATCGATGACATCATCCTTATTATTCGCACCGTAATACGGTTCGGGTTTCGCCCTCGTTGGCGTCGTCATCCCTCGTCGGGTCGTCGAGTTTCCCACTCGCTTTCGCGAGTAGCAGCTTCTCTGCGGCGGCGGCGTCTTTGTCGTGGACGTCGACGTCGACGTCGACGTCGACGCGTAACATCTCACACCCCTCATCATCGGAAGAACGAACGTCGTTGTCGTCGTCGGTTTTATCGCTCGGGTTCGCGTCTCAGTCGTAAACTTCGACGCGTCGCGTACTGAAATGTCTCGTCGTCACACAACAGAGGAAGAAGGAGGTTAAAAAGTGCTGATGAAAAATTTGTATTACACGCACGCTCGTCAAACTCGAATCGTTATAAATAATGACTCTTGGCGCGAGACTCGGCGGCGCGACGGGCGGCGTAACGAGCGTTCGTAGCGCTGCGGCGATGCCAAGCCTTGAGCGCGGCTGGCAAGACGCGAGCGAGGATGACGTAGACGAGGGCGGCGGCGAACCCGGCGCGCAGCGCGAGAAGCGTCTTTTCGTCGGCAAAATTCTCAAGGAAATCCGTCGTCAACTTGCCGGAAGATTGCTTCTTCGTGCGTGAAGATTTCTTTTTGGATGATGACGACGATGATCTATCCCGGGATTTGGACCTGGATGATGAGGACGAAGCCGCCGAAGCGCCGTCAAAACACCATCGCGAACTACTGAGCGATACAGGATCGTATCCTGCAGCCTTACACATCTCCGCACCCTTTGCCGAAACGTCGTCGCCGACCCACTCGGAGAGTTTCGTGCAAATCGTGTCCGACGGTCGACACGGCACCAGTCTCTGCGACGAATCTTCGGCAAAAAAGTCATCTTTACACGCGCGATACAGCGCGTCGCACGCGCGTTCGCAAATCGGCATTCCTTCCGCTACCCCCACCCTCGCATCGCACACCGAGCACTCAACCCCGGCCCACGCGTCTCTACACGTTTCACTAAACCCATTCAGTTGCATGTGTACCACCCGAACCCGAACCGCATCCGTCTGTTCTTTACCGCAACATGTCGACGTTCGATATCCGTCGCAAAAAGACAATCCTTTTCCTTTGCTCGGCTTTTGTCCCTCCCGCGCGTACGCCGCGAACGCCGCCGTTTTCGACGCGCACGTCTCCCCGAGTCCTTCCGTTCCATCCGCTTTCACCGTCGTTCCCGAGGCGACGATCGCCAGCGTCATGACGACAACGATAGCGCGCATCAAAGACGAGCCCATCTTCAAAAACAATTCCAAACCAATCCAATCAACGTCCCAGCTCCGCCGATACGAAGGAAAACAAAATATATATATATACCCACCACACACGCACACGCACGCAACCGTTCCCTTCAACTCTCAAAGACACACCGCGACGAACCTACGAACCAGCGAACCGTTGTCGCCCTATCGTCGGGACTATGAAGTACGCGGTACACGCATCTTGTGTGTGTGTTCGTTTGTTCTTTTAGTATGTGTAAACAGTTAGATAGTGGGTACTTTGGTACAACGAACAGAGCACACGTCTCACATCTACCCGTCACTTCACTTTAGTGCGCGTTCGACGACGACGACGACGACGACGACGACGGGGGTGCTAAAAGATACGCGGACGACCGCTCGATCGCTCGGCACCGAACGTCAAGAATAAAGACGACGCGTCGTGGGGGCATCAAGAAGGAGGGGTGTGTGTGTCTTGCACGAAAAAGGATATCCGTCGGTCGTACCAGTGATTGATTTCGGTTCGGTTCAGATCGTTTGGAGCTGACGTCGTCGTGGAAAAAATTGAAATGTTGTCGACGCGTCAAAGGCCGACGCCCGGTGGCGTTCGAGACGGTGCGGGACGAGGGACAAGACGTCGGGTTTGGTCGAGGAACAGTCGGACGCCCGCAAGGCGCCCGCGTGGCGAACCACGCGCGGCGTCGAAGGATCTCCAAGGCGGTGACAGAGCGGTGGGAAATAGTGAGAGGGTGGTGGTGAATGGTGAAGCAAAGTGTACACTCCTGTCGAGCGAAAAGGGGGCGTACACGGTGCGGGGGGAGATGACTCTGACGGGTGCGGACGCCTCGAGCGTGTACAACTTGTTGACGGATTATGAGGCTTCGCCTCGGGCGTTTAGAGCTGTGAGAAGCGTGAAAGTGGTGGAATGCGAGGGGGATGAGTGCGTGGCAAGTAATATTTACATTGAACAGGAGTGTGAGTGGAAGTTTTTCGTGTTTGGTGGAGCGTTTCCGTGCTCGTTTGAGGTGGAGGAGAGAGACGAAGAGTTGAGAATGAAGTGCTCGCTGGCACCAAACGCAAAGGGGAGGGGGTTTCTTCGTCAGTTTGAGGGATCTTGGGTCGTTGAGGAGACGAGCGATGGGGTGAGGGTTGAACACACACTCATGGTGCAGCCGAAGCTGACGCCGCCGTACTCGAGCAAGATTTTCGTGCAGCAGGTGGAGCAAATTATGGAGGACGTGGCGAATGAAATCGCATCTTGGAACGGCGCGTCGTACGATGCGCCGCCGCATCGACAACCTGTGGCTGGCGAGCGGTGAGTGCTTTGGTAGATGATATTGTAATATTTGACGCTTATTATTTTTTCGCTGAACGTTTTTTTTTTGATTACAAGTACAAACAGACAGTAGTCTTCTCCCTCTCTAGGCCGCAGACGATAGGACCGTTTCCGCAAAGTAGCGAACGTCGGCGTCGGGATCGCTTTGCAAACCCATCAGAATCGGTCTGATTTCTTCGTGCACCTTTTCGGCTTGGATCACCTTCATGAGTGGCGAAAGCGCTTTCGCGGCGTTGAAGCGGACGTTCGGAACAGTGTCCGTCGTAGCGTGCTTGATGATTGGGAGAATCTCCGCGAGAATCACCTCCTCGCCGACGGCTGGGGCGAGAAGGGAGAGCGCGCGCAATACAGTCAAACGGTAAAGGTAGTGGGGCGAAGACATCAACTGCTTGATTCGCGGAAAGATGTACTGGAGCGCCCACTTGGCGCCGAAAATTTCCGTCAAGCGGAACAGATTATTCGCCGCCGCCTCTCTGATCGAGTAGACCGAGTCTTGGAGCCACTGCAGACAGAGCGAGTTGAGCAAGTCATCGTCGCTCTCCGTGCCTTCGCTCTTTTGAAACAAGAAGCTCGTACCTATTTGCTGCGCCAAAATCGGAATATACTCGATGATGGCTAGGCGCACTCGCCAGTGCTTGTCCTCCGCCAAATCTCTGATCGCTGGAAGGAGCTCTGTCGAGAGCATCTCCACTCCGATGACGCTGTTCACTTGTTCAAGTTTGCTAATGATATTCAGACGCACGTCTGGAAATTCATCCTTGAGCAAGGTGAAGAAGACAGGGAGCAGCTTCTCCACCGTGGCCTCCTTACCCATCGTCGGCGCCAAACCCAACACGACAAAGGCGAGCGAAGAGCGCACGTGCTGCGACTGATCATTTGCCAGTTCGTTCACCTTTGGCAGGATGTTTTCGATAGAGTACTCCGCTCCGGCGAGCGCGCAAAAGTCTGATATTTTCCCCGCGGCTGAAATTCTAACCTCACTCTCCGTGTCCTCGAGAAGATTGACGTACGCTTGGAACAATCCATTGACCGCGATGTCGACGCCAACCACCTCGCACATCTCATATATCTGCTGCGCCACAGCGTAACGAACCCGCCAACTCTTATCGGACGCAAACTTGAGGACGATGGGGACAACCTTCGCCGCACAATCTTGCTTGGCGAGCAGCTTACCCAATACCACGCAATCCTCGACGACGAGAAGACGAACAGAATCCTGTTCGTCGGCGGTCAAGGTTGTAAACATGCCCAAGAGTTCATTGATAATAAACTCAGCCGAAGTCACCTTGGCAATCTTACCCAAGTTCTGCGCCGCCGCGCGACGCACCATGGGCGTTTCGTCGTTGCACAAATCCCTAAAAATCGCCGTCAACGCGCTCGTTTGTTCCAACCTGCTCGAATCCAAACGCTCAAACGCCGTCGCAAAGAGTCCGCACGCGCTCACTCGAGCGGTAAACCAATCTCCCTGCGCCAACCGTTCAATCAACGGCACAAAGTACCTCCCAACCGCCCCCGAACTCATCGCTTGTCCCACCTTACACGCCGTTTCCACCGCTTTATCCCTCACAACCGTCTCTTCTACCGTGATCAACGTTTCCAACGGCGACAGGATCACGTGCGCGTATTCCTCTCCCCCCACCGCGTCGATGAGCGTCGCCAACTCTGCCGCGATCGCCAAAAGGCATTCATCATCCTCATCATCTCTCTCCGTCAGAAACGGCACCAGTTCATTCCTCGTTCGCTCCGCCCCGAGCGCTCGCGAGATGGTTGACAGTTTAGAGATCGACTTGAGTCTCAGTTGGACATCTTCACTCTTGAGATCATCGATGAGCGCACCGACGGATATGTCGCTCTCACCCGCGCCGACGCCCGTCGTCGCTTCGTTCGTCGTCGACATCGTCGCGCCTCTCTTTTTTTTTCCGTCGTACTCGCGTCCGTCGTGTACTCGCGTCCGTCGTGTGCTCACGCCTTCTCTGAAAAACCAACTCGGAGGATCGTCGTCAACAACTTTTCGCCTCGCTCGGTCCTCGAAAATAGTGAATAATGAATAGGTTTGCGCGCACGAACCCGGTCGAGGCGGGTTCACTCCCGGACGCGGGCGAGCGAACGAACGGCGGAAAAACCCCCCACGATCGCGGCGGATCGGTAAAGATGAACCAACCGTCGCGCGCGGACCGGTTCGTCCTCCCCGAGGGCGAACGTAAGCTCACGTTTGAACGCGATACAAAGGTGGAGAACGCGGGAACCTTTGTGTTGCAGCGAGAGGATCACACGCTGGGTAACTTGTTGCGAATGTGCGTCGGGAGTTCGGTTCGGTTCCGCGAGAGCGACACCCGCGCGGATGCGATGAAGACGACGCGGATGAGAGACTGACGTGCGTTTTTAACCCCCCACCAGGGAGTTGCACAAGAACCCGAACGTGGTGTTTGCCGGGTACAAGAACCCGCACCCGACGGATCACAGAATCGTGCTCAAGGTGCACACCAACGCGAACACGACGCCGACGCAAGCGCTCCGAGACGCCGTGACAAACCTTCGCGCCGAGGTGAGCGATATCGCACAGCAATTTGCGGATGAAGTCAACGCGATTCGTCGCGAGTAATCAAACAATCGCGGTGCGCGACACAAGTAGTCTATAGAACGTCCATAGTTTTCCGAGCGGCGCTCGTCTCCGTCCAGCCGGGGAGAGAGAGAGATTTATACCAAAAACAAAACGTATTGCACCACCGCATCTCGGCGGCGGTCAATACACCGTGTAAGAAGTTGTACCTAGTTCCATCTCATCTCCATCCTCACCGGTTCGAGGGGTACCCCCCTCGAGCGCAAAGCGAATCGCATCAAAGCAAAGCTAAAAAAGCACAGCGACGCGACGCGAGAGCCACATCGAGCGTCGTCACACGACACGCCGACGATGTAAAATTAAATTAAACACACTCAATGCGACCGAATGTCCGACGATTCTAATCCAGACGAGATGAACGTTTTTAGGACCGATCGGACCGAGTCCCGGGTTGATTTTCTGGTTCATGACCCGTGAAATGCGTCATAAAACAAAAACTCGACCGTTCGCCCCAACCTTCGCTCGTTCGGACGACAGGGCGTCGGCGTTTGAATCTCGGCAGTGGACGACGGCAGTGGACGACGGACGAGCGAACGAGCGAACGAGCGAACGAGCGAACGAGCGATCATGTCCGCGAACGCGTCGTCAGCCGTGGCCCGGGTCACCGGCGGCGTCCCCTCGCCGCGGCCCGCGTCGTCTGAACGCGTCGTCGTTCGACGCAAAAAGATGACTGCGACGCCAGGGCGCGCGCGTCCGCCGGTTCGCACGGAAACGCGCGCCCGCGCGTCGACGACGACGAACGGGGGACGGGAGAACCTGCGCGAGGGGTCTCGGGGGGAGGAGGCGTACAGGTTACAGCAGAGACTCGCCGAGGAAGGGGTTTTGAGCGTCGAAGACGTCACGGGGTGCGTGCGAGACGCGATGCGATGCGCGCTTGGAAAACTTGTCCGTTTAAACCACGGTGGTCGTGGTGGCGCAGCCAGCCGCGACTCGATGGATGGATCGCGACGACGGCGGCGATGGAATGCGCGCGCGGTGGATTTTTTTGTCGACTCGTCTTTGTCGTTATCCGTCGCGCGTCTCGCGCGCGTTCGGGGAGGCGACGGGTTCGTCGCGCGCGAACGAGCAATTTGAATTTGACCGACTGACGCCGCTTTTTACCTCTGTACAGGGTGTTTGACGAGGCGACGGAACAAGCCGTGAAGACGATGCAGACGCAGTATGGATTACCGACGACGGGGACGTGGGGTGCGTTGGAACGGATGATGTTTGAGGAAGTGCGGATTCATACCGATACGCCGTGCTTGGATGCGTTGGCGCCAGCCAAGACGGCGAGTTTTGCGCGCGCCGTAGTCGTCGAACCGGCGCGACCCGTCGTCGAGGCGTTGGGTCCGAGAGTTTCGGGTGATAGCGTGCTCGGGACGGCTGGTTCCGCGGTGGCTGGTGCTGCGATGGGTTTGACTGCAGCGTTAGCGATCGGTGCGGCGGATAAGGTGAGAAGAGGAGGGAGCGTGGCGGAATTTTTCGCCGACGCTCGGGACAACGCCGGCGCGCTGGCGAGCAAAATTGGCGCGCCGAGCTTTGACTTTCTCAAGTCTCTCACGGGCCGGGGCGCGCGCGGGGAAGAAGAGCTGTACGATGATGAGTATGACCAAGAGTACGACGATGGACGTCACGGGTATGACTATCACGGACGCGATGGGCGAGGAAACGGCGGTGGTCAACATCGCGGTGGCGTCTATCCAGATTTGGGACCGGGTGGGAGCGAAGCGTACTTTGGATACGACGCGCAGTACCACACCGCCCGCACCAAACGCTTGGCTGGTGCCGCAATGCCAGCCGTCGCGAATAGTGTCGCTCCTTCAACGCCGAGACAACAGTCGTCGTCTCGACGCCCCGGCGGTGGAGGCGCTCGCGCGCAACGCGCCTTGGCGGGTATGGAGTTGCAACGCCGGCAGCAAGAACTCGTCAACTCTCCGCAGCTCGAGGTTGAGGCGGAAGTTGCCGTCGGTGCGTCTTCCCGTCCAATGGCAACGATGATACAAAAGGTTCGTCGCGGCTGGGATGCGAGCCTCGATGTAGTTGGTAACGTCATTCCCGATCGTATTCCTCTTCTGGGTAATGGAAGCGATTTCACGGCGCGAGCGCAGCGCGAACGCGATTTGAATGCTCGACTCGCCGAGGCGAGATATTACGCCGAGCTGGAGCAACAAAAGCGTCTCAAAGCGGAAGATGCGTTCAAGAAGAGTCATCAAAAGTGGCTCGACGCTCAAGCCGCGACTCGGGAAGTGCGAGCCCAAGCGACTGCCACCGCCGCCAAGTTGGGCGAACTCGAGCAGAAGCTCTTTAGCGAGGAGATTTTTGAAAACCATCCAGTCGTCAGCAAAGTGACTGAGCTGGAAAACTTGCTCCTCCAAGAGACTCAAAACGACACTTCCGCAGAAGAACTCAAGAGCGGACTCGCAAAACTCGAAACGAACACCATGGCTCGCGTCAAGGAACTCGAGGAACAAGTCGAGCAACTGCAATCTGAGCTCGCCAGCAAATCTGATGCTCCGACGGATGTCATTGCAAGACTTGAAGCGCTCGAGAGCGCTCTCAAAACCGGATCCAACTTCGATGCAGAAACCGCCGCTAAGCGTTCTGCGGGCTTGCAACAAGGAGTTTCCGATGTGAATGACGCCTTGAATGAACTCCGCGACGGCATGAGAGGAGAATTGCATCGCATCGAAACCGAGCTCAATGGCATCCACCCTCTCATGGATCACGGCGCTGGGCGCATCGAACTTCTCTTCGCAAAGCTTGGCGCGTTGGAGGATTCCATGAGCGCGGTAAGCGATGGTGCTGCGTCTCAAATGGGCCGACTATCTGCTCAAATTGAGCGTCTCGAAAAGGCGCTCACCGCGAGCACTGGTGTTGAATTAGAGCCATTGCCAGAGATTGAAGATCTGATTGAAGACGTCGTCGGTGCTGCCGCGCCGGTCGAAGAAGTCACCGTGGAAGAGGAAGTCGAGGAAACCAGCAGCATGGAAAGCGCGGCAACTGACTTTTTTGACATGTTCCAAGAGACGCAGCGAGTCGTAGATGCCGTGCCGGTCGAAGAAGTCACCGTGGAAGAGGAAGAGGAAGTCGAGGAAACCAGCAGCATGGGAAGCGCGGCAACTGACTTTTTTGACATGTTCCAAGAGACGCAGCGAGTCGTAGATGCCGTGCCGATGCCGGAAATCGTGGAACCGGCGCCCGTGATCGAAGAAGCTCCCGTCGTTGAGCCGGGCGTCTTGCCGCGCATCGCAACCGGACGCGAAATCATGCTTCAAGGTTTCCACTGGGAGAGCCACAACTTGGACTGGTACAAAATTGTGCAAGACAGATTGGGTGACATGAACACGGCTGGATTCACGCAAATCTGGCTTCCTCCGCCAGCCGACTCTCTCGCGCCGCAAGGATATTTGCCTCGCAACTTGTACTCGCTCGATAGCGCGTACGGTTCGACTGATGCGCTGAAGAATCTCATCACCAATTGCAAGGAGCACGATGTGCTGCCCGTCCTCGACGCAGTGCTGAACCATCGATGCGCCACGCATCAGGGTGCCGGCGGTAAGTGGAACCGCTGGGAAGGCACCGGCATGGATTGGGGTGAATGGGCTATCGATAACAGGAACCCCGATTTTGCGGGCCAAGGAGGCCATCCGACTGGGGATGAGTTCTCTGGCGCCCCAAACATTGACCACACCAACTCGCGCGTGAGAGAAGATCTCTCCAAGTGGTTCAAGTGGCTCAAGGAAGACATTGGTTTCGGCGGTGTGCGATTCGATTTCTCCAAAGGATATGGGGGAGAATTCGCGGGTGAGTACATCAAGGCGATGGGGCCGGAATTTGCGGTCGGGGAATACTGGGATACGCTCTCCTATGGCGCTGGCTTGGAATACAACCAAGACGCACACCGTCAGAGAATTGTCGATTGGATCGACGCGACGGGTGGCAACTGCACCGCTTTCGATTTCACCACCAAGGGTATCCTTCAAGAAGCGTGCGGAAGATCCGAGTTCTGGCGACTCATCGACAGCAAGGGTAGAGCGCCGGGTGTCATTGGATTGTGGCCGGCGCGCGCCGTGACGTTTATCGACAACCACGACACGGGCTCCACGCAGTCGCACTGGCCGTTCCCGAGTGACAAGGTGATGATGGGTTACGCCTACATCTTGACCCACCCGGGCACTCCGTGCGTAATGTGGGATCACTTCTTTGACTGGGGTGAACAAATGACGAGCAACATCAAATCGTTGATGCATGCTCGTCAAACTGTTGGAATTCACAGCAGAAGCAAGCTTCGCATCGTCTCCGCCACCGACGGCTTGTACGCCGCCATCGTCGACGATAAAATGGCTGTCAAGCTCGGACGCGACTCTTGGGAGCCCAGCGGAGACGGGTGGGAGCGCATCTGCGGCGATCACGACTGGACCGTGTGGAAGAGGTAAAATCCACAGTCATCGCACTCAAGCGTGTTCGCGTCGCATCGGCGAATGCGAATGTATTTATTGTTAGTACTAAACGAAAAGGGTGGTCGGCTGTTTCACAGCTTGAGAAAACCGTGAAACGTCGGCTCCCCGAGCAAAAGCTTTGTAACCACCTACACCTACACTACCGCCTCACATCGATCACGACGACATTTGCCCTCCTCGCGTTCCTGCCTTCGTCGCCAACAGTTGGAACCACAGTTAACGCTCAGCACACACACACACACACACGCCACTCGGTGACGCGCGAAGGGACGCCGCCGGCATCGAGCGAGAGGTAGATAGATAGAAACATCCACAATGTTCGCGTGTGCATCTGCTTCTCATGCCTTCGTGGTCGCTTCCCGCGGTGACGCTGGGCGAAGCGATCCGTTTCGCATTCGTGAAACGACCCAAAATAGCATCGCGCGCGCGCGTGCCCACACCGCCGGGTCTGCGCGCCGCGGCGTCGGCGCGTGCAGCCTCGGCGCGTCCCGCGCGATCGAGTGCGCGACGCGAACGCGACGCCGACCGCTCGGTCTCGCTTGGCACGGTGGCGAGCGGTGGTTCGGAACGCCAAGGACGACTGCAGAGACTTCGGCGAGTCTGGCGACAGAGGACGGTAGGGACGCCGACGCCATCGCCATGGCGACGAAAGTGAGCGAACTGATGAAATTGATAGAAGGCACGGATGGTGGAATGCGCATGGAAGACGAAGAGCGTTCGAGCGCTGATGCGCTGATTGGTGATTTGGGTGTCGCGGGTGCAAAGTCAACGGTCGCTCCAAACGATGACGAGCAAATCTTTGGTTATTACGACGTGAGTTATGTGTCGGTGGGAAAGAATCAGGTTGGACAACCGGCGGGTGGGCGTTTTCGATCTCCTTTGGGAAGGTTTTTGTTCAAGACGATCGGGTTGGAGCAAAATCTCTTTGCTCCCAACTGCATCGAGAACAGAGTCGCGTTTACTCTTCTCGGATGTCTCCCGGGCGAGGTGACGCTCGAAGGCACGTTCGAACCGTTGGCTGAGGCGAACGACGGGCGAACGGTCAAGGCATCTTTCAACCCTCCCGGGATTTCCGTCGCCGGTGGCCCCAAACTGCGCATCGGCCCGAAATCTAGCGTCATATTGACTACTACGTACCTGGACGATCGAGTTCGTCTGGGCATCGGCAGCCGAGGCAGTCTCTTTGTTTTCACTAGGAAAACCGAAGAACAAGCGATTCGCGATCACCGTCGATGGGGTATCGGCGGTTTTGCCATCGCCTTGATGTTATTCACCGCCCTCGCCCTCGGTATCTCCGGCGTACACCAGCTCAGAACGTCGAATCAAACCTTGTATGCGTGCACCGTCATCGCGTCGGCGCTCCTTTGTCTCGCCATGGCTTACATTTTGCGCGACGGAGGAATCGTCGCCGAGGACGCGGACTTGCCGCTGGAAAACCCAGTCGAACTCACAGAGGAACAAAAAGCCTTCTTGTCGCGCGGTCGCGACGACGGGGATGGGAAAACGGAGAATGTATTCGCCATCCGCGACTGATACACGTGTATGCGCGCCGACGAAATTCTCAGTTGAAGAAAACGCGAGCAAACCGTGTGATTAAAAAATATATACATGTTACACACACACCTACGCCCAACCGGCGCTTTCACCCACGCATGACATCCACCGTATCCTCCTCCTCCATCTCCAACTGATTCGGCGTCTTCGTCCCCGGAATGACGTCGCCGTCAAACAGCAACTTTACGCTCGCCGATCCGAGCTCCGCCTCCACGTCGGCCCAATCGCTGCTTCGTCTCCACGCCGCGACGATGGATTTAAACGGCATCTTCGACCCGATGAGGCGTTCATACTTTTTACCGTTCGGTAATTGAAAATATAGCGTCATCATCTCCCCCGTAAACTCTTCACCGTCGTCGAGACGATGCGTCGTGACATCCTCGTCTCCTCGTTCCGAGTCTGACATTGACACGACCACCGGTTCGTCGTCGTCGTCCGAAGCGTCCTCGGCTTCATCATCGTTCCCACCGCTCGTCCCTTCGCCGACGAGCGGAACGTACGTCGGCGAAGGCGGTCTCGCCAACCCGTCCAACGCGTGCAGCAACGCCTTTGCGCCTCCGCTCGTCGCCTCGGCGTCGCGCATCTTTGGGTCCGCCCCGCGCGTCGTCGTCGCGCTCTCTAGAAGTGCCTGTCTCGCCCACGCGTCGTCGTCGTCGTCATCGCTACCGTCGTCGTCGTCGTCGCCTTCTATGGGAGACTTTTCGACGCGTTTCTTCTTCGTATCCGTCGGTACCGTCGTCGGTACCGTCGTCAACCGCTCGTCCTCGTCCTCGTCCTCGTCCATGCGTCTTCGTCCTCGTCCACGCGTCTTCTTCTCGTCTTCGTCGTCGCTCCATCGCACGTCCCCCGTCGGACCGGGACGGGTGAATAAATCATCCGAATCGCTCGAATCCGATTCGTCGTCGTCCCGCCTCGCGGGCATCCGTCGGAGGAGTCGTCGCGCGGTTTGAGGATCACGATTGCGCTTCTTCACCTCGCTTTCAGTCGTGTGTGTCGTTGGAAGATTGTTCGTTCATTCATTCATTACAGCAATGGATCGGGAGCGCAGAGTGCTACCACCTCGCGGTGGCGGTGCGATTTAAAATCTCTTTCGTTTAACCCGTTGTATTCTTATCAATTCTTTTCTTCGTTTCGTTCTCGCGTCGTGAGATCGTCGTCGTCCGAAGGATTCCGATTCCGATTCCGATGCGCCTCGTCGTCCAGTCTACGTCAGCTTTACTACGAAGACCCGCTCGCGGTGGCGGCCGAGGACAAAATAATCCCGACGATCATCCCGTACAACGCCAACGCCTCGGCGAAAATCAAAATCAAAATAACCCCGACGAACAGTTTCGGTTGTTGCGCGTTCGCCCGCACCCCGGCGTCTCCCACTATGCCGATGCACATTCCCGCGCTCAGCCCGCTCAGCCCGCACGCCAACCCGCTCCCGAGGTGCGCGTACCCTTGAAACAGCGTGTACGACGCCGCGTCAATGTTCGTAGAGATGACGACGGCGATGATCAAGCCGTAAATCCCCAGAACCCCGGCCATGACGACCGGGACGATCGACTTCATCACCAGTTCCGGTCGCATGACGCCCATGGATGCGATCCCGACCCCGGCTTTCGCCGTGCCGTACGCCGCGCCCATGCACGAGAACACCAGAGCGCTCGCCGCGCCCATGAAGCCGAAGAACGGCGCCACCTCATCCGACGAGCTCATGTCCGTCCGTCGTCGTCCGTCGTCGTCTCGCGTCTCGCGTCTCGCGTCTCCTCGGCATTCAGATTTAGATTTCTCAGCGTGATTTTCGGCGATGATGGTGAAATCTGAACATTCAGCCAATTTTTGCTACGAGTCGTACCGTCCCTCACGATGATAACGAGGCCATTTTAATCACGAACGACGCCGACGAACGCGCGCGCAAAAATGAGCAAAGGTGACGCGACCAGGGTTGTAAACATACTTTTTTAATCACCGTCTGTGCATCGTGACGCGTCGGCGACGCGTTTAAAGCGCCCGCCCGCGCGCCGTGTGATCGATGCGTGCATAAAGTGGCCACTTTAACATGTGTCGATTCATCCCAACATCGAATCTGGACGACGCGGGTGTCGCGGACGGTAGCCGCCGACGCACGTGAACGTCGAAACGGTAGCGTCGACGATAAACGTTTCCTTCGACGTCGACGTTCGCGTCGCTCGTTCGCGTTAACCTTCGCGCGCGCGTCGACGATGTGACTTACGTGGCTACTTTAACATGCTACGAGTTGTAGCAACTTTCAGACAATTTTCGTGCACAAAGTCTGAAACTTGCTACAACTTGTAGCGCGTTTCAGATTTCTCGCGTCGCCTTACGCGTCGCTACAGTCCTCGAGACGCGGTGAAACTCGCCGTGGAGGTGCGGAAAATAATCTCGTCAACGACTCCACCGTCGCCGGCGTGTTTAAGCGCGTAGCGACGACGCTACGTCGATTCTAGGATTTTCTCTCGTCGAGTCTGAAACTTGCTACAAGTTGTAGCAAGTTTCAGACTGACCCGTTTCAGACGACGGGGAGAACCTAGGGTTAGACAAATGCGTGTACCGGTAAGTACGTATCTTGTGAATGTTAGCACGATCACCATCAACGACGCGATGTGCGATGATGTCGACGACACGAGTCCGTACTCTGTGCGGTGAACGCTCATGAATCGTCCCGTCTGACTGGCTGGCTCTCTGGCGAAACCGAACGACGAAACCGAAACCGTTGGTTGATTTCATCTCATGCGCGCCTCGATTCGTCGCGTCAGACGGACGCGAGAGTTGTTTCAGAAGAAAAAGAAACGCGTCCGTCTGGAGACCGACACCGATCGAGGACGATGGAGACGACGCGAGGGCGGGTCGTGGCGTCGCGGTCGAGCGGAGGGGTGCGCGCGTCGTCGTCTTCAACGTCAACGTCAACGTCAACGTCTGGTGGACAAAAAGTTGACAGAGCGAAACCGAGGAGGACGGATGACGCCGAGACGGCGACGATGACGTTTTTAGCGCGCGGCGGGGGTGAGGTTGTCGTCGATTTCGCGACGAGGGATGGAAGCGCGGAGCCGACTTCGACTCGGTCTCGCTTGTCGTCGGTGGCGTGGGAGGTGACGCACGCGATGAGCGGAAGGAGACTGGCGGTGGACGCGGGCGGCGTCGGGCGGGCGAGTCGGACGCTGGCGAGAATGCGCGCGGCGGTTCCGGATTCGGATTCCGTTCGCGGAAACGCCGGGGGAGAGAGTGGTGCGCGTTCGGGGTGGACGTGGGCGCGCGGACGATCGGGCGTCGCGACGGCGTGCGGGAACGCAGTGGAGGCGGCGATGCGGGACGGCGACGGTTTAACCGAGCCGAGGCGAGTGGGCATTTTGGACGACAATGTTCGCGTCGTCGCGTTGGCGTGGACCAAAGACGACGAGGGATTGGTGTGCGCGCTCTCGGATGGACGCATCGTCGTTTTTAGCGTCGATGATGGGCGCGTGGTTTGGGAACGAAGGCTTTTAAACGATGGGTTCGCCGAGGACGCCGACGCGCACGCGAGCGCGGGCGACGACGTCAAGGCTTCGGCGGCGATGACGGATCGTCGATCGAGGTTAGTCTACGTCGGTAACAGCGATGATTCGGAAGTGGATATCCTGAGGCATCCGGCAACGCTCGTTTCGACGAGTTGGAGACACGCGAGCTTGATCACTCTGTGCCAAGACGGCGCGCTGAGGCTTTGGTTGCGCGCGTACGGAAATTACGGAGAGTTGCAACTGACGAGCACGATTCAGACGCCATTTGGAGGCTTGGCCCCTATCGTCGCTTACGATTGGCTCGAGACGAGCAAATCGAGCGACATTATGTACGATCACGCGTTGATAGGACTGGATGGATCGAACAAGATTCACGTGTGGACGATGAGCGACATTGTATCCTTGCAACCGCTGAGCACGCGAAGGCCGGATGTGACGCATCGCGGATTGATGGTTTTAGAAGCCCCGATTGATCCAAAGTTTAGCGATGCGATAGCGATGCGAGCGAGTCTGAAAGGAGCGCGGAACGATGTGAGTGTGCTTCTCGGATCGCACAGGTTCGGGGTGATGGTTGCGCACGTGAAACCCGATCATCCAGATGTTTTAGAGTGCTCGCAACGCGCGCCGCTTTGCGGTCACGCCGAGCGCGTGGTGGATATTTGCGTTCATCCCGCGCGAAATTTTCTGGCGAGCGTCGACGTCTCCGGTGCGTATAAGCTCTGGAACGTTGCGTCGAAGGATGAAATCGCAGATTTAAACGTGGGAGGTCGAATTAAAGGCGAAGGCGTCGCCGGGATTTCTTGGGAGAAGGTTTCGTCGCGAGCAGAACCGACGTCTTCTTTGTTGGTGTTGACTCGCGGAAACTCCGTGACGCGAATAGACGTCGATTTAGATGCAAGCGTCGTCGTATTGAATAGAGATGATGACGTAGCGCACGCACGGCACGATTCGTTGTCGTCGTCAGAGTCAGCAAATGTCGTCGTTGAGAGGCTTTGCGCAAAGGTGGGAATTGAAACGACAAACGTGATTGGCGTCGCAAACGACAAGGCGACGATGGCATTTGTCGACGCCACAGGAAACCTCTCAATCGCATCCTTCATCGGCGGCTCGCTCGCGAACATTGAGAGCATCACTGACGTTCCCGGTAAAAACGTAACTCTCCGATGGTTCGACGCCGGCGGTGGCTTGCACGTCTTCGCCGTCGCGTCTGGAACGACTGTGAACGTCTATGCGCCTTCGCGGAGATTGTTCGCGTCAAAGAGAGTCTCGTGGAAGCGCGTTTTCACCGCGGATGTCAGCGAGTACCTCGAGGATTCTTTGGACGAAATCTCATCACTCGAATGGGGCGTCGAAGGACGCGTGATATACGTCGCGCTCGGGTGTTCCATTCTCGCCGTCGGCACGGATGATTCAGGGAGTTGTGCGGCGCTCGCGATTGAGCACGCCGCGAGTGCTCCCTCGTATCACCCGGACGTGCTCATCGATTGGCTCAAGAATGGCAAGATTTCTCGCGCGAGGAAAGCGATACGCGCGATGCTGAAACACTTCAAATCGAAAGATTGCGATGCGCCGTGCGAATCCTTGTCCCTGGGTGAATTCCTCGACGAGGATGAGGAAAGCGTTCCAGATGCGGCCGCCGCCGAGCGAGCGCCTGAGCGACATGCACCAGAGCCGGTGGCAGTGCCCGAGTTTGATATGTCTGCATTCGGGAGTTTCGGTGGAGGCATGAGTTCGACGCCGGCGGCGACGTTTTCTTTCGGTTCGGACGCACCGTTGTCGTCGTCTTTGTCTGCAGCGTCTCCAATTTCAAGCTCGATGACGCCAAGACGAGCTGAAGGAGACGTCTTCAGTCAGAGAGAAGCTGAAGAAATCGTCGAGTTGCTCGCCACGCACGCGAAAAATTTATACCTGAGCCCGTCTGAACGCATGGAGCTTCTCGGAGTCATCGATGCGTTGCGAGCCATCGATGACGCCAACGCGGGCGTGGATGAGCCCGGGCGTCGCGTTTCGGTGCTGTGGAACACGAGATCGCTGAGGAGATACGGGGGCGAAGGCGGCGGCTCGCACGACGTAGACGGTCAAGAGTTGTGCTGGGCGATCCAATCTAAAAGGAACAATGAGCTCTTGGAGGATCTTGTGGGTGATAAATCGTCGAACGCATCGATTGAGTGGTTAAAAGTCAAGCGTCTCGGGATTCCGATTTGGCTTCGAAACGTCGAAGAATTGAGGGGTTTGGTGGAACGGTGCGCCAAGAGCGAGTTTGCGCGTACGAAAAATGCGGACGATTGCGCTCTTCTATTTATAATCGTCGATAGGGTCAAAGTACTCGCCGGATTGTACAAAGCGACTCAGAACACCAGACTGTACGAGTTTATGTGTCGCGACTTCACTGAACAACGCCATCGCGAGGCGGCGTTGAAGAATGCGTACGCATTGCTGTCAAAGCACCGCTACGCGTTCGCGGCGGCGTTTTTCGTGCTCGCGGGTCAACCTCTCGACGCAGCTTTGTTAGTCTGGAAACACGAGAAGGATTTATCCCTCACTTTGGCGATCGCACGTTTGTGTTTCAAGGATGATGCGGGTGAACAAACAAAGACTCACTTGAACAAAGCCGTGACGAGTATGCTTGAACGGCACGTCACTCCTGTCGTCTCAGACGCTTGGTTGCGCGCCGCGCTCTCGTGGTTGACTTTGAACACGTCGGATTTCTTCACCGTCATCAAGGAATTCGTAGCCGACGGTGATGTTGATGCGATTGATTTGCTGCATTTCATCGCCAATAACGCAGAACCAGACGTGTCCGCAAAAGCAAGCGCGTTGGCATCAGAGTCAGCTGTCAAGTCTGTGTACGCGTTGGCGGCGAGTGGGATGCCTTTGGCAGCTCTCGAGCGGATCAATCAATCGGTTGACGTGACGGAACGGTCGAAACTCGCATTATCCGCTTTACTCGCCAAGGGTGTTTCGATCGACACAGCGAATGAAGGCGTCGAGACGTTTGCGAATCCTCCGTGGAACTCGGACGAGTTTGAAATGCGGGAAGCGTTACTTCGCAGATCGCGTGTCGTATGCGTGGACTCGGAAGTCATTGAATCGCTCAAATTGTCGTCGGAAGAGCAACACACCCCGATATCGCACAAGAAATCACCCTCGGTGCTGCCAGAGGAAGTCTTAACGGTGAGAATTCCGCGCGTGCCGTCTGCTCAAGATTTGAGTGCCGAAAATTCCCCGGCGGACAAGGTGAAGCGCGCTCGAAACGCTTTCAGTAAGCTTCGCAGTATAAGTGTGAAAACGAAAGGTCGGTCGGGTGGATTGGACGGAGACGATTCGCCAATCACACCGAGGACGCCTCAATCACAAGGCGATGAGTTGAGCTCAACGAGGTGCCTGAGAACGGCGGTGCAGATTGCCACATTGCAAAACGACGGTTTCTACGACTTGTGTTTTAATCACGAAGTCCCGTACGAACTAGGGTGCGCCAGCGTGCGACAAGGACTCTCAGTCGTAAATCTCCGGCAACTCAGCGATGCGAAGAACGAGTCAAAGCTCGACGCTTGGGCGATGCTGCTCAGAGCACAACCGCCGATATCTGGCTTCAAATCCTCGATGAACTCTTGGCTGCACACAGATGAGGTTGTCTCGCAACCGAATTCGCCAACCCACAACGGAGAGGTTCGAGATCACGAGTGGGCGACTCACGCCGGATTGGACATGACGTCGTTGACTGGCATCATACCCCAATCTTACAGCGATGGAGTTGGACGCGATAGGAAGATAATCAAGCGCGAACCCGCGAATGATGTTGTGGCGAGAAGTATCGCCTCGCACCCATCGAGAAGCTTTTTCGCAGTCGGCACGTCTTCTGGAGGCGTACAACTCTGGGACTTCCATGGAAAAAACGCAGACCACGCCGCCGCGGTGCTTTCCATAGGCGGTAAACGCTCTACGTCCGGCACGGGAGCGAGCACACGCGCGCTCACCTGGTCGCCGCACGGTGCAAGACTCGCAGCGTGCACTTCCGATGGAGTTGTCACCTTGTGGCTCGGAGATGCGCCAGACGTGGAGCCCGCGGCGAGTCGATTGTGTGGCTTCAAAGGATACAAGACGGAAGACGTACTGTTCCTGTCCACGAACGTCATGGCGATCGCGAGCTCGAGCGGAAGTATATCGTCTGGACCGGCGCCAGAGTGCGTCAAATTATGGGATGCGCTTCAGTCTTTCGATGCTTCACCCGGTGTGATTAGAGCTCACGCTGGCGGTTGCACTGCCATTGAAAAATTCCCATCGATGACCGCACCCCACGGCGTGCCTTGGCCTTTCCTCATCACCGGTGGCTACAACGGAGAAGTTGCCGCGCACGATTTACGCATGCTCGGCGGCGACGGTTCATCCACCGCTCTATGGAGATCCTCCCCACCTCAATCGAGTCCCATCACCTCCATTGCGACGATTCACCACGAAAGGTCTCCAATGATTGTCGTCGGCGATCAAGATGGCGATCTTTGCGTCTACTCTGCTCTAGACGGCGCCGCACGTCAGCGCGTATCCGCCGCGCACGCCGCGACCAAATTTCTCACTCCCCGCGGGGGCGGCGCCTTTGCCTCCATCGGCGTCTCCGCCGTGCTCCCTATCCACGACGGCGTGTTAACCGCCGGCGGAGACGGGTTAGTGAAGTGTTTCCGTCTCGACGAGTCGCTCAAATCGACGAGACCTAGCCTATAAAACGTAGTTTTGCAAATCATTGCAAGTAGTCGATAGTCTGTGAATTGCGCACCCACATGTTTTTTTTCGAGTCACAAACCGTCAAATCGTTCTCCCCCCATTGCACTCGCGACCAACTTGGCGTGCACAGTCGCGGGCGTCAGAACCGAACACTCGAACGAACCACTCATGTCTTCGAACGTCGCCGCTACTGCGTACTGGCGCATCGCGGGCATGTCGTACCTCAAGTACGCCAACGCCTGCGCCGAGGTTGTGCGTCAAAGCCTCAAGGAACCGTTCCTGAGCCAGGTGGGTTGACGAGGACTCGTCGTTGAACGGGATCGCGCTCGAACGACTCACTGAAAATCGCTTTGATCCGAACGCGGGTGGAAAGACTGACGACGGCGCTTCGTGTGCGAATCGATGGATAGGCGAAAGCGCGCGAGACGGTGTACTACAAGATGACCAAGTACGCCAAGGGCAAACCGGGCGAGTCTGGTACGTGTTCGTTGTCGTTTCCCAAAGCGAGCGACTCGCGAGAAAGCGCTTAGGGCTTAATTTGGCTTTTGCGCGACTCGAGCGCGCGTAAAGCGGGTTTGAACGCCCTGATGCGCGCGTGTTTACGAAATGATGACGTTCTTTTTCAAATTTGAACCCGCGACTGACGGTTTCGCGATTGCGCGGCGGTTTTTCCTCCTCTTTGTAGTGATCACCGAGGTCACGCCCAAGTGAGAACGCTCTTTGGTTTTCTCGGCTCGCGTGTTTGTAATCTTAGTTTGGAAGTGTTTTAGACAGTCATCGTCGCCCGTGCGTGCGTTAGACGACGAATTCATCGTTGTCTCATCGTTTGTTTTACATACATGCACGCGCGTGTGAAATCTAATCGTCTTCTATGCGAGCTCGCCGCGTTTGCAACTCGTGAGCAAGTCTGCGTACGCTTGGCACCGCCCGACGTCGTCGGCGTGTCTCGAGACGCACTCCCCGAAAGCCTTGGCGGCGTTCGCGCACGCACCCGCCGGAGATCCGGCTTCCGGCGCGGTGGTAGCGGATGCGGTCGTCGGTGCGGCTTCGGTGGCGTACCCCGAACCGCCGAGCATCGCCGACGTTGCCGCTCGACCGAGCGAAGACCCGACGCCCCAACCAAAGCCTTGGTAAATCATCGACGCGAGTCCGCCGACGAGGGAGGGGCCGTGAGATTGGTGTTGGCGAGATGGCGGAGGAGCCATGCCTCTGCCGGCTGAGCGCGGTGGCGGCGCGCTGCGTCGTCGTCCCATGTGTTTCGCGCGAGGAGAAGTGAGGGGGTATAAGATGGCCTCCGCGACTTTCTGCGGAATATCGCCGCTCGAATAGAGAAATAGGGGGAGAGAGAAAGGCGTGAAGATTGACTAGTGAAAATATAATTAAATGGTTCAAATGTTTTGGGGTTTAGGTGTCGCCTTAGACGAAAGCCTGCGAGGGGGGTGCGATCGAGTCATTGTCGTCGCCGACAAAGGCGGGGAATTCGTCCTCTGGCGACGCGTCTTCGATGCCAGACGCAAACTCAACAGGAAAGGTGCGCGTGCTCCCGTCACTCGAGGTGGTGACGGCGATGAGATCGCTTCCCTGGTTGTAAGTAAAGCTTATTGTGTCGCCAGAAGAAGCGAATCCATCGAGCATGCACTCAGCCAAGTTGTTCTCGAGCATGCCGCGAACGCAACGCCGCATCGGCCGCGCGCCAAATCTCGGAGAGAAGCCATTCGCATAGAGCAGACCCTTGAATTCGGGCTTGAATTCGAGCGTGATTCCTTTGTCTAAAGCCCGCTTACAGACGGATTGGAGCATAAGATCGGCGATGGAGCTCACTTCAGTCTTTTCGAGCGGTCTAAAGACGATGATTTCATCCAACCTGTTTAAGAACTCTGGTCGGTACTCCTTGCCCAACTCTCTCTTCACCTGACGTTGCAGCGTTTTATATTTCTCAGCCTCGTCTCCACCGCCATTCATGGATTCTAAAATCTCTCTGCTTCCTATATTACTCGTCATGACGAGCATGGCGTTCGTGAAATCCACAGTTCTACCCTTGCTATCCGTCAAGCGTCCGTCCTCAAGCACTTGGAGCAAAATGTTAAACACGTCTGGATGCGCCTTTTCGATTTCATCGAGCAATACGAGGGAGTGCGGATTCGTCCTCACAGCCTCCGTGAGCTGACCTCCCTCACCAAAACCGATGTAACCCGGCGGGGGTCCGATCAGCCGGCTCACGGAATGCGATTCCATGTACTCGCTCATGTCAATCCGCACCATTGACTTCTCCGCGCCGAAATACGTCTCCGCCACTGCTTTGGCGAGTTCTGTCTTACCCACACCGGTCGGACCACTGAAAATGATACTAGCAACCGGCTTTGACGCGTCGGCTAATCCAGCACGCGCCCGCCGAATGGCTTGGGAGATGGATCGAACAGCTTCCGATTGTCCGATGACGCGCTTGCCGAGTTCGGCTTCAAAGTTCATCAGACAGAGAGACTCGTCGGCACTGAGTTGCTGCACCGGCACACCAGTCCACTGCGCGACGACTTCCGTGACGTGCGTCTCGTCCACAAGGTTGCCGTCTCCCGGGAGCAGCTGCACCAGAGCCCCGGCTTCATCGATGACATCGATCGCCTTATCTGGCAAAAATCTATCGTTGATGTACCGCGTGGACAAAGCCACCGCGGCGCAGAGAGCCTCATCCGTAAACGTCACACCGTGATGCTCTTGATACGTCTCCTTGAGCCCCCGCAAAATGGTTAAGGATTGTTCAGGCGATGGCTCAACGACGCGAACGGGCTGAAATCTCCGTTCGAGGGCGGCATCCTTCTCGATGTGCTTTCTGTACTCATCGATTGTCGTGGCACCGATGCACTGGAGTTCGCCTCTCGCGAGGGCAGGCTTCATCAAATTGCCCGCATCCATCCCACCATCCTCGCCGGTACCGCCCGCTCCGACGAGCATGTGAATTTCATCCACAAAGAGAATGATGTCGCCCGCTTGTTTGACTTCCTCCATGACATTCTTCATCTTCTCCTCAAATTCTCCTCGGTACTTGGTGTCGGCGAGCAACAATCCCAACTGCAAACTCACGACACGTTTTTCCTTCAAGCTTTCCGGCACCTCACCCTTGGCAATCATCATCGCTAAACCTTCGGCAATGGCGGTTTTACCGACGCCAGGCTCCCCGACGAGGCAGGGATTGGACTTGCGACGACGAACGAGAATTCGCATGACTCGCGTCACCTCTTCGTCCCGTCCCAACACTGGATCCAATCTACCCGCCCGCGCCTCCGCCGTGAGATCGATCGAACACTCCGCCAAGGTTTGCTTTTTCGTCTTCCTACTCTTCTTCCCCGCGCCCACGAGTTCCCGCTCGTTCGCACCGGTAATTTCGTTTCGAAGCAGCTTAAAATCCACGTCAAGCGTCTTGAGCGTCGCATACGCTCCGCACGTCTGATCATCAACCATCGCCAACGCCAACTCTTTGCTCGTCACTTCGCTCGCGCTTCCACTCGCCTTTTCAAAACACCTCTTCAAATCCTCGCTCAGCGGTAATAATCCTTCCACGCTCGCCTTTGCGAACGGGTTCATCATTTCCAACTCGCTCACCCCCGCGGCATCTCCCAACGCCTTCCGCACCGCGTCCTCCGTCGCCCCACACTTGTGCAACGCCTTGGACGTCCGGTCCCTCAATCGCGTCAGCGCCAAGAGCACATGTTCTGTTCCGCACTCGGCGCTACGGAACTTTTTAGCCTGTTCCATACCATCTTTCACCGCTCGCACAGAGTCCCCATCAAAAGTTTCAAAGAAACCGGCGCGCGTCGTCGTCGTCGTCGCTCTCTTCGACCGCGACGCGACGTCCTTTGCAAAACGCGCGCGCAACACGCCTCGAGACGGCGGGGCCATCGGTCGTAGCGCCGTCGTCATCATCGCGGTGCACGCGCTGAATTCTGACGAAACGCGTGTCGACGTAATCAAACAAAACAATCAACCGACGCGTCAAAGTTCGGCACGACGCTCGAACGTCGCGATGGAGCGAGAAACGTGCGCGGTGGAAACTCGCGGGGACGTCGCGCTCGTCACGCTGAATCGCCCGACGCGATCGAACGCGTTGGATGGGGGCATGTGGAACGACTTGCGCGAGTGTTTTCAATTTTGCATCGAGAGACGACCGCTGTGCGTCGTGCTGCGGGCGAATGGGAAGAATTTTTGCGCCGGGATCGATGTGAGTGATGTGAAGACGCTGACGTCAACGCTCGGGAGCGGCGGAAACGGCGGGAACGGCGAGAATGGGAACGGGTCGGGGTGTCCGGGGAGAGCGCGAGAACGGTTGCGAGTGCACATCAAGTCTTTGCAGGATGTCTTTAGTTTGCTGGAGAGGATTGAGGCGCCGGTGATTGCGTGCGTTCAAGGGGCGTGTTACGGCGCTGGGATTGATATGATTACGGCGTGTGACGTGCGGATCGCGCAGAGAGGGGTGCGATTTTGCGTGAAGGAGGTTGACTTGGGAATAACCGCCGATGTCGGAACGTTGCAAAGGTTGACGCCAATCGTCGGTCACGGGCGAGCGATGGAGCTCGCGCTCACCGCTCGGGAGTTTGGAGACGAAGAAGCGATACGAATCGGGCTCGTGACGGAGGTTTGCGATGACGCGTATGGGCGCGGGATGGAGCTTGCGACGGCGTTGGCGAAAAAATCGCCACTGGCTCTTCGAGGGACAAAAAGAATCCTGCTCAAAATGCGATCCGAGCCGGACGTAGAGCGCGGGTTGGATTACGTCGCGACGCACAACGCGGCGATGTTAATGAGTGATGATCTCAAAGAAGCGGTCAAGGCGCGTTTCGAGAAACGCGAACCAGTATTTAGCAAACTGTGACGACAGTTGTACAAATAATCTACATTAGTGCTAGCTATTCTCTAAGCTCAAGCCTCGCTCGGAAAAGGTGATTCATACGGCGTGACGACTGGTGTCATCAGAGCGAACGAATTCAAGCTGTACGTCGCCGGATCACGCACCAAATCGAACGCCAGTAGTTCCATGTCGTCATCCACGTACATTCTACCATCTTCGCGTTTCTCCAATGAACTCCAACTTCTCGTCGAGGCGCCAACCAATCCACCGTCTGCGTATATTTTTCTCACCGCTCGTCCCTCTTCCGTGTCGTCCAACACCTCGACGTATCCGTACAACCCACCGCTCGTCCAATACATGTGTGACACGCGGTGCGAAGCCAAACCGGCGTCGACGACTCTAAACTCATCCAAACCCGGATGTTCAAGCCGCCCGTACGCCTCCCCGCACCGAACGCGACTCGATTCGTACGCCGCTACTTCTCTCTGAAGCACCGGTTTCGGGTATACCCGTCCGTTCCTATTCACCGCGTCGCACTTGGCCAACAGTCCGTGCAAGATGAGTTTACCATTTTGTTTCTCCAGCGACGTTTCGAGCTGTTTTCGCCTTCGCGCGAGCTCTAAATCCTCCTCCCGCGCGAGTTCGTGCTCCACCGTGTGCGTCGACACGCACAGACCCATCCACGTCGGTCTTCCGACGTTTTCCGGCGTCGAGTGGAGGCTCCACTGTGGAGCGTCTGGATTAGATAGATGCGTACGCAACAACGACAGAAGGAGCCGACATTCATCGACGCGAACGCCCGCCCCGCGAGCGGTTGAGCTCTGCCGACCCGCGCCGAACGAACGCGGGGACACGCCGACGAACGAACGAACAAGCGGCCGACGCCCGCCGACATGGCGACGCTGGAAGCGATCAAGTACGCGCGAGGTTCGCTCGCGCTTCTCGACCAGTTGGCTCTGCCGACGGAGACCAAGTACATCGACGTCCCGACGTGCGATGACGCGTGGACGGCAATCAAGGAGATGAACGTCAGAGGTGCGCCGGCGATTGCCATCGCGGCGGCGTTAGCATTGGCGGTGGAACTCGACGCGAAGCGCGGGACGTTTGCGACGGTGGAGGATGTGGAAGCGTTTGCGAGCGAGCGCTTCGACCACATGTTTACGTCGAGACCGACGGCGGTGAATCTCGGTGAAGCGCGTAGTCGGATCAAGACGTTGGCGGGCGCATTAAAGGCGGAGGGCGTCGACGCGTCGACGGCGGTGGAAACGCTCGTCAACGCGTGCGAGGCGATGATGGCGGAGGATGTGGAATCGTGCAAGGCTATCGGCCGACACGGCGCGGAGGCTTTGTTGAGATCGGTCAACGCGAAGGATGGAGAACAAATCACCGTGATGACGTGCTGTAACACTGGTTCGCTCGCGACTGCGGGTTACGGTACGGCGTTGGGTGTGATTCGCGCGCTGCATGAAACTGGACGGCTCAAGCGCGCATACTGCCTCGAGACGCGTCCGTACAATCAAGGATCCAGATTGACGGCGTACGAACTCGTGTACGAGAAAATTCCAGGAACTTTGATTTGTGATAACATGGCTGCGGCTCTCATGGCTCGAGGAGACGTGGACGCCATCGTTGTCGGTGCGGATAGAATCGCCGCAAACGGTGACTTTGCAAACAAAATCGGCACATATTCCCTTGCAGTGAATGCAAAACATCATGGAGTGCCGATGTTCACCGCAGCGCCGGTAACTACGCTCGATCCAGCTACCGCCACTGGTGCGGATATTCACATCGAAGAAAGACCAGGCACGGAAGTGACGCATTCTCTCGGCAAGCGCATCGCTGCTGAAGGAATTGATGTGTGGAATCCGTCTTTTGACGTCACTCCGGCTGCGCTTCTCTCTGGTGTGATCACCGAGCACGGTGTCATCGAAAAGAATGTTCAAGGCATCTTCCCTGTGGATACTTTCGTTGCGAACGTCAAGGGTGGTTCTGTCGAACAGAAAAAGGCGAGTGGCCCTCCAGGCTTCATTGCGCTCGACTGCGAAACGGTGCTCGATTATGCCGTGTCCAAGGAGAATGTCGCCAGTGTTCTCGGTGGGGCAGCGACGAGAGCTTCTTGGTCTGCGAAAGAAATCGGTGATGGTAACATTAACTTTGTATACATCGTGACTGGTGCGTCTCCGGACAAGACTGTCATTGTCAAGCAAGGTTTGCCTTTCGTTCGATGCGTCGGCGAGAGTTGGCCATTGACGCAAGAACGAGTGAGATATGAAGCCGAAGCTCTCATTCAAGCGCACAAGTTTTGCCCGGAACACGTTCCAGAAGTGTACGTGTACGATCCCACTATGGCGACTATTGTCATGCGGTACCTCGAGCCGCCGCATATCATCTTGCGCGGTGGAATCATCGAGGGCAAGGTGTATCCCAAATTGGCTGCGCACGTGGGTGAGTATCTCGCCACGACACTTTACAAGTCTTCCGCGTTATCGCTCGGCGGCGCAGAGTTGCGCCGCGCACGTCAAGCATTTGGTCAGAATGAAGATATGTGTGAACTCACCGAGCAAGTGATTTTCACTGAACCTTACGGAAAGGCGGACAATAACCATTGGACAACGCCGCAACTCGATGATATTGTCGCTGAAATTCAATCGGACGCAGAACTCAAGCATGCCATCAATGCGTTGAAGGAAAAGTTTATGACGGAAGCGCAAGCGTTGCTGCATGGAGATCTCCACACCGGATCGTTGATGTGCACTGAGAGCACCACGTTCGCGATTGACCACGAGTTTGCCTTTTATGGACCAATGGGTTTCGACATTGGCGCTTTCTTGGCCAATATTTTGCTTGCCTACTACTCTCAGCAAGGATTGGCGAAATGCAAGGGTGAAGCTCGTGAAAGCCAACGCGCATGGCTTCTTGAGACTTTCACGCAAACGTGGCAGACTTTCGAACGACGATTCTTGGAACAGTGGGATGAGCAAGGCGTGCGCAACGACACCGGTGGGTTGTCGCCGGCGATGCTTTTTGGCGAGGGCGTGAAGGATGGACAGGCGGCTCTGAAGGCGCATCAAAGTGCATTCATGCGGAAGATTTGGGCGGATAGCCTTGGATTTGCAGGGGCGAAGATGATTCGGCGCATCGTAGGTATCGCACACGTCGCTGATCTAGAGAAGATTGAAGATGGGGATGCTCGCTCCGAGTGTGAACGTAAGGCGTTGAGGTGCGGTCGCACACTCATCCTGGATGCGGCGACGCTCACCCCGGAAACTATTGTTGAAACGATCACCGGTTTCGACACGAACTAGATTTCTTTAGTTTTTCCTTTTGGTGAATATTGAATACAAATGTAGTCACACGCAACATTCAACGAGTCCGCCGTTCAAGCCATTTCGACGCCGATGACTTGTCGTTTTTAATCTTCTTGTCGCTAGTTTCTAATACAGGCCCGTACGCCATGTGCTCGCGCGTGATTTCCATCAACCCAACGAAAGATATCGGTGTGAACGACACCTTCGCTCGGTCTCTCGCGGCGGCGTCCGCAAACTCTGCCTCGATTTGTCTATACACTCGATCTCGTATTTGTGGATCTGATACATTCACGAAATCGATTACTATGATACCAGAGATGTTCCGACGACGCAGTTCTGCTGCCGCAGTGCGCGCCGCCATGACGTTAATTTCAGCAACACTGAGTCGGCTGGAGCCGGTGTTGACGTCAATGGCTGTGAGTGCTTCGGTAGACTCGATGACCAACTCAGCCGATGTTGTATGCGGGATGGGAACGCGTTCGCTGAATGTGATATCCATCAGTTTCTTCAGACGCTGTTGTGAACCAAGGCGAACAATGGTGTTGATGTTATCGTCGCCTTCGCGCAAGTGTGACACGCTCTTAACCATCTTGACGAGCATTTCTTGATCGCGCACGACAACTCCAGAGATGTTGAGGGAGCACAGCTCACGGAGGATCATTCCCTTGAAATCGTTACTGTCTCGCCAAAGCAAACGGGGGCGGATCGGCTTCGATGCTGCGCGCTGCTTGTTGATGGACTTCATAGCACGCTGTAAAACTGAAGACCACTGCGCACTCAACGCCTTGACTTCGGTATTTAACGCCTCAAGAGGTGCGTTCAAACAAGCCGTTCGCATAATGAGATGCGCACCTCCGCCATGAAAATTAGCGCCTTCCGGCGCGCGAACGCCCGAATAGTTCGCCTTGAGCAAGCCACGACCGAGCTCGCTTAGTTCATCGCGATTGACGACACTCAGCTTCTTACTACTGTGCGCAGATACTCCAGACGCCGTTCCTTTGAGCACAGTGTAACGGCCAGTGAGACTCGGTTCCGCCGTGGCAACGGCACCCTTGTATTCTGTTCGCCCGCGCACAACTTCAACGAGAAGCGCATCTCCGACGCTGTACATACTGTATGCTTGTTTACCCGCCTTGGTCAATCGCTCGTGCATCGTCTGATTGCTGTTTCTCACCTCTCGGAACAGCTCCATCATGCCGTCGTCATCCGCATCATCAGCTTCGTTGGCATTTGCCACTGTCGGCGCGTTAGTTCTCCACCAAGCCGCAGGTGAAGAGAGGGCATCGCGCACTAACACTTTCTTGCTAGAGCTACGATCCTTTCGCTTCGAGTTATGCACTTCGGAATCGACGCTCACGATGAGCGATTTCATGTTTGGCACCTCTCCCACGACGACGCCGAGATACACGTCGCCGACGCGTAAGCCGTCGCTCCCATACTCATCTGACGGCGAGTTATCCAATATCTCGACGATGGATCCGTTTTCGACCACAACTGCGCGGTCATCACTCGGAAACCATATCTCACACTTCACGTTTTCGCGCGTATCTCTCGCCTTGAGCGACTTGCTCGCCCCGCCAGAGTGGTAACGCGTCACTTGCGTTAACGCCGGTTCGTTCATCCTCCGAGACAAAACATCCATCAACGACGAGTACTCGCGCTGATCGTCTTGCCAGATATCCATCACGGTCGCATCGAACGCGTAAGACGGCAGTTTAAGCGAACTCGTTCCACTTCTCCACGAATACATCGCCCCGCTCGGATCCGCTCCGTCGTCAATGATTGCAAAATTATACTCGCACACAGTGCTCATATCTCCCAGAATCTTACTCGGCGGCACATCCACGCACACTGACGCGCTCCACCAGTGATCACCCTCCGACGTACATCTCACTGATCCACCGATGACGTGCCACCGCCCGAGTTCTGGGATGGATCCACACAGAACCACCCGTTGTCCAAACTTTGTTCGCTTTCGAACTCGAAACGTCACCACACACCGCCCGGGTTGACCGATGAGTTCCAAACTATTAGATTCTCCCCCACAGTCACCCCGAGACGACGGCGACGATGAAAACCCATTCGTCTCCTCCTCTGTATATAGCATCGTCTTCTTCATCCTTTCATCCCGTCCATCCGAATACAAAGTCGCCGCGTCGTCCAATTTGCTCCTCGAAACAGAATTCATCATCTTATTCTCCAACGTCTTCCCATCCTCCGCCATCGCCCGCGCGGCGACTCCGCGTCGCCCACCCCTCGACACGCACTTCACCCCCAACCCATCCGTCGATCCACCCGTCGTCGTCCCCCGTGCCGTCGTCGTCGATCGTCCACGCGTCGGTTGGATGCGCCCGCGGTTCCAACCGTCAACTCCACGCGCGGTGTAACAATCCTTTGCCGACATCATCGTCCAATCGAAACGAAGCGACTCGAAGTAAACACCGCAGTGTTTTTATTATCCTTTCGATCGCGTCGAACCGATCGCGTCGCGCGGCGTTGTGACGCGTCGGATCGAATCTAAATCCGAGAATTCGTTTTGACAGCTCTGGCACCCCATATTTTCTGGGTTATGAACGGTCGATTCTATGGGTACCACCCAAACGACGATGCTCGACGATGACGCCGTCCATAGGGCGCCGCAACGACGTCGACGAATGGGGTGTTCGAGCTCGAAACCGTCCACCGATGGGACGAGCGAGACGGTGAAAACGCCGGACGTCGTCGGGGGCGCGGGTGACGACGACGGCGGTGCGGGTGCGGTGGGTATCCCGCAACGAAAGGATGCCGATTTGAAAAAGTTGACAAACGACGCGACGACGACGCCGTATGGAAAGACGAACGAGCGAGGGGAAACGAAGGATGAAACGATGCAAAAGACGAAAAAGGGTAAAAGTAGTGGCACCGGGGCGTATGCGGTTTTGGGGAGCGGCGACGCTTTGGATGACGCGACGACGAGAGAGATGTACGAAGCGAAGACGTCGGAAGCGGCGCACCCGTCCGCCAGGCGAGTGCGCGAACGTTGGGGTTTGAATGGAGGCGCAGATTGGAGGTATTGGACACGTGAGGACACCGTTGTGAGTGCTTTGAAGGATTCTTTGGATGGGGCAAAGATTGAGCTGGAAGGGGATGACTTTTCGCTCATGATGTGCGCGCACGACGCATTGGAAACTCCGGTGGGCGTTTGGAAGGGCGATAAACGCGCGCCAGAGGTTGTTGTCGCGTGTCCAAAGGTGTACGCCGTCGATCTCTTTTTGATAATCGATGGCATCACCTACGATGACGGTCATGTGTGCGCTGGCGAGCCGGATTTCGATAGAGCGGCAGCTTTGGAAGCCGGTTTGCGCGCGTGCGTCCACGAAAGCGAGCGAGAAATGCTCAGGCTCGCACTCGATTCTCGTCCCAAGGGACCTTGGTGCACAATCATCGGTGAACGGTTTTCATCAGGTAATCACTTTGTACACGTGCCGTTAATGGCGGATTATTTAGACGGTGCCATCTTGGATCCATTTTCAAAGGGTTACGCGCACTCGCTCATGTGGAGATGGGCGGAAGTTTGTCAAAAAATTGGCGCCGGAGAGCATCAAGTATCTATCCAATGCGTGCCGGTGGGGATATTGGGTAAAACGGGTAAAGACGGCATCTGCTGGCGCTCGGTGAGCGACGCCAGTAAGACTGACGCAGAGTACTTGAAGCACTCTGGTTTTAAGGCTTTCATCGACGCCGTCAGTGGGACTTACGCCGAGGCTCGTTCTGGCATGAGCGCGTCCTTCTCGTTGACTCTGAAACAGAGCCATTGCCAAGGCAACAAACCAGAGCGACGCGCGCAAGAGTGGGCGGACGATTGGCCGAGTGATGAAATCGCAGAGTGCTACATGGTGGCGATGGAATTGGCCAACACCGGACCCCCGGGCGAAATGGCTGCTAATATGTCTCCCGGTTCGACGTGTTGCCACGTCGTCTTGCCAACCACCGACGGGAGAAGCGGCATTGCCGAAGTCATGAACAAGGATGGCAGCATCGCTTTTCACGAATTTCACGCGTGGGCGTTGTTTCGCGGCGTGGACGGCGAACCAGAGGCGAGAACTGGTTCTCAAATCAAATTCAGATGCGTCAGATACTTTGACGAAGATGAGCCCGGTTCGTGGGTTGCCGAAGCGTACGGCTCTCGACCATGCAACGGGTTGCTCATCAAAAACAAGTTCATAGACGAAGCCATCGCCCGCGATGACGCCCGAGTGAAAATCCCGTGAGCAATGGTGATTTAATACAGTATTACAACATTCATTTGCCTTCCGTAGATCCGTAAGTACCGTCGTCAAATTCTGCGAATAGCCAACTCTCGTACTTCTTTCTATCTTCGGCGTTCGAGCCGTACCTCATGACGATGTTGACTAGGACAGACGCGATGCCGAGGAAAGCGACGCCGGCACCTACGGTTGTGGAAAGAGCGAGTAGATCAAACTTTCGACCAACACCAGAGACTGTGAACCGAAGCCTCGGACCGTATCCCTTCACTAGTAAGCGCACGTCGTGCCCGTTTCCTGTTACATTGTCAAACCGCACCCCTCCGATTTCTTGCGGTTCGCCGACGTTGTGCGCCGAGATCCAACGCGTGTTGTATCCTTTTGACAAGGTGCTCGACAAATCGATGACGCGCTTCATTTTAAACGGAGTCTTCGGTGCGCACGCTTCGATACCTTGGTCCAAATCGCAATCAAAGATGACATCGACGCGTCCGTCCCAACCGACGTCAGCAATGTCGTCGACAGTCATGCCGCCCGACGCCAACAAATCGTTGATGGTGAACAAGTTCCATCCCAAGGTTGGTTCAGTGCCGTTCAAGTTGGTCCAGAACAAGTCTTCACCGTTTTCATCTAAAATACCTGGAAATTCGACGGACATTCTCGTGAAAATCGTAAAGTTTCCGACATTCTCGAGCACTTGCACGCGGTCCTCCTCTGGTTCTCCAGGACACCAACCTTGGACGACGCAACGCTTCTCATCCCGCACTCCCGTTGCCCTGCACTCGCCCGTCATCCTACCGCTCGGAGAAAGAGCATTTCTCACGCACAAGTCTGGATCATCCGTGCACACCTCGTCTCCATCCGTGCCCACGCACTCGCCTCTCGCCTGCAGCGTGGTGGCCAACGCCGTGGCGACGAAAAAGCCGCTCGGTTCCATAATCACCAAATCGTTCGCGTCGTACACCGTCTCCTCCCCCGTCTGCGGGTTTCGAAGTACTGCCTGTCCCTTGATCTTCATACCAATGTTCGCGTTCGCCTGCACCGTGCGCTGATACCCGTGTTTCGCGTAGACGAGATAGTAGCCAATGTAAGCGAGTAACACCATCGTCACGCCGTGGTACAGCGCACCGAGGCGCCAGGACTTGATGACGACGCTCTTTTGCGTCGTGTACGACAGCGCCATGATGTCTTTTCTTGCTCCCGCCCGTCGTTCGCGTCGCTCGATCGAGCGCGGCGTCGCTCAACCACGCGCGTCTCTCTGTCGAGCGTGCCGCCCGCGTCGTCGCAGAGGTGGTTATTATGCGCGCGGTAACTGTTTGCACATATAAAAACCGGATCACTCGGCACACGACGCCCATCGAAATCATCAGTGTTTGACGCGCGCGCACCGCCGTGTCATCGCGCATCATGGCGTCTAAACTCGTCGGAGCGATGAAGAACATGCGACGAACGCATGACGAGGACGATCGCGCGACGAATCTCGGCGTCGCGGCGCTCGGGATGCTATTCTTATCGAACATTGCGATCGCAATCTTAGGACTGATCTTGGTGATTGTGGGGTCAAAGTCGTCCGGGAAGCACGTGTCGGCGGTCTTCGCGCACGGTGGGTTAGATGACACGTTGTTTGAAAAACCAGACGTTGGCGCATCCGTGCTCGGAGTTCTCTTGTTGGCTCTGAGCGCGTATGGAATGTTTGGTCTCTGGCACAGAAACAAGACGACGTTGATGATTTATCATGTGTGGGCGCTCTTCATGCTCGTCGCGGTCGTGTACGCGTGTTCCGTCATGAATATTTACAAGCAATCGACAATGGACATGGTGCGCAACTATATGAACACGTATCGGATCAATCACAACATCACCAAGATTGGGCACCACTCGCGCTTGGACGGGCACAAGTTTGATACAGAGAGGTTTGATCGCCAAATGTGGAGGATGCAAGTGGCTGAGGCCAGAGCGGCCGCTCATCTATTCCTCCGAACGGTTGCATCTTGCCTCGGGGCGACGATATTCTTCCTCTTGGTCTCCCTCGGGTGCAGTGCCTTCATCATGGGTCTCAAATACACCGGTATCCGCATCGGCATTGCCACAAATGTCGCCGGCACGATTTTCGGCATGACTCTCTTCGTCTTGTGTTACTACACGGCGAGATCGACGTACAACGTACCCGATGCCGTTTCGATGAAGTTTGACGTAGCGTTCTATCACCCTGTGGATGTCTTTCCAGATAACGCCAATCACCTCTTTGAACAGTTAAGGAAGGCGCCAGATGTCATTTTCCAGACAGTCACTCACGATTACTCGAGCGGACGGCGACGACTTTTGCAAAGTCCGCCGCCAAGTCCGTCGCCACCGCCACCGTCTCCTTCCCCGCCTCCGCCGGTGAACGACTGGACTGCGGAATCTGTGTGGGTTTTTGAGGAGGGGCACCTGAAAGTGAGCGAAACTCAATACAATCTCACCTTCAAATTGGCTTTGACTGGGATTGAAGGTGATAACCTCGACGAGTCGTTCAGTTACTGGGCAAAATCAAAAGTAGCAGATTTTGCTCACATCAACGCCACGGATGTTGCTGTTTCGGAAGTCGTACCTGGTGCAGAGCATAAGATTGGCGGTCTTTGGGCGCCGAGATTCCTCGCTGCGGCGGCATTCATAGTATCATCAGGAAATCTGTACGGCTTGTTTGCTATTCACAGACAAGATAGAGTGCTGATGGCGAGCCATTTCTGCTTTTCTCTCTGTGCGCTGATCCTATTGATCACCGGCGCGGCGGTGGTGAGTTCACACGCGAATGCGACCTCAAGCTTGATAGCCAAAAACTGGCATTCCATTCAAAACAAAGTCGTCGGCGCTGGCGTGGAGCCGACCGACGCGGGCGCATTCGCTCGCGCGCACTTCAAAGCTGCGGCGGCGCTCGGGGCGACGGTCGTGATTCTTCAACTCGCGTCGTTGGTGTCTACGCTCTTCAACTTTTTTGCGGATGATTCGTCGTACGTTCTCCTCTCTCCTGGCATGGGCCGGAGTAATGGCTCAACTGGGATGTTCCGCCCCACAGAACTCGATAGCTACGATGAAGAATACGGCAAGCGCGGCTTCTTGAGCCAAGAAAGATTGCACACACGAAGAGGAAGCGATGGAGTGGTTCCGTTAAGCAATCTCGCCACGCCGCCAAGCAAGCACTTCTCCATAGATTAGAGTTGCGTACATCTCGCATATTGTAAACGCCAACCTACTCGCATCGACATTACATTACAACGCGTCCATGCTACCCGGTACTATACACTTTAATAGACTAATCGCGAACGTAATGCTCGGCTAGCGCGACGCTCGACACGTTTCGCATTAGCGAGCGCACTGCGCCTCTCTCGTCGAAAGGCGTCCAGACACAGCTGGGAGGCGCGAACAAGGTGACTTCGCTTCCTTTGCAATCAGTTGCGCTAAAATTGAAGCGAAGTATAACTCTTTTCATACCTTCGAGCGATTTCGCGGAAAACTTCGGGCTTCGATGAAGCGTTGCAGCGTCTTCAAACACGACGAGAACGCCGCCTCGCCGCTTCGCTTTAATCGGTACAAAATTACCCACACTCACACCGCGAGCCATGCTCTCCTGTCCCCCAAAATCAGGCAACGCGAGCGAAGCTTCTTCATCTTCGCTCGCATCTCTCTTCACGAGCGCTTGTTCAAACCAATCTGCGTCCTCGTCTCCATCCTCGCCGGCGCCCTCTGTCGAAATGAGCGCGTGCCCTATGTAACAACCCGGCAAATACCCATCCTTATGCCACCGCGTGTTCGTCCCCCGGTGCGGCGTGAAAATCTCCACGTCACCAACCACCCGAGTTGCCGTCGACGCGGCGAACAGCGGCATTATTACCCACTTTTCAATCGTCTGCTCCAACGCCGGCGCACTCGGCTCGTTTCGCATCCGCGTTACCCACCCGCCGCCCTCTTCCACCCTCGCCTCGAACGCGTGCAAACCCGAGTCGAGCAGCGGTGAGACGTCTCGCCATGGATCCCCCTCGTCGACCTCCTCCTCGTCGCCGAGGACGCACGCCAACCGCACCGCATCGCTCACCTCGTCGGTTCGCTTGTAATACACCAAGGTCGCTCCGCCGTCGCCGGCGCCGTCACCGTCCATCACCACCGACGTCTTCGCGACGAGAATATCGCCGCCGTATGGCACCGCGCACGTAGAATCAGACATCCCTGACGTTCGCTCGTTCGCTCGTTCGCTCGTTCGCTCGTCGCGCGTCGAGTCGCGGCTGAGAGTTGGCGTTTGCGGCTACTGACGTAACGGTTTTGCACTTTTTTGCTCTCGCGTCATTCCGCAACCGACGAAGGGTCAAGGAGAGGACGCGGGGGCGATGCGTGCGTCGGTGTGCGTCGGCATCGGCGTCGACGTCGGCGTTGTGGCCTCGTCGTCGTCGCGCGATCGATGCGCTCGACGACGACGACGACGACGTCGAAGCGTTGGAATGATGACGATGGTGCGGCTGAAGACACAAAGGAAAGCTGTGAACGCCGACGCCGACGACGGTGAGGCGATGGATGTCGAGGCGTTCGCGCGCGCGGTGAGTGGCGGCGGGACACCGGAGGATGACGAGGAGCTGGACGCGTTTCTAGCGCGGTGCATACCGGAAGGAAGTCTAAGCGGGTTGGTGGTCGTCGCGCGCGAGACGTGCGCGCCGTCGACGTTAAAGGCGCCGGCGAGTAAAGAAGAAGCGAGGGAGGCTCGCACGAGACGCGGCGTCGCGGCGACGTGTTTTAATGCGATAATTTCAGCGTTGGTGCGCGTTGGACGCGCTGATGAGGCGGCGGATGCGTTGAAGGCGATGCGCGAGTGCGGGGTGAAACCAGACGTCGTGTCGTATTCCCTCGCGGCGGCGGGGTTGATGCGAGCCGGCAACCAGAGAGCTGATGACGTCTTGAAGGAGGCGGAGGTTGAGTTGAAACGAGGCACTCGCGCAAATCGGAAGAAGAAGAAGAAAACGAAGATTGACCCGCTGTTACGAGACGTTCGGATTCTCTTTGACGAAGCCGACGTGTGCGCGCTGCTCAAGCCGGCGAATTGTCTGACACATCCAGCCGAAACCTCGGGCGGGAGCGCCACCTTCACGCTCGTCGATGCCGCCATGGATATTTTCGACGGAGAGCTCAGTGATTTGAACGGTGCGGACAAGAGAGGGGTGGTGAGTCGTCTCGATAAACCGACGTCGGGGATAGTCGTCCTCGCCAAGAATAATCGAGCGCACGCCGAATTACTTGCACAGTTTTTTCAACGCGACGTCGAGAAGACGTACCTGGCGTTGGTGGATGGGAAAATGGAGAGCGACGATGGTATTATTGATGAAAGGCTCGAAGGACGCACCGCCGTGAGTAAATGGCGCTTGGTTGAGCGCTTTGAAGTGGAAGGATCCCGCTTCTCTCTCGTTGAGGTGCGTCCAAAGAGCGGTCGTTTTCATCAAATACGCCAGCACATGGCCGCGATAGGACACCCGTTGACGGGTGATCCCATGTATAGAAAAGGTCGAGGGGCGCGATATCCATCGTGCGTCGTGGAAGCGCTGACAAAGGGTAAGCCCGGCACTATATTTTGGCTTCACTGTGCTGAATTGAAGCTTCGAGTCAACGGAGCCGAACGCGTGGTTCAGGCCCCTCCACCAGCCGATTTCGACGCGATACTAGCTAGGCTTAGAGAGAGTTGACGACGCTCGTGTTTGAAAAATGAATGATATTAATATCTCCGTGCTGCTTTCGTTGCGAATGCTGCAGTACGTTTCTAATTTCTCCTATGTGATGCACAACGCATCCTGACATTTGCTTCTCTACGCATTTTGCATCTACATCGGGTAACCAGAGGCATCCATCGCGTTACCGGCCATGGCCGCCGCTCCGGCGACCTCTTCCTCCGGGATCTCGCACACAACCACATCGGAAGTGAGGAAGATCTTGGCGACGGAGCAAGAGTTCTCAAGCGCGCAGCGGATAACCTTGGTTGGGTCGATAATGCCAGTCTCCATGAGGTTCTCGAACGCGCCAGACGCGGCGTTGTAGCCGAAGTTCGGGTCCTTCGCGTTCATGACCTTCTCGACAGTGACGGAGCCGTTCACACCAGCGTTCGACGCGATGAGTCGCATCGGGTAAGACAAAGCACGCTTGATGATGTCCGCACCGAGCTTTTGTTCATCGTTGTCCAAAGTGTCCTTGATCTCGTCGACGGCGGCGGCGAGCTTCAACAAGGTGCAGCCACCCCCAATGACGATACCTTCTTCGACGGCAGCCTTGGTGGCGTTCAGGGCATCCTCAACACGGAGCTTCTTTTCCTTGAGCTCAGTCTCAGTTTGGGCACCAACTTGGATGATGGCAACACCACCAGAGAGACGAGCCGCACGCTCGTTGAGCTTCTCCTTTTCGTATTCAGCCTCGGTAGACTCGATGAGGCGGTTGATTTGCTTGACGCGAGCGGCAACTTCGGCAGCGGTATCACCGGCACCAACGATGGTGCAACTTTCCTTACCAAGTTCAATGCGAGCGGCGTTGCCGAGTACTTCGACACCGCACTTGTCGAGGGACAAGCCGAGTTCCTCCTTGACGACGGTGCCACCCGTGAGAATGGCGATATCTTCGAGGTATTGGCTCTTGCGTTCACCGAAGCCCGGAGCCTTGATGGCGCAAATCTTGAGGGAACCGCGGAGCTTGTTCACAACAAGCGTCGCAAGAGCCTCTTGCTCAATGTCTTCAGCGATAATCATGAGCGGGAAGCCTTGCTGGATGGCTTGTTCGAGAATGCCAATCATGTCGCGAGCAGTGCTGATCTTCTTGTCGACAATCAGGAGCTTGCAGTTGTCGTACACGCACATCATGCGCTCGCTGTCCGTAACAAAGTACGGGGAGATGTAACCACGCTCGAATTGCATACCTTCGACGACGATGAGGTTGTTGTCGACGGAGCGAGCTTCTTCGAGGGAGATGACACCCTTGCGGCCAACCTTGGCCATGGCGGCGGAGATCATTTCACCAACCTCCATGTTGCCACCGGCGGAGACAGAGGCAACCTTGGCGAGCTCATCATCCGCAACTTCCTTGGAAAGTTGCTGGAGCACACCAACGAGCTTGGAAACGGTCTTTTCCATACCACGAGTGAGCTGAACCGGGTTGGTACCAGCCATGACAATCTTCATACCTTCGGCAATCATCGCCGCGGAGAGCACCGTGGCGGTGGTGGTACCGTCACCGGCTTGGTCATTCGTCTTTTGGGACGCTTGACGAACAAGCTTGGCGCCGACGTTTTCAACCGGATCTTCAAGCTCAACCTCCTTGGCGACGGTGACACCATCGTTCACAATCTTCGGCGAGCCATACTTGGATTCGAGGACGACGTTGCGACCCTTCGGACCGAGGGTCACGCCGACGACGCTCGCGAGCTTATCGACACCATTTTGCATCTTCTTGAGCGCGGCACCATCCTTCGCGTTGAAGTACAATTGCTTCGCAGCGGCGGTGACAGAGAGTCCACGGCGCGGCGCAGCCGCAGCGCGGCGCACGTTCGCGGTGAACGTTTTTCCTAAAGAGACGCGCGGGACAAAAGGCACTCCCAAAAGGTTAGTCCCACTGTTGTTATTGACGAGTCACGAACCGTCAATCACATCCCATGAAATCGTACACCCCCATCCATCAAAGGAGGGGTCGGCGGCGCATCCACCCGAAATCATCGAGGATACCCCCGCCGAGTCGACGCGCGAACGCGCGAATGCGCGCACCGAAAACGACGCGATGCGCGGTCGTTTTTTTCTCTCGTGCAAAATCCTCTCGTTGCGACATCGCGAATGGGCATCCGACGTACCTTGACCGTAGGTCGACCTGGCGGCGACAGAGCTGCGTCGAGGGAAAAAAGCGAAGGATTAACGCGAGTCAGTCCAACCATCCGCCTCGTCGTCGGCGTCGGCGACGCGCGATCGACGCCAAGGAGTTGACGATTGAATCGAGGGTAATTATACCCACGCGACAAGAAAGAAAAAATGAATGACGACGAGGACAGAACGCGGGGGTCGCTCGGGTATCCATCCAACCATCGGTTCGGTCCGGGCGTCGTTCGAGAAGAACCCCGAAGGCGCGTTCCATCGTCGGTACGCGTCCGTTCTGTCCCATCGGTGTCGGGACGCCGCGTTCGTCTCGAGACGTAGACGCGTGGGAAGAGAAAATAATTTCGCTCGGGCGCGTGACGCACCTCGTCGCGGACGTCGCGTACATCGTCGTCGTCGTCGTCGTTGTCTTGTTGTGACGTGTAGAAGGACGCGTCTGCCGTCGGGCACGCACGCCCCTTGCCGAACACGCGGGCGCTCGAATCGGACATGTGGCAAGTTTGATACTTTAGTATTTTATAAAAGTATCTGCAGTAGTTTTTGGTAAAACATGAAACGCGGTTCGTTGTTTTTTCATCGATTCTGTCTCACGTAGGTTGTGTATGGAAACAATCCTGGTCGAATGTACGCAATAAACACGCGCGTGATGTCGCTTCATGTCGATTTGTATGCTTTTGGAAACCAAACAGCGAGCGCTCACGCTCACGCGGGGCGCGACATATGGACGCGAGACCCGACGTCGACGGATGGGAGATCGGTTTCGTCGAATTCTCCAGTGAGGCGGCGAATGTGAAGCTCTTTTTCGAGACCGAGATCGGCAAAGACGCGAGCAGGATTGGACCAAACGCGCACGGAGCCGTCTGCCGAGGCGGTGAGGAGACGGCGACCGTCGGGAGCAAAGGCAACGGCGGTGATGGAAGAGGCATGAATAGAGCTCATGTGCGTGACTTCAGCGGATTCGTAGCCGTAGAGCCGGACGCGACGATCGGAGGCGGCGATGGCGAGGGATGCGCCATCTGGGCGGGAGATGTCGAGGGCGACAAGCTCTGAATCTTTGGTGTCGTCGATGACGCGTATGACGGAAGCGTCGGCGGGGTCCCACCAAGTGATCTTACGGTCCGTTCCGGCTGTGACGATTTGTCGCTCACCGGGGTGAATGCTGAGGGCTTTGAAGTAGGTGGAGCCGAGGAATGAAACTTTGCGCGCTCGCCGATCGACGTCCCAAACGACGCACGAGCCATCATCCGATGCCGTGACGGCGGATCGATCGTCATTGAAGAGCGCGATGGCGTTGATCTTGGATCTGTGCTCTTTCATCGACGCTTCGAGGGTGATGACGTTTAAATTTTGCACCTTCCAAAGTCGGAGATTACCCTCTGAACCGCCGCTGATGACGCCCGAGGTTCCACAAAGTCCTTGCACCGCAGTCACGCGCTCGTGCGCATTCGCAGCGACGAAGAGCAGTCGCGTGCTTCCGCGATCGTAGGCTCGAATTTGACCATCATCCCAGCCGGTGAGTAGAGTCTCGTCGTCAGACATGAAGCTGATGCACAGGCAATTGAGTGTTCGCGGCGTGACGACAATTCGTGAGCGCGAAGACAGCGTCTCTGTTTCCCAGACTCGTATCTCAGGACCACCTCCCGTTGCAAAGTACCGCCCATCGTCATGTGGAAACGTTATCCCAGTGATGCCGTACCCGTGCGATGTTTCGAGTCGATTGACTGGTGAGTGAAGCATGCACTGTCCACTCAAGGGATGTCGCGCGCAATATTCAATCTTGCACAATTCTCCTCTCTCCGAACCGCAGTACACGTCAAACGTCTCAGAATTATCGCGATAATGTTCTGGCTGAGCTGTATCCTGAGACAAGGCTAACCGCGCAAAATGAACGAACTTGCGCTTCGCGTATTGCGTCTTGCATCCTTTGGGATAAACTAAACCTGTCACATCGGACTGCGCCGTCCTCGCTACGGCGATGCTTGTCAAACCACTTCTGCTGATGTCGCGGCAGCATATGAATTCCAAAATCTTCCCCGATTTGGCCCTGCGCGAAAGCAACGTCAAACTCCCGTCTCCAGCTCCAACGAGTAGTGCATTTCGCGCGAGTGTGAGCGAGTGCACACCCTGGGAAATGTGTCTTTTGAGCGTGAATGACTCCTTCAGAACGCTTTGCGGAAGGAACACGATGAGAATGTCCGCGCTCGATGTGCCCAAGTATGCATAGTCATCATCCTCGTCTATCGCTATAGACAGAATGTGACGTTTGAGCGTACCCAAGTTTAACGAATCGTGTGAAAGTCGTTTGTTTGTATCGTCGTAACTCCACTTACTCACCACAAACTCACCCGCGGTGATGAATGTGGTGTTTGAGCGATGCAGAAACGCTACGGCGCACACTTTTCCTCCCGATGGAATCGGAGAACCACAAAGCGCAGTGCCGCTATGGACATCCCACATAATGACGCGTTCATCTGTTTCCCCACCCACGCTCGCGAGCGATTTTTCGTCTTCACTGAACGCCAAAGCGACAACATGGCTGGTGTGAAGTGACAACCGCCGCACCTCTTTGTATGTGGACTTCACCGCCACATCCTCTTCCCACACAATCACGTCAGCGATACCGCTTGACACGCGCTCAGCGGATGCAATAAATCTACCATACTTTGAAATAGTCAAGGCTGTGATTTCTCCGGCGTGGCCGTGAAGAAAAGTAGCGGACGCCCGGTCGCCCGGATCTTCTTGGACATCCTTGTTGCTACGAGATGGCTGAGGCAGAGGCGCGACAACAATCGTATCGCCGAGCGGGTACACTCGTCGCTTACCGTCGGGATGTAAATGAAATCCGTTAGCGACAGAGCCAGAAAAGCCGACGGCGGCCTCCAAAGGTAGTTCTCTCGATGACGACATATTTGTGAGGCGGGGCGTTTGATGGGTGCTATTTTTGGCTTCTCGCGCGCTCATCATTAAGTAACAATCTGAAATTCGATTTCAATGGGACTAGTACGTTTGAAGGTGTCTACGCCTGCTCTTCCGCGCGAAGTGCTTGTCTGTGAGCAATTTCTTCGGTGAAAGCAGACGTCGCGTCTAAGAGGGTCGCTGCGGCGAAGGCGATGCGAACAGCCGGGAATTTCATCTTTGGATTGAGATACTCGATGAACTGCGGTCTCTGCAATGAACCCTTCCATATCGAGATATCCGACAGGTCTTCAGCGGCATTCTCATCATTGTTCCAGCTACCGTCGTCCTGGGCTTCTTCCTCTTCATCATCATCGTCGTCGTCGCTGACTTGTTCAAATTGTTGACGTCTACGTTCCTCAACAGCCTCAGCGATAACCTCGGGCGGAAGAAGAGCCGCCAACTTTCTTCTCGCAAGCTTCCAAGAACTCATGTCCTTGCCCGTATGTTTCAACACGAGAGCCTCGAGAGTGTTCTTAGAAAGTTCATCCGGTGCTTCTGGTTGATTCTCACGATTCATCTTTTCACGTTCAGCGGCGATGCGGAATTCTTTCTCTTGGCACTCGTGAAACTTCTCCTCGAGATGCAAAAGCGATTCAGCCATGTACGAAAGTTCGCAATTCTTCAACTTCGTACGGAAGACTCTCCAATCCACGGTACTGGTGATGCCAATACGCTCCGCATTGACGCACATGGTGTCCATGCATTTTCTGGCTGCGGTGAGCACGGCGCCTTCATCGCATGCAAGGTAAGCAGCTGGCCTCGACGCAATGTACATGTCGTGCGACGGAGCTGTGCGTGATCGAGCAGATCGTCGCTCACCACCTTCGAGCTGTGCGGCAAGCTTCGCGTCGCGCTCTTCTTGGCTTTCAGCGAGAATCTTGAACGCGTCAGCGATGGTGTTCTTGCGGCGCTCAATTTGCTTCTTGAGAGCAAGCTCGCGGATTCCCTTCTCTGATAGAGCTTCGTAAAGCGCGTCGACCGCCTCCTGAGAGCTATATGTACCCCATTCTCCGGAGAAAGATTGCACGTAAACGGCATCTCTACGTCCCCCGAATCCCCACCAGTACGTGGCAAGGTTGCGGTCCATACCCAGCGGACGGCATCGGACTTGGCACGCAGCATCCTCCTGTGCACGCTTGATCTCCCGGTCTCTCGCGCGCTTCTCTTCGAGCTCAACCTTGCGACGGGCTTCCTCTTCCATGGCTTCTTGCTTTCGACGCTCTTCGTTCTCGACGGCTCTTTGCGCACGGATTTCTCTGCCTCGCTCGGCATTCCATTCCGCACGCTCATCCTCAAGTCTCGCTTTCTCCTTCTCGCGTTCGTTCTTCCACGCCATCAGTGCGTGACGATCGTGAGCAGGTCCAGTGTACGTCTGCAAGTGTTCAGGAAGCTCAAAGTTCGGCTCGAAATCCTTCATTTCGACGTCAGTCTCAGACTTGACCTCTTCCTTGGACTCGAGGGTTGCCGTGCTTTCCTCTCCATTCGCCTTCGCGGCTTCAGCAGCTGCTTTCGCGGCTTCAGCTGCAGCCTTGGCGACCCGCTTCTCCTCAGCGAGACGTTCACGCTCGCGACGACGTTCTTCTTTTTCAGCCTTTTCAACGATGCGTCTGTTTGCTACCGCCTTCAGCTTGGCTTCATGGCGTTGGCTCCGGAAAACGTCTGCTTGCTGCATTCTAGAAGAAATGATGTCTCGGCATACGTCTCCTTGAAGAGCCAAATCTGCGAGAGCACGAATCAAAACAAGATGGTCTGCCTTTGAAAGCTCATCCCAAGTAGTCTTCGAAAGTTTGGATACCACTTGAACAGCAAGCTTACCATGTGCATCTTCGCCGCCGTGCAAGATGAGCGTGCGGGCGACCTCGGGCCAGTTGAGATTGTTCACAATTCGATTCAATCGCGCAACGAGACGACCAGGTCCACTAGCTGCAGGTGTCAAAGCTTCATAGAGAATGCTCAGGTACAATTCCGCCAGGGTAGATTGCGACTTCGGGTTCTTCTCGAACATGGCACTGACGCCCTCAGCGTTGACCAATCCTTCTGGGGCCTGCAGATCTTTACCAAACACACCCATGAATTCGGCAACGAACGCTTCCTCGGCGAGAACTTGACCATTCGGCAAAGGATTAGGTTTCGGAATGGGGCGTAAGAGCGTTTCAAAAGGCACTCCCGTCTCCTTTGCTTCTTCAGTGAGTTCGATAGCCAGCACGTCGTCATCGAGAGGGTAGCGAGCCGCCTTCTCCTTCGCCGCCTTCTCCGCTGCCTTTGCTTTTTCCCGTTCAATCTTCTCAAGTTCGCGTTGCTTTGCCTTCTCAGCGCGTTCTTCATCCTTCAATCGTTGCTTTTCGAGCTGAAGGCGGGCACGCTCTGCTTCGCGTTCATCCTTTGCCATAAGTTTGAGTCTCTCGCGCTCAATTTGACTCTCCAAAGCCGCCAACTTCTGGCCGAAGAGATCGGTGAGCTTGTCATCTATCTCTGCAATCTTTTCATCAAATTCACTCGTATCTTCGCCTTCTTTAACGGCAGCCTTGTCCTTCATCAATTGAACTCTATTCTTTGTAATTTCCGCCACCGCCTCGGCACGGTCAGCGTTTGTGATGGCTGTCGTTTCGGCAACCTCAGCCTTGCTCAGCGCGTTCACCAATTGCTCGCGTTTCTTGTTGAGCTTAGTAGCAGCCTCACGGATCTCCTTCTTCCGGCTAGCAACGTAGGCGTCGCGAGCCTTCTTGATTCGAGCTGTTTCAACCTCGACAGATTTTTTCCAAGCCACCAAAAACTTGCGATCATCTGGACCAGTGTATTCCCTAAATTCCTTCGGAAGAGTCTCGCTCGGCGCGTCGCCTTCCATGAGAATATCCTCGGGCGTTTTGGCTTGCAAATGTGGAGCGGCCAGTTCGACGGGTGGGTTCGTTTCTAATTCCTCAACCGCGGCGCGCGCCTTTTCCAATGCGCTCGTTGCTCTCTCGGCAGCTTGCCTCGCCTTCTTCGCCTCCAGAGCCGTCTTCTTGAGCTTGTCTGTCCACGCGAGAGCGGCAGCTCTATCATCCGGCTGCATCGAATCGAGAAGTGCGCTCATACCACCCGAACTTCGCGCTCTCTTTTCCCGCGGATCCTTGTCGTCTTCAGCCTTGCGCTTCGTACCCGCCGGCAAACCGACGTGCGCGCGAAGCGCCCACTTATTCCGCGTATGTGGCATGCGAACGAAGCATCTATCGTGCGACAAACCACTCGCCAAGACGGTCTTATTCTTCCCCACGTTCACCCCAGCCTTCGATCCCATTTCGTACAGCTCGTTCGCGTCCATCAACTTTGGCCACGCTGCCTCCAACATTTTGAACACCTCGTGCTTCAACGTTCCAGGCTTAAACCTCGCGCGATCCGCATCGATATCGAACTCGCTCGCATCCACCGCCGGGGTTTCATCCAAGTCCACCGCCGGTCTCCCTTCCGCGTTCCCTCTCGGCGTCGATCTATTTCTTCTCAGTCTTCCCGGTTCGAAATCTTCATCCTCGCTTCCCAACCCATCCTCGCTCCCTTCGCTCTCGTCGTCATCCTCTTCGCTCTCCGGCGTCGAGTTCCTTCGCGTGCGTCTCTTCCCGCCGCTCGCTTCCTTCCCCGTCGTCGGTTTCCCTCCCGCCGGTTCCGGGACCGATCTCTTTCTCATCCTAAACGTCATCTCGGTCGACCTCTCGGCAGTCAGCGTCGTCTGTTTCCCTCAAAACACAAAAAACAGATGCGTTGCGATTGAAGATCGTTCGTTTCCGAACCCACCCCGAGCGATTCGTTCGAACGGCGGTCGAACGACGGTCGAGCGACGACGACGACGACGTGAGAATCGATCGATCCACTCGTGCCGATCGCGACGTCCGCGACGTCCTGTGCCGTTCGTACTCGCGGTCGTTCGTCGGATCCGCAAACGTTTCGTTTCGTGTCGCGTCGTCGTCCGTGTGTGCATGATTTCAAAGAAATGATGATACATAGATGTAAGGGTGGAGACATAGCGTACCGTATGTCCGATTGTATTATGTTGACTATTTACATTCAATGAAAAATAACTTAATGGTTCTAGAATTTATAGTCTATATTGACGCGTGTTAGGGTTTGGAAGATAAAAAACCCTCGGGCGTTGTTGGAATCGGCTCGATCAGCTATATCCATCGATCGGGGCGCTACGATCGAACGACGAGCGTCGACAGAGAGCGACGCGCCGCGAACTACGATGAGCATGCGAGCGATGACGATGACGGCGGCTACGACGGCGACGCCGGTGACGACCTCGGTGACGAACCGAAGAAACGCCGCGCGTGGTGGACGCAGAACGACGACGAGAGCTTTCGCGAAAAAGGATGACGTCGAGGCGGTCGCGACGCGACGGGAGGCGCTGGCGAAGACGCTCGCGGTCGCGGTCTGCGGTGTGAACGCGCTGGGTGGCGCGCGACCGGCGGCGGCGATCTCTGGCATGAACGTGACCAAGGACACGCGCGAGGGCTACGAGTTCTTGTACCCGGTGGGGTGGCAAGAGGTGCAGGTCGACGGACAGACGGCGGTGTTCAAGGATATCATCGAACCGCTGGAGAGCGTGGCGTTGAACGTGTACCCGACGCAGCGTGAGACCGTGGCGGATATCGGTACGGCTGAGGAGGTGGCGAACACGCTCGTCGGAAAGGCTCTGACCGCTCCGGGCGCGCTCGCCAAGGTTTTGGCGACGAGCGAACGCAAGGATAAGGATGGTCACTTGTACTACCAGTTTGAGTTTGTCACCAAGACCAAGTCTTACGAGCGCCACGCACTCACGGTCGTCACCATCACGCAGGGTAAGTTCTACACCCTCACGACGGGTGCGAGCGAAAAGCGCTGGAACAAGATAAAGGACCGTCTCGCCGCGACTGTCGGTTCTTTCACCGTCTACTATTAAATCGAGACTCGCGAGCGTTCTCGACGCTCGTAACTTTGCCGCGAAAAAGTTGGCTAGAACCCATTCTATAAATGTCAAAGTATTGATTGATTTAAAAAACACGAACGAGTTCTGTTACAGCGCCTATTTCTCTACGTAATATCGCATCGTGTGCGTCGACTATTCGCGCGGCGAATCGCTCGTTCGATGAGGTCTGCTCCTCGGGGCTCGGGATCCTCTGTTCATCGACTCGGCGCGAACAACCTCTCCACCCCGCGTCGCGATGTCGTTAATCTTTACCCCGAGGTTTCTCTGGAATCGTTCGAGCACGAATGCTTCCTGAGGCTCGGCAATGGTAACGACGACTCCAGGTTGTCCCATGCGACCCGTACGGCCCGCTCGATGGATATAGTGCGTCTCATCCGTCGGAAGTTCGAGGTTGAACACGGCGTCGCAGTCATCGACGTCGAGACCACGCGCGGCGAGATCCGAGACGACCAACGCGCGGAATTCACCTCGTCTAAACCGGGCGAGCTCCTTTTGACGCTCCATCTTGTCCATGCCTCCGTGCAACACACCGACAGGCATGCGGCGAGCGCTCAATTTGGCCTGAACATCTTGCAATCTGCGACCAAAGTTGCAAAAGATGAGCGCTCTCTGAACGTCCGTGGCGTGAATAGCACGACGGAGTTCGTCTACCTTGTGGCGTCGCTCCGATATGACGGAACAGTGCGTGATGTGAGGCGGCAAGCTCACCACACCCTGCTTGCTCGCCTGTCTCGCGGCGGCTTCCTCGCTCTTCGCATCCTTTTCCATATCAGTCTCGACATCGGCGTCCTCTTCGTCCTCTTGCGGGTTGGCAGGCATCGTCGGCTTATCGTAAGTCGCGACGATGTGCTGCAGGTTCGGAGCCAAGTAGGCGTATGCGTCGAGTGTCTCCTGCTTCAACGTGGCGCTCACGATAACCGTCTGTCTTCCGCCCGGGATACCCTTACCCGTGTGATCACTGATCCTCGCCATGTCTCTTCTAAAATTACTCGCCAATAAATCGTCCGCCTCATCAATCACTAAGGTTCGAACGCCGTGCGTCTGCAAGATACCCGCGCGCGACAGCTCGGCTAACCGTCCCGGCGTTCCGACGACGATGAGCGGCCTCTTCTTCCGAATAGCCTCCTCCTGTCTCCTCGCGTTCGCCCCACCGATCGCCTGCTGCGTGATCTGTCTCCCCAACGGCCCAAGAACTCTCTCCACCTGTCGAACAATCTGCATCGCCAACTCTTGCGACGGCGCGACGACCAACGCCCGAACCCCGTTACCGACGTCCGCTCGCACCGTGCCTGTGTCTTCGTCAAACAACTCACATATGATTGGCAACAGGTACGCCAGCGTCTTCCCAGACCCTGTGTGCGACTGCATCGCGACATTCTCCCCCTTCATGATGGCTGGCACCGCGGCTCGCTGCGCGATGGACGGCGTCTCGATCCCCACGCTCGAGAGCGCTCGCGCCAGTTTCGCCCCGACGCCCAAATCGCGAAAGCTCGCCGGCTCTTCGCTTTCCTCGCCCCGCATCGCCCGCGTCGTCGTCGCTACCGTTCGCATCGACGATACGAACGGTGCATTCTTCACGCACAACCCGCGTCCTCTCACCCGCACCCCTCGCGCGCCGCCGCTCTGCGTCGTCGTCGTCGTCGTCGCGCTGCTCACAGCCGCCACTGTTCTGCGAGCAAACACGTGAAGCGTCGCCAATCCTCGCGTCATCATCGTCAATCGCGCCGCGAATCAGAGCCGAATCCAATTCAACGTGAACGAATCCAACCGTTTTCCCGATCGTCCCCGTCCGTCCGATCGTCGTTCGGTCGTCGCGAGACGCGGCGTCGGCGTGTGAACGACGCAGCGAGAGGAGTGCGTGATTTCATCACGCGAAAACAAAACCCACACTGTTTAAACATACAAAAAAGAGCGTACAACGACGACGCGCACACGAACGTTGACGCGCGAGCGACGAACGACCGAACGACGACGCCAAAGCAGCGCCGCGCTCGGGGTTCATGGCGTCGGACGGCGGACGCCGCGGGATCGGGGCGTTGGGACGATGGATCGTTGATCTGGGGTCGATCGCGACCGATGCGGTGGTGCGCGAGGCGGCGACGGCGGCGACTTTGGAGAGCGGCGGTCGCGATGTGCTGGAAGGCGGTGCGTCGACGACGACGACGAACGCGGCGACGCTGAGTGGATTGGTGGTAAACCTGACGGCGATCGTGGAGAGCGTCCCCGTGGCGTCGTACGCCCCGCAGTGGACGCTGGAGGAGTGGATACGGATGGTGGCGACGGTGTTCGCGTGCGCGTTCGGAGCGCAGTGGTTGCTGGTGAAACTGGTGCAGTTAAGACGGGCGCAGCAAGGGTGGTGGTATTACCTCCAACGGTCGAGACACGCGAGGTTGATTTTACCCCCCGAGTGCGTGACAGAGGCGCCGATGCGTTCGCCGTTGAATAGGGTGACGAGGAAGATTAATAAGTACATCAAAAAGAAAGGGGGTCCGCTGGGGAGAATGTCGAGCGGCGTGGACGCGTACTCGCCGATTCTGAGCGTGGATACCGAAGCGCTTCCGGAGGATGCGATGCCGTTGTTGGTGTTTGTAAACTCTCGAAGCGGTGGGCAAATGGGGAATTATCTCTTGGATGCGCTGAGATCAAACCTGAATCCGTTGCAGGTGGTGGATTTGCACAACACGGGACCGAAGGCGGCGTTGAAGCTCTTTGCCAATGTTCCAAACGTGAGGATTTTAGTCGCCGGGGGCGACGGGACAGTGGCGTGGATTTTGCAGACGCTCGATGAACTCGACGTGCCGAAAAAGCCAGCAGTGGGAATTTTGCCTCTGGGCACCGGAAACGATTTAGCGCGCGTGCTCGGCTGGGGAGGAGGCTATTCAAACGAAATCATCTCTGAGCTCTTGGTGCAAATTCTCGAGGCGCACCCGACACTTTTGGATAGGTGGCAGGTTGATATCGCGCCTCTAGATCCGCCGTCGACTCCGAACAAGCTCACATCTGCGGCGGGTTTACCTGCGTCGCCCGCGCTTCCGAAAAAGAAGCAGATTGTGTTTCAAAACTACCTGGGCATCGGCGTCGACGCGCAGGCGGCGTTGCGCTTTCACAGAACTCGAAACTCTCGACCGCAGCTCTTTTTCAGCGCCATGACAAACAAGCTCTTATACGGCGCCTTTGGAGCGAAGGATTTATTAGAACATTCATGCGCTGGTCTTCACCGACACATTCGAATCTACGCAGACGGGGTGAGACAGACTATTCCGCCCGAAGCTGAAGGCATCATTCTGCTGAATATCAATTCATTTGCGGGTGGGGTGAGAATGTGGGAACGTGACGGCTCGTACGGGCTTTCATCCATGCAAGACGGCATGGTGGACATTGTCGTCGTACACGGCGCTCTACACCTCGGTCAGCTGAACATTGGCGTCGACAAACCGGTTCGCATTTGTCAAGCCCGCGAGGTGCGCGTCGTCGTCGACAGGAAAATTCCCATGCACGTCGACGGCGAACCTTGGGAGCAACCCGCATGTACCATCGATATTCGCCTCAAGAACAAAGCCACCATGCTCCGCAGAACCGCAGACGCTCGCGGGATGACCATCATCGAGATGCAAAACACCCTCGACTGGGCTCGCAAGGAGGATATCATTTCCGACGAGCAGCGCGAACAAATCATGATTGAGGCGTACAGACGCGCCGACGCGCGTTCCACGGAAAACGGTCGCAGAAACACCCTACACAGGCGATCGGGGAGCATAGGCAACCTTCTCAACGCCAAGAGTTCGTCTTACTCGCAGCTCTTCGGCGTCGACGGTTTCGGTCTCGCATAGTCACACGCATCCTTTGTAACATAAAACGGTACCACCAACGAGAGGCTCTCATTCTTTTCATGTCGTCAGTGCAGCGCACGCCGACGAACCGAACCGAAGCACCGACATGGCGAAGTGGGGCGAGGGCGACGCGCGATGGATCGTGAACGAACGCGAGGACGGGACCAACATTAACGGTTGGCACTGGGAGGTACGCGCGAGAGACGAGCGACGACGACGACGAACGACGGTGATGATGTTTTTGATGCAAGACGGCGCTGCGCCGGCGAAAGAAGGCTCGAGAAGGACACGATGATTGGTGCGCGAGACGTTCGCGAACGGTGACGCGGCTTTCGCTCGCGGGGATGGATAAAAAGGAAAACCGACGACGCGGGATAGTGTGCGTATTCTCGCAATTCGTCGGTGGTGTGATGCGATGGATGTGGGAACGATCGTTCGATGGAGAGACTGACGGACGCGCGCGACGGAACCCGCTCGACGACAGGAACGCAACATGATGAAGTGGAGCCGCGAAAGGATCGAGAGTCTGCTCGTCGGTGCGGATCTTAACGTGCCGTTGACGGAAGGACGGGCGGAGATAGTCGAACTCACCAAGTTTGAGGGTGATTCTAGCGTGAGCACTCGTAAAGGTGGGAAAAAGTTTGGATGTTTTGACTTGAGCTTCACGCTCAAGTGGAGTGGATCGAGTGGCTCGAACGCCGGCGGAGAGGAGGACGAGGATGAGGTCGTCAAGGGTGAGATCAAGGTGAAGGAGTTCTGCTCGACCAACGATGAGGATGAGTATGAATACACCGTGTCCGCTAGCGATGGAAAGTCTGAATCCAAGGAGTTGCTTAAATCTCGCATAGAAAAAAGCGTCGAGTCGGTGCTGCTTCCCAAGCTTCGCCAGTTTTGCGCCGAGTTGAAGGAGCTGTGATTACGAAAAGTCCCGCGCGTAGCGCTTGAGATCGAGATTAGCACGCGATTGATGGCAATTCTATTTATAATGTCAAGGAATACCCAACTAGTAGTGAACGTTTCAAAGCGCGAGAGAAGAGCGACAAGGCGTCTCGATGAATGAAATTATTGCAGAAATATGAAATACAAGCTACGCGCGGCTTAGCTCTGTAAGGAAAGCTTCTCCTTGTATGAGGCGCTCATGCTCCCAACGTTCGTGTCGTAGCTATCGACACTGTCGCACATAGACATGCGCGCGCTCATCGTCCGCAGTCGGACCTTTGTGAGCTCGGGGTTGAGCTCAAATTTGTCTCGATGACTATCGAAAAATTCAAGGTATGTCTCTGGCATTGTCACCGGTTTGCGACACTTGCCGCTGACCCCTTGCTTGCTCTTTATCGTCATCCAGTCTTCACCACCATTCTTGGACAAAAATTCGAGAACCCTGTCGAGGTATTCGTCTCGAGCGGCGCGGAATCCAGAGCCGGTGAACTTCACCGGAGGATTCGATGCCTTGTTACTACTCGTCGTCGCGTTTCTTTGACCAAAACTGCTTCCAGACCTCGCGTGCGGGACCGACCCGGGCTTGAAACCCGCGCGATCAGCCCGCGGTGGCCTTCCAGAACTTGATATTCCCCGTCCGTGCCCTCCGCTCGATCCAGCGTTCGATGCGTACGAGTACACAGCAACCGGCGGCGACGGCGATGAATGTTGCGAACCCGCGCCTCGGCCAAGACTGCCCCCAAGTTGACTCTCGCCACCCACGCTCCGAGGCTTGAGCGAAGACTGCGGCGATAAAGTGTATGAAGGAGAATCTGCAGTCGTTCCATTCATCATCCCGCTCCCTTTCCGCAGTTGTGCCGGCGTCTGCATAATCATGGATGTGGGAGAAGAAGATTCCGGAACAAACCTTTTTAAAACGAGCCCAGGAGAACCGGCGCACTCGCGCACGAGCTGCAAGTCCGCCATGGTCACCTCGTGTATGGGTTCCAGCACCTTTTCGACCGAGGGCGCCTCATCAAACAAATCATCCGGAAGGTGGCTGATCAGATCATCCATTCCGCGCGTCGGAGCGCTTCGACTTAAATATCGCTCCCCCATGGTTTGACTTTTTGAACGCCCAGAGGTATAGCTCAGACCCAAGTGCCCTTATCCTCGTCAGCCCTCTTCTCCGGCCCGTGAACTCTCTCGATCTCGAGCGCAACCTCGTAGATCTTCGCCTTTATATTACTCGCCGCCTCGACGTTGTCCTTCAGCGCCTCCGCGTAGTCCTTATCCGTCCCTCCGCTCTCCTCGTACGCCTCCCTCAATGCCTCGTCGGACCGCTCAAGATGTTCCAACGCCCGTCTCAACCGCGCCAACTCGTGTTCCAGCGCCTCGCACCGCGCGTCTTCGCTTCCGCCACGAAACTCTGGCGCACCTCTCGCGCGCGATTCCGTCCCTCGCCCGTTCGTTCCCGCGCGCGTCGCTTCGTCAGCGTCGTTCGCGTTCGAACCGTCAGACATGCGCTCGCTCACCTATTTCGGCGAGCGTTCGGCGTGCGCGTCGTCGCGATAGACTCGCGAGGGAACAGGGGGTGGATTCGGTGAGACCGCGACGAAACGAGACGTTCGCTCGCTCGGCGTCTCGCGTCCGTCCGTCGGTCGACGCGGACGCGTCTCAAAAAGGCGGTTCGGTCGACGCGTTCGGACACGTCGGCACCCACTGAAAATCGCGGGGGTTTTTACCCTCACCCACAGTCGAACGGGTTAGCTCATACTTTACCGATTTAAAATCTTTTCTTTGATAAAAAAGCACACACCTTTTTTCCACCACGGCGGTTTAAACATTGATGGATCAAATAAAAACAATGTATGTCGTTGACTTGCCAATTGTCCGATCGCGTTCGCGTTGGTTGGGCGGTATCCCACTCGACGCGCGGTTGAAAGTGCGAACGCGCGAGAGAGGTTGGACGCGACGGTCGACGGTCGACAGAGCGCGACGACGGAAAGGCGCTTGGAGGACGACAGGCCGGGCGTCATGGAGACGCTCCCTCGACACGCGCCGACGACACTGATCCGAGACGTCGTCGAACGGGTGATTCAGCGCGCCAAGGCGGAGCTCGACTCGTTGATTGAGAGCGCCCCCGGGCGGTCCGAACACGAGCGAAGAGCGGAACTGGCGAGGTACGCGCATCGAACGAGACAGCGGTTGGTGAGGCTGGCAGTGGTGGAGAAATGGGCGACGAAGAGCGCGAAGATTGCGACGGTGGCGACGAACGCGCACCTGACGCTGCGAGCGCACGAAGACGCGTTCGTGAGGATCGCGGATGGATTGTTCGGACTGCACCAGCAGTTGGAGTGGGCGAAAGCGCCGCTATGGGATTTGCCGGGGGCGTTGGACGTCATGTGTAACGGGAATTACTCAGCGTTGTCGCAGGCGATCAGTGAGATTGGTCTGAAACCGCGGACGGGTGAGGAGGGCGAAGAGGAAGAGACGGATGAAGAACGCGAGAGACGCGAGGCGTTTGAAGAGAGGTACGAAGCTGAGATGACGGAACGGTTGGTAAAGTCAAAGACGAACGGTTGCAAGTCGCGCGACGATCATTTGCAGTGGCCGAGCGAGTCGTTCAAGGTGATGTCCATCTCTGGTGGGAAAGTCGTAGTCGGAGAAGAGGGCGAGTACAAGGCGACGCTCACCCTGGGAGGGCCGGTGGCGCCGGGAGTCACTGAGCAGCCGAGATACGGCGGGTGGCGCGTGGAGTCCATAGAAATTCTAGCTGGCGAACCGGGTAAGACGTTTGAGCTGAACAAGGCTGAAGAGCGGAAGTTGTGTGACATTGCGTGCGCGCGTATGGTCGGCCTCGCACCCTTTGGGCAGACGTTGGCGGAGGACGCACCCGCACTCGTACCGGAGCATCTCGTGGGCTTACACAGAGTCGCTCGAGAGGCTGTTTTGATGTTATCTGCAAACTCTGTGCTCGCTCAGTCCCAGAAACTCAAGGAGAGCGCAGAGAAGAGCACGACGAGTCGCTGGTCGCGAAACGCCGTCAAGGTGGAAATTGTCAGAGGTGCCGCTGCTGGTACCTTGGAGGGTGTTCGAGTCACATTTTGGCGCGGCGAAGACAGTGCTGGTCTCATGGAGATTTCTTTTGATAACGATCAATCGAAGATGCACGCGAAAGCGAAGTGTCCGGGCGAGAGTGAGTTTGAATCGTTGACATTCAACAGTATGAGCATCGACATCGAAGGCATTCTCCTCGAGGCTATGCGAGTGGCTTCATTGAAAAAGTTCCGAGAGATGTGCGAAGAGTTGAAGAGCGACAAGACGTTTACAACTTCCGTCGAAGAGTCTATGACTGCGGAAGAGTGTGCTTGCCAAGAAGATGAAGATGGTTGGGCTTCGGACTCTCGTCCAGTGATGAAGGTGGAAATTTCCAAATTTACTCACCTCTTCGTCACGTGTCGTGTTTCTGATGGTTCTCTAGCTCTCCACGGAGCGAACGAGCTCGTGCCTCCCGCTACGGAAGCTGAACTTTCTAAGAGACTAGCTCTTGAGGGTCACAGCGCGCTCGCTAGCATTGTGGAGGAAGTTTCCGTCGCGGTTGGACGACAGGAGCTCAAGGGCCTGTTGCGTACGTCAGGTACGGCGGTGCATCCGGCTCCAGGTACCCTAGGTGGCAAGTCATGGAGTTCATTCGACTTTGTGCCGAACGGGGCGCTACCCACGGCTCTCGTTCCCGTGACACCGAGCGATGGGGGCGTTTTTGTTGCCGTTTGGATGGGCGCGACTCCTATTTTTGCTGTCGTCAGAGCGCACCGCGTCAGCGCCGCCGCAAGATACATCGTGGATGAGGCCGAGACTCTCAGTCTCGGCGCTAGGAAGGGATCAAAAGCTGACGTTGTGGTGAAGATGATTAGCGACGCTTGCAGGGATCTGGCTCCCGACGCTCAGAGGTCTGCTCTCGTGCAGTTACTGAAAGACTCGCGCGTTCCGTTTGTCGACATTCGACCCACCGCGAGCAAGAAGAGCAAGGCAGAGAACATGGTGAGCTTTGAAATCGCCAACACGGCGAGATGGGCGCGAAGCGTCTATAAACGCGCCATAAAATCAAAGTCCGCCTTGCGAGTTCACGTCACCTTGCGTGGTATAGATGGCGTCTCCGCGCGCATCGGAGACGAGACTCTCGATTACAGCCATTCTGAATTTGTGGCGCACGCTGTCATGTCCGATGTGCGCCGAATCGCAGCCGCGCAAGGTTTGCTTTCTTCCCTCACCGACAACGACACTGGAATCGATCTAGCCAACTTGGGCTGCAAGTTAGCCCGACAAGACGCGTTCAACGTCGCAGTGACCTACGAGAAGAATTTAGCTTGTTCAGTTTCTTGGCAAGACGGAGGTAGCCTCGGCCCAGGACTGTACGTCGACAGCGCCAAGCTCAAGGCGGGTGCAAAGCGCGCCCTAAGCTTAGCCGTCAGGGATGGACGCTGCGACGTATTGTTGCGCGCTCTGCGTGCGGTGACGGCTTCGTCGCGTCTCGATGCGCACCTCGGCGCCGACATGCAGTTGACGTTTGCCGATCCAACGGTGGTGTCGGTCGTCAAGATTGAAGGCGAAAACGCCATGAGGCTGTTCTCTCTGTCGTTTAAACTCGATGAATCTGCGACTGCAGTCATCGGCCGGGGTGGTGATGCCTCAGAAGCTGCGGTGGCGACCGATGACGACGAGATGCAAATCACCGACGACCAGGAACCCGTGTTGCCTGATCGTCCCGAGGGACTAACGCGGTACATCGACGCCCTCACCTCGGCTCTCAATTCGAGCGTCGGCGCGAAGCCCGCCCACGGAGAGTATGTAGTCATCGGCGCCAAGGATGTTGACAAGGTTGTCGACGCCCTCGGGGCCGCAATCAAGGCATAGGTTGAAGACGGTAGGAGGAAAAATTTAATGTCATATCACAAATTGTAGCCAGCGCAAGATCACGCATCGCTCGTAACCATCGCGCCTAGTTCGCGAAAGTAAACTTGATCCCGCTCTCTCCGACGGGCGCGTCGTCCTCCTTCGCCTCTTGCTTACCGAAGGACCGTTCGTACTCGGATCGCTCTTGTCTCGACGTGTCACCCTTGCACGAGTCACTCACGCAAACGCAAGACGCGCCGAGTACCTTCACCACCTGGAGCTCGTATCCATCGCCGCACGCGCCACCACCTTGCTTGAACAAATCCTCCGCACTCATTCCAGCGCCTTCCTTCTTACGATCGGCTTCCATCTGCTTCATCATCTCCGCGTACGCGTCCGAGTTACCCGCCTTGTTCAACCCGGCTCGCGCCTCCTCCGTTGGAACCGCGCTCACGGTGACACTCAACGTCGCCGCACCGATGACGATCGCCCGCCCGAGCTTACGAGTCCAAGTCACGCTCCGTTCACAGTCGTCGTCCGTTGCCTCTCGCGTCGCGCGAACGCTCGTCATCGTCGATCGGCTTCTCTGCTGCCGCTGCTGTTGTTTCGCGGCAAAAGTCACCGTCTTCGTTACCGTCGTCTTCGTCGTCATCATCATCATTCACCGTAAAATCCAAATCGCTCGAAACGGTGAACGCAACACCGTCGCGTCCTTTCCTGTCGTCGTCCTCGTCGCCGACTCCGCGTCGCGCACTGCCGAGGCGCACCCGCCCGAGAACGTTACGTGTCGCCCTCACAGTATTTTACATGTGAAATCGGTATCAAACTCATACCAACGACGCATCGACGATCACAACGAAATCGATTACATAAGTGTTTCAAAGCTTCAATGCGTAAACAGCAACTTGCGAAAGATATGGATAGCGTATCGGTGTGGTCGTTCGTTCGTTCGTTCGCCCGCACGACATTGACGCGCGCGAACGGGCGGACGTCCGTACGGACGGACGCACCGACGATGCGAGCGACTCTGGCGAACGCGTGTTCTTCGGCGACGGCGACGACGACGTGCGGGTCCCCGGCGCCTCGCGGCGCGGGGCGCAATAGAAACGCGATGGCGATGCGCGGACGAGGGTGTGGCTTTGAGAGCGGGAGCAGCGCGGTCGTTCGAACGCGCGCGGTCGCGTCGACAAATAAGACGGCGACGGGCCGCGCATCGGGCGCAAACGCACTTCGTGCCGTCGTTGATGGAGGGAGTGAGATCGGCGCGGCGTCGACGGAGGCGATGGGTGTCGGAAGAAGAAGGGCTGAGCGAGACTATTGGTTCCCAGTCGCGTTTTCAAGCGCACTGGAGGATAAGGGAAAAATGTTGCCGTTTGATCTATTTGACGTGCCGTGGGTGTTGTTTCGCGGACCGAACGGAGAGATTGGGTGCGTGAAGGATGAGTGCGCGCACCGGGCGTGTCCGCTGTCGCTGGGTAAGGTGGTCGAAGGCAAGGTGCAGTGTCCGTATCACGGGTGGGAGTTTACGACGAAGGGCGAGTGCGTGAAGATGCCGTCTTGTAGATTCATGAAGGATGTCGTCGTTGATGATCTCAGAGTGATTGAACGGGATGGGATGGTGTTTGTGTGGGCGGGTGATGGTGATCCGGATGATTTCGTCGGGGATTCGATGGGTGCGGGCGCGGCGAATGAATCATGGGATGAGGACGTGTACGCCGCGAGCGAACCGGGTATGTTTACGCCTCGGCCTGGATTCGTCACCATGGCGGAGGTGACGGCGGACGTTAAACTCGACAGCGAGGTTGTCGTGGAGAGATTATTGGATATCACGGAACGCGCGCGAAGGGAACCGGTGTCGGTCAAGAACCGGGCGCCGAGCGCGTTTGAAGCGGTGGATGGAACCAAGGCGATTTCCAAGCTGTTGAGAATCGGTTACGATCCCGTGCCGCAGAGCGTGGTGTTCAAGCCCTCATGCGTCATCTCGAGCACGATTGGGCTCAAGTCGCGCATCGGGGTCGGTGATGGGACATCCATGCAAGTGGAACAGCTTCACGTTTGCTTGCCCGCCAAGCCTGGACTCACGCGCGTCTTGTTCCGCATGGCGTTTGACTTCGTGCCGAGTGGGGCGGAAAACGCGGCGGGCGATGTGTGGAAAAATTTAGCAATGCAGGTACTTCAAGAGGAATTAGAGGACGTGCGCGGCGCCAAGCTCAAATCGGAGACGACTTCTGGCGCTGTCGAGTCCTTTAGAAACTTTAAAAGCCGGGATTAGTGCTTTTCATATCATAGTCTTGCGCAGCAGTGTAGTGAAAAATACCTCTTTATTTCATTTCAGTCTTCGCCCGGTCGCCATTCTAATATACTGTTCTACGCCGACAACAACGCCGGGGGCTTTTCTCGTCGACCTCTCTGCCGCCTATGCGTCGTCTTCGTCGCCATCTCCATCGACGCGCTCGCCGTCTTTCCCTTTTTCTTATTCGCCCCGTTTCGTCTCTCCTTGGTCCACATCACAAACTTGTACGAGAGGTACAACTTCCCCCCAAATGTGATCGGTTTGATCGCCCCCCGAAACATCAACGACTCTGCGAGTCCCAACGTTAGCCTCTCCGCATTCGCCGCCCGCATCGCTGGTATTTTTGTCGTCAATTTCGCCGTTTGCGTCGCCGCCATCTGAAGCGTCTTTGTAAACGTCGGCCCGAGCGCCTTCGCCACCCTCGTCCCTCCAAAAGGTTTCGCCAATCGCACCGACGGTTGCGCCGCGTAACACGCCGCCCAAGTCGACGCCGCGAACACGATGGATATCACCTCATGAAACCTAAAAACGCATCAAACGTCGTCGATATCACGAAACGTCAGTCAATCAACTCCGTGGAATGCAGGTCGAGCGCACACGAATGCATCGAGACGAAATTCGAAACGCCCACGTTTACTCACACGAACGCCGCCGGGACGTCCGCCGCCGTGAGTCCCCGATCGACAAAGTACTCTCGCACGCGTCCCATGTTCAAACACGCGCGCGGACGCGCGGAAACCCAGCGTCGACGAGTGGCGTTTCGTTCGTTATCCAAAACTGTGACCAAAAAGTGACACACACACAAAAAAACGTTGACGTCACTGCGCGCCACGCTGGGCGTTGACTGACGCGACAAATGCGGACGTGCGTTTCGTCCAACCCGACGACGACGGCGACGGCGACGCTGGGGAGCGCGAGAGACGGTCGTCGTTATCGATACCACCGCGGGGGTGGGGTGAAAACGCGGGCGTGGTGGGACCGGTTCGGGCGTGGTGGTGCCGACAAAGGCGGTACGAGTGGTGACGATGCTGATGTCGCGAAAGGAGGCGCCGCTGTAGCGACGACGACGACGGCGACGATGACGACGAGGAAGACGGAGATCAAGGCGGAGGATTCTCTCGCGTCGTTGAGCGCGGTGTTGGGGGTGGATGAGGAGGCAGAACGAGAGAAGAGGGAACAAGATGAGGCGGATGCGAGACGAGCGGAGGCCCAAAAAAGAGAGCGGGCGAGCCGCGAGGAGAGGATGGCGAGGGAGAAGGCGTTTGCAAAGGCGGATGCGGCGACGACGAGGATTCAGCGGTTACAGGCGGTGTTTTTGGACGTGCCGTTGGGGGTGATGGACTTTATGTCGGGGAAGGACTCGACGCCAGGCGGGGAGGATTTGGGCGAGGAACCGGCGTGGTTTAAGCTTCCGATGGAGGTTTTTGACAAAGTGACGGGGGAGCGGTTCGTGCTGTTGGATGAGAACGATAAGGATGATTTTCTCAAGGTGCAGAAGAGTGATGAGGAGATTGTGCGCCAACCTGGGGAGTTTCAAGTGCCGGTTATTCCGTACCCGTTTGTGGCGACGCCTGGATCGTACGTCCGGCTCAACTTGTTCGAGCCCAGGTGGTTGACGCTCTTCTCGAAGCTCATTCCGTGCAAGGATGAGGAAAAAGAGGGTGCAACTACGGGCGCGACGGACGAGGAAGGCTTCCGCAAGAGGCGCGTGTTGCGCGGCTTGGATGGCAGACAGAAAATTGACCTCAACGACTTGCAAATCATCGATGCGTACGAAAAAGGAGAGCGCACGTTTGACATTGTTCCAGGCTTTGGTCGCTTACCCGAGGACGAATTCTTGAACACGAACGCGTTCGGTGCCGTGTTCCGGGGCTTGGATGGTCAGATTGCGGGCGTGGGGACGATGATGGAAGTGCAAAGTCACGACGTTGTCGTCGACGGTCGTCTCCTCGCCGTCTGCGCCAAGGGCAAGCGTCGATTCAAGATTTTACGCGTGGCTCAAACTGAGCCGTACATCGTCGTCGACGCGGTACCGATCGAAGACGACGAACCTACGTCGACGAGCGCGAATGAGGCGATGGATATCGAGAATGCCGAAAAGGTAAACGAAGTCTTTGAGCTCATGAACAAGGTGGATCCGTATTACATGGAGGCAATCGGTCTTACGGATGTATCGAAGAAGGATGTCCAGGGTATGAACGAGTTTGACTTGGCCAACGTCATGCTCTACACCCATCCCACGCTGGCTTTGAAACTTTTAGCGAGCACGGATGTAGCCAAGCGAAAGCGCGTCATCCAGGCGACGGCGAAAAACTTCAAGCGTGCCATCGAGTTGGGGTTCACTTCTCGCAAGAGCCGACTCTTGTTTTCCGCCGTCAACTTTGGCACTGTATTCGCTGTGGGTTTCCTCATTCTCGCCATCAAGAGTGCTCTCGACGGCGACTCGTCCGGTTTGGATAACTTTCAAGATTTTTAGCGCGCGCGCCGCACATGTCACCATTTCATTCAGACGTCTTTCGGGCGAAAAAGGAAACAAAACATTTCTTTCTCTCGATGATCAAATTTGTGCCTCTGATTAATTCAATAACAACATTCCGAGCACCAGTAGTAGAGGAGCGAGAGTCAAGTCAAGTATCGCCGACCACAACCATCCAATTGCGTATCGTGTACTTCGGTACCAACCCAGCCTTGACGTACGCGTCCGCCTCGGCAAACTCCTTGACCCGTTCCTCGCTCACGTTCTTAAACACAAACACCCCCGCATCCACCGGGTCCGTCAGCGCTCCCGCCATGACAATCTCTCCCGCATCAAACCCTCGTCGCGCCCCGGCGAGGTGTTCCTCCCGATGCGGTCCTCGTTTTTCGAGCATGTCGTCGACGTACTCGAGCGTCAAGAGTTTATACGTGTTTCCATCGCTCGCGTTCGCCATCACTCGTCCTCGGTGCGCCGTCGCCGTCGATTTCGTCCTCGTCGTCCTCGTCGTGGTGGTGATTCTTTCCCGTCGTCGTCCACCGAACGCGTTTCTCGGCGTCGGCGTCTTCGTCGTCGTCGTCGCCGCGAGCATCCTCCTTATGAAGCGCAGTCAGTCAGTCAGTCAGTCAGTCAGTCAGGCAGGCGGTCGCGACGCACTCCAGGCACTCCAGGCACTCCGAGTCGGTGGGTCGTCGGTCCAGTCAGCATCACAGTATTGACGATATTCAGTCACTATTAAACGAGATTCTTTACCTTTAGTTTTAACCTTACATAGCTTTAAACATCACGGTGTATAATACTCGACTCCCCGGGCCCCCTCCCCCCCAAAACGAACACATCCCCCCCTCCTCCTCCTCCTCCTCCTCCTCCTCCTCCCATCCGTATTCGGGGTTCCGAATGTCCCATGTACCGAGAAGATTGAGACCGTCGAGAAGATTGAGATCGAGACCGTCGAGAAGATTGAGACCGAGAAGATCCTCGGCCGTGCTCGGCACACATCCGCACGACTTTCACTCAGTCGCCGGTTCATTCATTCCTTGCTTTGGTCTCTCGGCGCGCGCGTCGGTGACGGAAGAACCGATTCTAAAACGCACGCGCGCGTCGACGACGACGACGGCGACGACGAGCGAGGTTTCGTTTGTTTCACAGCGACGAGAGGAGAGGAGAGGACCAGCGCTCCACCCGATTCATTCAACCTTCGCTCGAGGAAGGAAATCCGCGACGAATTCCTTCGCGAAGCAGCGCTCGACACGCGGGCGATCGAAGCGCGCGGAAACCGGCGAGGGAAACGCGAGGGCGCGACCCGTTGGGAGACGCGGATAGACTAAAGAAAAAAACAGACGCGTCGACATGTCGGCGGTCGCGACGATTTCCGCGACGCGGGGCGGGGCGACGCGGGTGATTCTTCGCCCGGGAGCATCGGCGCGAGGCGGACGGGCGGTGCGCCGCGTCGGCGCGATTCGACGCGTCGGTGTCGCGCGGGACGTCGCGCGATGCGCGAGCGGGTGCGCGGACGCAGAGGTAGGTTTTGTTTTTCGTTTGTTTTCGGTGCGCGGGGGGGGATAGCGTCGGCAGGACGCGGGGCGCGGGGCGTGGGAATTCCACGTGGGTGGTGCCCTCGGGGGTACGACTCGAGCCAAGTCCTAGTTGGATAGCATTTGGAGTTTGCGTGATTCGCGGGATTTGTCGATGCGAACGAGAGATACTGACGAAACAATGTGCGTGTGCGCGCGTATCGCAGGATGCCGCCGTGAGCGATGATAAGGGTTTCCACGCGTCGATGCGAGTGCCGACGACAATGGCGAAGATTGGGTCGCAGCTCGGAGGCGGCGGGGCGGCGACGCTGGAAAAGACGGGTCTGAACATTCAGCAACAGGCGCAGGTTTCCTCGCCAAAGCTTGCCGATGGCGGCGGTGGCGGTGGAATGGGCGGTAAGATCAACAACGGTGGTGGAGGCGGCGACGGGGATGAAGGCGACGATGATGACTACTTTGAGGAGGGCGACGACGACGACGGGGAGGAGGGATTTTTTAGCACGAGAGCCGCCATTGGCGAGACGTTTGACAGAAAGGCCATCCAAGCCGTGTTGTCCGAGTGGTTTAAGACCATGGAGTCTCTTCCGGGTGGTATTCGTATGGCGGTTGAGATGGGTATCGTGTCTTCTCTCGCCTTGGTGCGATTTATGAGCGTCAACGTGCGTCCGTCTGTCGTGCGCGCCGTCTCGCGGGGCACGCCCCAGGCGTTTTCCCGCGCCTTTATCGGTAGACTCATGGCTGATCCAGCCTTCTTGTACAAGCTCGCCTTTGAACAAGTCGTCACCATTGGTGCCGCGACCATGTACGAGGTGGCGCATCGCGGTGAACGCCTCAAGTCGGAGTGGGATCTCGCGCTGAGCAACATCATGCAGCTCTCCTTGGCCAACGCTCTCACCGTCTGGTGCGTCACTCCGGCGCGCTCGTTCGGTTCCAACGCCACCAATGGCTTCTCCAAGTTTATGGCGATGATGCCGAACAATGCGTTCGACCGCGCTGGACCGTTGCGTCAGTACACTAACGCTACTCGCGGTTTGAGTGTCGTCACAAAGGCGGCTGAATTGTCCGCCGTCGGCGTTCTCACCGGTGGCGTCTTTGGTGCCGTCAACGCCGGCTTGGTCAACTCGCACAAGAAGAAGGAGGGTGAAGAATGGAAGCCGTCCATCCCGGTTCCGGATCTCAAGACCTCGGCGTTGGGTATGGGTGCCTTCCTCGGCATTTCCTGCAACTTGCGTTACCAGCTTCTTGGCGGCGCCGATCGCTGGATGACGGAGCACCTCACGTCTCTGGCATCCTCCGTCACCGCCACGGCACTCGGTCGCGTCGTCAACAACCAACTCGGCGAACCGACGCGTCTCTTCGCCCTTGGTTTACCGATGCACGCCACCATGGCTCAAACCGCTGGTGCCGCTGCCATTCCGCAGCTCACCAAGAAGAAGGTTGTCAAGAGGCGTCGCCGCGTCGTCAAGAAGCGTTCCGCCGCTTCCCAAACCCCTGTTGCCGCGGCGTAAGAAGGAACGGAGAATGATTAAAAATTGGCTAGAGAACAAAATACGCGCAGCGTTCGCGTCGAATTCGACGCGAAGAATAGTCAAAAAAAGTGTTGTAATCGTCAAAACGTGACACGTGACTTAAAGAAGAGCTTTGCTCTGCTCGAGACCCTCGACACGACGACACTCGTCGACATACCCGCACGCGGCGCGACGAGAGTCACCCACCGGTCGAGAGATGCGCGCGGTACACATGTTGTCGGCACTGTCGGCACCGTCGTCATCGGTGTCGAACGGACGACGCGCGTCGTCGTCGACGTTCGCTCGACGGTTTTCAATTCCTCGATTGGCGGCGAGACGCCGACCGACGACGCGACGCAACGCGACGATCGATGGCGATCCGACGACGACGCGAACGACGCGGTACGAGCGGGACGCCGAACGAATCTTGCGGTGTTGCGACCTGGCGAGACGATCGGAAGGGGTGACGGCGCCGCACACGCTGAGCGGGGTGGTGCTGGAGGACGCGCGAGGCGAAGTGGTGGTCGAAGCGTTTCAGCTCGGACAAGGCGGGACGCGGGCGGAGATCGCGTGTGAGGCGGCGGTACGGCGGTTAGGAGGCGTAGATGCGTTTGAGGGTGGATTGACGGCGTACACAAACCTGGAACCGACACACGGGACGGTTGCTGGGGAGACGAGGAGCGTCGAGGCGTTGAAGCAAGCGGGCGTGCGACGCGTCGTGGTCGGGATGTTGCACCCGATTCCCGGGTTGAGAGGGCGCGGGGTGCGGGCGCTTAGAGATTTCGGAATCGAAGTTAAAGTATTGGATGCTGATGCGGACGGAGTCGAGGGAAGAGCTGCGCAGGAGTGTCGAACGGTGAACGAGGCGGTGCTCTATCGTGTCGCGACATCTCTACCGTTTAGCGTGTACAAGTACGCCATGACGCTCGATGGGAAGATTGCGACGAGCACGGGACACTCATCGTGGGTGACGGGTACGGAGGCGCGCGAGAGGGTGTTTCGCGAGCGTAAGCGTTCGGATGCCGTCGTTGTCGGAGGGGAGACGGTGAGAAAGGACGACCCACGGTTAACGTGCAGAGAAGAAAGGGGCTTCCAGCCGGCGCGTGTGGTGCTCAGTCGGTCCCTGAATCTTCCAGATGATGCAAAACTGTGGGACGTGTCGGCAGCGCCGACCATAGTGCTCACGAACAAGGGTGTTCGGTCTGATTTCCAAAAGATGTTGCGATCGAAGGGCGTCGAGGTGGTCGAGTTCGATGAGCTCACGCCTCTCGCCGCGTCGCAGTACATGTACGCTCGCGGCTTTTTAAGGTGTTTCTGGGAGTGTGGCGGTGGTTTAGCTGCGCCTGCGATGAAGAGTGGAGTTTTCCACAACATCATGGCGTTCATTGCGCCGAAGCTCATCGGTGGCGGATCGTCGGCTCCAACACCCCTGGGAGATTTGGGCTTGCAAGCCATGCACGACGCTCTTCCGTTGTCTGGAGTCCAAGTTGAGACATGTGGGCGCGACATTCTCATGCGTGGCTACGCTCCAAACTCGCAAAGCACAGGGCGCCTGGGTCAAATCACCACTGTGGGGTACAGCGTCCGCGGCCTGGATTTCGACGTGGGCGAGAGTTCTGACGACGACGAACGGGCCGACGATGGCACGTTAATCGCAGTCGAGCTCGCCGCGGCATCTCTGGTGAATCACGATGAAGTGTGCGGAATGGATGAACTCCCCCCCATCAAGTTCTTCAAGGCTTGGGACGAGTACGGGGCGTTGAGCAACTTTTCTCCCTTCCCCATAGAGATCGACGGCTTCGTGTGGCCCACCGTTGAGCATTACTACCAAGCCGAAAAGTTTGCCGGCGTGGACTCTGAAATCGCAAAGAAAGCCATCGAAGGCATCAGGCGTGCCGACTCTCCAGAGGCAGCGGCCAAGATTGGTCGCACCACTCAGGCGAAGCATCCGGAAAGCGTGCGCTGCGACTGGGAGGAAGCCAAGTTGTCCGTCATGCGCCGTGGACTAAAAGAAAAGTTTGCGACGCACGAAGGCCCGAGGAGGCTCTTGATGGCGAGTGTTTGTAACGATGGACGCGCACGTCTCATCGAGGACTCCCCGGTTGACATGATTTGGGGCGCAGGCAGGGATGGCACGGGAAAAAATCTGCTCGGCATGATGCTTTCCAATATCCGTGAAGAGCTGTTGCAGCAGCAGCAGCAGTAGATTTTATTAGCTAGGAATATTCTAAGATTGTTGTTAAAAGTTGTCATTTTGCACTTTGCATGCTATGGATTTCTCGCAAAAGCGCCTTGGCCGCGTGCTTCGCCGGTCCCGGCGTGTCAAGCAAGCGAGTGCAGGCTTGCTCGGCTTCGTCTAGGCGTTGTTCCTTCTTGTAAAAGTGCGCCAAGAACTCAAGAGCCGCTATCTTTTCATCGCTTTCGATTCCTTGTTCATCTAAACGCTTGAGATTCAAGAGGTAGTAGTGCGCCGCCGCCTTTTCATTCTTCTCTCTATGGAGGGTGGCGAGCTTGGACAGGGCGATGCCCTCTCGTTCGTTGTTCGCGACGGCGCGTTGGTAGCACCTAATCGCCGACGTGAACATGCGAAGCTGATCGGATTCATAACACTGGCCCATTGCACACCACATTCGAGCGTCGTCTGGGCGCAGCTTGACGGCTTGTTGGTAATAGTACAGGGCGTAGTACGGCATTTGAAGAATCTCGTACGTTTGGCCGAGACCGTACCACGCTCTGTAATCTCTAGCGTTGATGTCCACGGCGTGTCTGTAAGCGTCGATCGCCGCGGCGGGATTCTTCATCTCAACGTATTCGTGTCCCATCAAGGTCCACGCGCTGAGATAGCGCGGATTCAGTCTCAATGCTCGCTTGAAGTACACCACAGCCTTGGCGTGTTGCGACTTGAGCGAGTAGTAGTTGCCCACGATGCAACACGTCTCTGGTCTGTACTTATCAGTCGTCATGAGATGATGCGCCAAGTGCGACAGCTCTGCGAACGATTCCTTTACGTAGAGCACGTTGGAATAGTTATCCATGCCATCGACGCGGTAGGGATCGATTTCGCGAATATCCTTGTAAATTTCCTGCGCCTCGTCGAATTCGCGCAAATTGTAGTGCGCCTCCGCCATGTGGCCGAGCAACAGCTTGCTATTGGGGAATTCCGATCCCAGAGACACGAAAGTGTCCAAACACTCTTTGTTCTTTTGAATCTCGAGCTGAAACGCGCCGACAAACCAACGATAGACCCAATGCCCCCGAGGAAGCTCGAGACTCTGCTCCTCCTCCTCGGAAGCGAGGAGCGGAATCAAAGCCTGCCACGCGCTCCAGTTGAGCGGAAACTTACAGCACGCCTCGGCGAGATACCGCTTCGCGTGGTCCGGCTGACCGCTCTCTCTGCATACGATACCGTGCAGATACGTCAGGAACCCATCCTTCCCCTCACCCTGCGCCCCTAACCAATCGTTCAAAGACTCGAGCTCGGCGTTCACCCCGGACGTCGCCTCCCCGCCACCTCTAGGCTGCGCCGCATCCACCCCCGACTGTCCTTTACTCTTCTCTCCCGCCAAAAATGTCGCGTACTCTCTCAAAAACATCCCCAAACTCCCGCGCGATTGCCTCAACGCGTGCGCACACCGCCGGTACTCTCCCAAGTCAAAGTACGCCTTGGCCAAGGAGTACGCGTCCTCGTCCTCGTCATCCACCGCCTCGACCCGTCCACGAATCCCGAACGCATCCGGCGTCGTCGCGAGATCCATCGAGTCTCCATCCGACGACCCATCCCCACCTCCACCACCGCCGCCGATCGTCGTCGTCGTCGGTTTCCGACGGGCTCCTCTGTTCTCGCCGTCACCGCCATCCTCGCCTGCTGGCAACCCACAGAGCTGTTCACACGCCCACGCCGCGGCGTGCGTCAACCCTCTCGCCCGACACGCATCGGCCGCGTTCCGAAGTTCCGTCCTTCGGTACGCCCGATGCGCGTCGTCGTCGTCGTCGTCGTCGCGCATTTTCGTTGAAATCTGCCGGTCGAGCCGCGCGACGACAGCCCGTTTGAAAACGTCCGCGTCCGTGTTCCATCGGTCCGATCGCGCGCCTACTATCCAAATATCCATAAAAAACAAACCATGCGGATAAAACGTTTTTTTTACTAAAAAGTCATTCACGTATCACAGGGATATATCCGTCATTATATGAAACCATGCGCGCGCGCGTCGTATCGTGTCGACTTTTGGCGCTCCACGAATGTGTGTGTGCCATGCGAAAAAGATCTCGCGCCTCGGTCGCGCCGCGAGCGGCATTCTCAGCACACACCTGCACAAAGATAATATAATGTCCGCGCTTCTCGCTTCCTCCTTCGTCGGCCGCGTCGCCGCCTTCAAGGCGACCAAGGTTCAGGTGCGCTTGTAAAACGGCGAGATTCGTTTTTTTTAATCGATCGATTCGGATCGCGTCGTCGTCGGGCGCGTCGTAGTCGTCGTCGTCGTCGTCTGGATGATGGGTGAACGCGAAGTGGAAGATACGCGGACCGGCGTATCTGGTTCGCGCGAATCGTTACCGACGCGTACGACCCCTCGCGCGATTGGATTTCGACGAGGAAATCGCGCGGGACGGACGTTAGAAATGTCCTCGTCTTTATCGCGCGCGTCGGCGTCGGCGTCGGCGTCGGAACGCGTTCGACCGGGTCGTCGTCGTCATCCAGCGTGGGACGCGAACGAACGGTTTCGTCATCCAGCGTGGCGATTCGATTCGGATTTCGATGAGATTTTTTTTCGGGTGATTTTCTTCATCCACAAGCGAGCGAAGCGAAGCGAGACTGACGAAGAAAATATCTTTTCCACCTCGCGCAGTCCAAGTCCGTCTCCACGACCGTCAAGGCTGACATCTACCCGGAATTCGGTACCTACCCGGGTGGTGGTGAATCCCCGATCATCCCGTTCGGTGATGAAAAGAACGCCGAGCGCGAAGTGATCCACGGCCGCTGGGCGATGCTCGGCGTCACCGGCGCCTGGGCCGCCGAAAACGGCACTGGCATCCCGTGGTTCACCGCGGGTACCCTCTGCACCCCGGATGACTGCACCGCCGTTGCGGACAAGTTCCCGGGCGCCGTCGCCCCGCTCGCTCCGGAAGGCTCTGGCTACCCGTCCTTCTGGGCGGTGCTCGCCATTGAAGTCATCCTCGTCGGCGGCGCCGAAGCGTACCGCACCGGTATCT